>QFCF01001866.1_pt1 | contig 14736 bp, 14 predicted proteins | sample 5346961 | NCBI WGS metagenome assembly QFCF01 (sample SAMN09062253, study PRJNA434731) | Human gut metagenome, whole genome shotgun sequencing project. | reverse complement strand
GAAGAATCGGCAAAATCCTGTTGCTGGGCACACGTGTCTGAACAGTAATATGCAAAGTGCAAAGTTTTGGCTCTCTTTATTGACAGAATATAAAAAAGCGTATATAATGGAGCAAATTACATATATTTGGCAAAACAGTTGAAAAGCTGCGACGCAAAGCTATAGGGCCTGTAAAATGGCAGCCAGTTGCATTAACACGGTAACAGAGTATGTTATAGTTGTATGGCTATGGTGTATCTCTGTTTTTTTGTTGGAATTTATCGAAACCCGATCTGCAAAGATGGAATTTCCATGTTCGGAAACCGGTCATGGAGGTTTTATAATTGCGTGTATTTTGTCTATCTTTCGACTGGAATCGGTAAAACGCGGTGATAAGGGATCGTCAGATAAACGTATGGTGGCTGGGCGGCAGAAGGTTTATAGCGGAATCTTAACAGATACGGTCAGCTACAATATGTGCTTATATATAATTTGCATTTTGCGTAATTTATTTTGCATCAAAAAGAATTGATAGACAGAATAAGTGTCAAGTGTCGAATTGCGCGATCAAAACGAGTTGAAACTTGTTAAAAAAAGAATTTATAATTATCTTAATCATCACAGGTGCCGAGGAGGAGAATTTTATGGCAGAAATGAAGATTGCGATCGCAGAGGATAATCGTCAGGCATTGGATATGCTTGGAAATATACTGGAAAGTGATAAGGAGATTCAGGTGGTCGGAAAAGCGGAAAACGGAACCGATGCCTATAATATGATCGTAAAGACAAAGCCGGATATTGTATTTCTGGATGTAGTGATGCCGGGAATGGATGGAATTTCGGTTATGGAGCGCATCAAGACAAATCAGGACTGTTCAGCTGACACTTCCTTTGTTATGATTACAGCTGCGAGCAGCGAGAATCTGACTGCGGATGCTTTTCGGATGGGCGCCTGTTATTACATAGTAAAGCCATTTTCGAAGGAGGCGGTCTTAGACAAGGTGCATCGCCTGAAGAATTACAGGAACCGCGCTTCGACCCTGGCGGGCAGCCGGAAGGTGGAACCGTATATGGTGTCGGCGGAGTATGAAAGACAAAATCTGGAGAGCGATGTGACGCAGATTCTGCATGAGATTGGGATTCCGGCTCATATTAAGGGATATCAGTATCTGCGGGATGCGATTATTTTGTCAGTCAGTGATAAAGAAATGCTCGGTTCTGTGACGAAAATCCTGTACCCGACCATCGCCAAGAAGCGCCAGACCACTTCAAGCCGTGTCGAGCGGGCAATCCGCCACGCGATTGAGGTCGCATGGAGCCGCGGCAAGATGGACACGATCAATGATCTATTTGGATATACCGTCAGCACAGGGAAAGGAAAGCCGACCAATTCGGAATTTATCGCATTGATTGTTGATAAGATTTGCCTGGATTATAAGCGGGTTGTATAAAATCGTGCGGTGCTTTTTGGAGCCGAAAGTGCTGTAAGCCTTTTTAACACGATTGTAACACATTTATGAAAGTGACTGATTGCATGGGTAAATGTGTGTATGATAAGATAAAGGGGAAATAAAAGATGCAGGACTGAAAAACTGCCCCTGTATAAAACAGCTGGACAGAGAGGTCAGGAAAGCAGCTAAAAGAACGGAGAATTGCCTATGAAAAAAAAAGTACCGGCGTACAATGGAACCCTGCGGGATCACACGATTATGTGTCCGTATTGTATCAGTGAATGTTCAGGAATCCGCATCTTTGGAAAGCGTATCAAATCGATCGCCTTCTCAACGGATGTGGCAATCATCAAAAATATCAACGCGGATGCGATCATCGCAGTTTATCCGTTTACTCCGCAGGCAGCTATCTCACAGTCGATCATCAGCATCTCGGATGTGCCGGTGTTTGTCGGGGTCGGCGGCGGTCTGACCGGAGGAAAGCGTTCCGTCCGTCTGGCGCTTCAGGCAGAACATCAGGGAGCCTACGGTGTAGTGGTCAACGCGCCGATCGCGGATGAGGTCATCACGGAGATCAAGCGGGTGGTCGATATTCCGGTCATCGCGACGATTGCTTCGGTTCACACGGATGTCCGCCGCAAACTGGAGGCGGGAGCCGATATTTTAAATGTATCAGGCGCTGCCGCCACCGCATCGATGGTAGCCGAGATCCGGAAGGAGTATCCGGACGTTGCCATTATCGCGACCGGAGGACCGACGAACGAATCGATTTTGGAGACGATCGAGGCAGGAGCCAATGCGATCACGTACACGCCGCCGTCCAACGGCGAGCTGTTTGCGCGGACGATGAAGAAATACAGGGAGATCAATCCCTGATTATACAAAAGGCGGGGCCGAAGAGAAAACATAATTTTCTTTTCGGCCCCGTCTTTTATTTCATGCGGTAAAATTTATAATTCATCCGGTACTATGCAAAATATCCAATTCAGAAAATACAGTCTGCAAATCGGAACTATTTGTCATATATTTCCCGATTTTTTTCTCTGTCGCCTACTTTCTAATTCCCTGATTCTATTGTATAATAATTTTAATAGGGTGCCAGATCGCGAGCGGGCACGGTTGGGAGGTAGTAGCTATGAAGAATATTCTGTTTATTGCATCGGAGGCGGTTCCATTTATCAAAACAGGAGGTTTGGCAGACGTTGTCGGATCCCTTCCAAAATGTTTTGATAAGCAGTATTTTGATGTGCGTGTCATGATCCCGAAGTATCTGTGCATCAAAGAGTCATTCCGCAATGAAATGAAGTATGTGAATCATTTTTATATGGATTATCTGGGACAGAACCGGTATGTGGGCATCCTGGAATATGAATATGAGGGCGTGACCTTCTATTTTATTGATAATGAGAGTTATTTCTGGGGTGACCGCCCGTATGGGGACTGGTATTATGATCTGGAGAAGTTTTCCTTCTTCTGCAAGGCGGCTCTCTCATCCCTGCCGGTGATCGGCTTCAAGCCGGATGTCATCCACTGTCACGACTGGCAGACGGGACTTATCCCGGTGCATCTCAAGGACAAATTCCACGGCGGCGAGTTTTTCCGGGATATCAAGTCCGTCATGACGATCCACAACCTGAAATTCCAGGGTGTGTGGGATGTGAAGACAATCCAGCATTTCTCTGAGCTGCCGGACTACTATTTTACACCGGATAAGCTGGAAGCTTACAAAGACGGCAATATGTTAAAAGGCGGCATCGTATACGCGGATGCGATTACGACGGTCAGCAACACCTACGCGGAGGAGATCAAGACTCCGTTCTACGGCGAGGGACTGGACGGTCTGATGCGTGCGAGAAGCAACAGTCTGCGCGGTATCTTAAATGGTATCGATTACGATGAATTTAATCCGGAGACAGATAAAAGGATCGTACAAAATTATAACGCAAAGACATTCCGCAAGGAGAAATCCAAGAATAAAAAGGCGCTGCAGGCGGAGCTGGGACTGGCGCAGGACGAGAAAAAGTTCATGATCGGTATCGTCTCCCGTCTGACCGACCAGAAGGGACTTGACCTGGTACAGTGTGTGATGGATGAGATCTGTACGGAAGATGTACAGCTGGTTGTGCTGGGAACCGGAGATGAACGGTATGAAAATATGTTCCGCCACTATGACTGGAAGTACAATGATCGTGTTTCCGCTAATATTTATTATTCGGAAGATATGTCGCATAAGGTATATGCAGCCTGTGACGCATTCCTGATGCCGTCGCTGTTTGAACCATGTGGGCTGAGCCAGCTCATGGCGCTTCGCTACGGAACCGTGCCGATCGTGCGTGAGACGGGTGGTCTCAAGGATACCGTATGGCCATACAATGAATACGATGGAACCGGAACAGGATTTTCATTTGCTAATTACAATGCACATGAGATGCTCGACTGCATCCGCTATGCAAAATACATCTATTATAATAAGAAGCGCGAGTGGAACAAGATCGTAGACCGTGGCATGGCGGCTGATTTTTCCTGGCAGACATCGGCTGGAAAATATCAGGAATTGTATGACTGGCTGATAGGATATTAATGACGGACCGAGTGATTTAGAGACAGCGGCATATGTGTGGAAGAAAACAGAGGAATTAAGATAGTACAGGAGAGAAACATGACTTTTTTTCAGGAATTGACATCAAACCAGACGCTGATGACCGGCGTGACCGGGTGGGTGGTCGCCCAGGTGCTCAAGACGATTCTGGATATCGGGCTGAACCATTCGTTCAACCCGGAGCGTCTGGTTGGCTCCGGCGGTATGCCGAGTTCCCACTCATCCACTGTATGTTCGCTGGCAACGGCGGCGGCGCTGCGGTACGGAGTGGGAAGCTTTGAATTTTCCATCAGCTTTATTCTGGCGATGATTGTTATGTATGACGCGATCGGTGTCCGGCAGGAGACAGGAAAGCAGGCAAGAGTTCTGAACCGCCTGCTTTTCGAGGATTTTCTCAAGCTGGACGGCGTGGTGTTACAGGAAAAATTGAAGGAATACGTGGGGCATACGCCGATACAGGTAGCAGCAGGCGCGATTTTAGGCATTTTGATTGCATTTATTCTCGATCCGATGTTCATATAACGAACATCGGATCTTTTCATTTTGGCTGATAGATGGTATAAATATAGGGATAACGTGTATCTAAGCGTTAAATGAAACTGAGGAAATGAGAACAGAACAATGGAACAGAGAAGAGACATAGAAAATACCAAACCTGCCTGCCGGTTAATTCTGGCGAGTGCGTCTCCGCGCCGCAGGGAGCTTTTGGAGCGGATTGGGCTGAAACCGGAGATTCATCCGAGCACTTTGGAGGAAAATCCGCTCTGTACGGAACCGGCGCAGGTTGTGATGGAACTGGCGGGACAGAAGGCGCGCGATGTGATGGCGCAGGTGCGTGAGGAGGCACGGACGACGGGAATCCCATTTTCCGGGATTATCATTGGTTCCGATACCGTTGTCAGTGTGGATGACGAGATTTTAGGAAAACCGGCGGATCGGGATGAGGCGCTTGAGATGATCGGACGGATCCAGGGGCGCAGCCACCGTGTATACACGGGCGTGGCGATCCTGACTGAGGATCGGGAGAGCTGCTTTGCGGTTGAGACGCGGGTGGATGTATATCCGATGAGCGATGCGGAGATCGAGGCGTATGTAGACTGCGGCGAGTCGATGGACAAGGCGGGCGCATACGGCATTCAGGGAAGCTTTGCCGCGCATATCCGCGGAATCGACGGTTCTTACACGAATGTGATGGGGCTGCCGGTCGGAAAACTCTATCAGGAATTGAAGCGGATCTGCCCGGAGAAGATAGAAGATCTGCTCAAGCATACGGTCTGAGGTGGGAGTCTTCTCGACTGAGATAAATCAGCCGCTCAGAGAGAATATGTGACAGAAATTGCTAAAATATGCAGGAGAAAGGGAGTATCCATGCAGAAACAGAAAAGGAAGACAAACCATATCCACCGGGCGGCGTGTGCCCTGCTTGCGGGGCTGGCGCTCAGCCTGGGGCTTTTGACTGGATGCGGCTCGGACGGCAGCACGATCGTGGTGGGAAAGAAGAATGAAAAAGGTTATTCCCGTGCGGAAGTGATGGTGATCGCCATGACGGAGAAAAAACGCTATGAGGAGGTCTGTACGGATCAGATCTGGGGCGTTTCAGTTGGAGAAAAGGGCGATGATTTTGAAACGTATCTAAAAAAACAGATCCGTTCGTTTATGGATGAGCTGAAAATCATGAACCTGCTGGCAGCCGACCGGGGGATTTCCCTGACTTCAGAGGAGCGGGCGGCGATGGACCGGGCAGCAGCCGAGTATTTTGGGCGTCTGCCGCAGTCGGCGATCGACTCGATGGGCGTGACGGAGGCGGATGTCCAGCATATCTATGAGGATTATGGTCTGGCGGAGAAGCTGGCGGGACAGCTCACGGACAATGTGGCGCTGGAGGTCAGCGACAGTGAGGCAAAGGTGATCCATGTCAGTCAGATAAAGACATCGGATGAGAGCGAGGCAGACGCCTTCCAGCGGGCGGCATCGCAGGAAGATGCCGATTTCCAGTCCTGTGCCGAGGAGGCGGGGCTGACGGTGAGTGACCGGGTGCTGGGGCGCGGCGATGAGTCGGATGCCTATGAGAAAGAGGCATTTTCCCTTGCTGAGGGCGCAGTCAGCCAGGTGATCCATGCGGACGACGCGTACTATGTGCTCAAATGTACGGACGATTACGACGAGGACGAGACGGCGGCGCGCAAGGAGCGCATCTACGAGGAGCGGAAAAAACGCGCCTTTCAGGAGATCTACGATCGGTTCAGCAATACGATCTCCGTTTCTTACAGCAGCGGGCTCTGGGACAGTCTGGATCTGACCTCGGAGTTCGAGAAAAATGACGCGGATTTCTTTGAGATTTATGCGGAATATGCGATCAAATAGGTAGTCTGTACCTGGGGCGGGCAGGCAAAAAGTAAACTTATTTTTAAAAAAGGATAACAATTCGGAACAACCGCTTGACTACCGGGGAAAATTCTTCTACAATGAACGGTAATGTCCGGTCAGGCGGACATACTGTGGAGGAAAAATACATGAATATCATAAAAGCGGTCAATCTTGTATTTGATTATATAAGACGCGATGAAGAGGGGCAGGTAGAGGAAGTAAAGCGCGCCCTGGATCATGTGAATCTGGAGATTGAGAAAGGCAGCTTTGTGGCGATCCTGGGACACAATGGTTCCGGCAAGTCCACATTTGCCAAGCAGATCAATGGCATTTTGAGCCCGACCGACGGTACGCTTTTTGTATCGGAGATGGATACGAGGGACGAGGCGCATCTGTGGGATATCCGCAAAAATGCGGGCATGGTCTTTCAGAACCCGGATAACCAGATCATAGGAAATATAGTGGAAGAGGACGTCGGATTCGGTCCGGAAAATATCGGAGTTCCGACCGAGGAGATCTGGAAGCGAGTGGATGAGAGCTTAAAGGCAGTCGGGATGACGATGTACCGCAAGCAGTCCCCGAACCATCTGTCCGGCGGACAGAAGCAGCGTGTGGCGATCGCGGGCGTCATGGCGATGAAACCAGAATGTATCGTGCTCGATGAGCCGACGGCGATGCTCGATCCGAACGGACGCAAGGAGGTTATCCGCACCGTCCATGAGTTAAACCGGGCGGAGGGAATCACGATGGTGCTGATCACCCATTATATGGAAGAGGTGGTCGATGCAGACCGCGTGATCGTCATGGATGACGGTCATATCGTGATGGACGGCACGCCGAAGGAGATTTTCTCCCGCGTGGAGGAACTAAAACAATACCGGATGGATGTGCCGCAGGTGACGGAGCTTGCGTGGGAGCTGCAGAAAAAGGGAATTCCGCTTCCGGATGGAATCCTTCGTAAATCGGAGTTTCTGGATGCACTGGTACCGCTTTTGAAAGAGGAATAGAGATGGCAATACAGGTAGAAGATTTGTGCTACACCTACGGCGAGGGCACGGCGTTAGAGCGCCAGGCATTAAAGCACGTAAGTTTTGAGATTCAGGACGGCGAATTTGTCGGTCTGATTGGTCATACCGGATCGGGAAAATCGACCCTGATCCAGCATTTAAACGGTCTGATCAAGCCGACCAGCGGCGACATTAAGTATCAGGGTGTCAGCATTTACAGCCAGGGTTATAAATTAAAGGATCTGCGGAGTAAAGTGGGGCTGGTGTTTCAGTATCCGGAGTACCAGCTCTTTGAGGCAGATATTTTTACAGACGTCTGTTTCGGACCGAAAAATCTGGGGCTTCCGCAGGAAGAGGTGGAAAAACGTGCCCGCCATGCCTTAAAGCTGGTCGGCATGGATGAAAAATTTTATAAGCAGTCCCCGTTTGAACTTTCCGGCGGACAGAAACGCCGCGTCGCGATCGCGGGTGTACTGGCGATGCGTCCGGAGATGATGATCCTCGACGAGCCGACGGCGGGACTCGATCCGCAGGGGCGTGATGAGATTTTAGGTCAGATCGAGCGCCTGAACCGGGAGCACGGGCTGACGATTTTGGTGGTTTCCCACAGCATGGAGGACATGGCGCGCTACGTGGACCGCATCATGGTTATGAACGACGGCGTGAAGCTGTTTGACGATACGCCGAAGGAGGTATTCCGCCATTACAAGGAATTAGAAGCGATCGGTCTTGCCGCGCCGCAGATCACTTATGTGGTGCAGGGACTTCGGGAGCGTGGGATTCCGATCGACGACGCGATCACGACGGTAGAAGAGGCGCGGGAGGCGATTCTGGCGCTGTATAACAAGCGGAGGGAGAAACAATGATACGGGATATCACAATCGGACAGTATTATCCGGTCGAATCAGTGGTTCACCGGCTGGATCCGCGTACCAAGCTGTTTGGAACGCTGATCTACATTATTTCATTATTTTTCGCGGATAACCTGCCCTGCTATGCGGCAGCGACCGTATTTCTGGCGATGGCGGTCCGCGCCTCACGCGTACCATTTAAATTTATCGTGCGGGGACTCAAGGCGATCGTGTTCCTGTTACTTATCAGTATCAGCTTTAACCTGTTTCTGACAAATGGACGGGTGATTTTCCAGATAGGATTCTTAAAAGTGACGCATGAGGGCTTGCGGCTGGCAGTTTTCATGGGTCTGCGCCTGATGTATCTGGTGATTGGTTCCTCTGTCATGACGCTGACGACGACCCCGAACCAGCTCACGGACGGCTTGGAGCGGAGTCTGGGATGCTTGAATCGTCTCCATGTGCCGGTGCATGAGATCTCGATGATGATGTCGATCGCGCTGCGTTTTATCCCGATCCTGATTGAGGAGACAGATAAGATTATGAAGGCACAGATGGCGAGAGGCGCTGATTTTGAATCTGGTAATCTCGTACAGCGGGCAAAGAGCATGATCCCGATTCTGGTACCGCTTTTCGTATCGGCGTTCCGCCGCGCGACGGATCTGGCGATGGCGATGGAGGCGCGCTGCTACCGGGGCGGAAGTGGGCGGACCAAGATGAAGCCGCTGCATTATGAGGCAAGAGACAGGGTTACTTACCTGATCCTTCTGGTTTATTTAGGAATCGTGATCGCGCTTCGAATTTTGTTTTAAAAGAGTGATTGCTTGAATGTGCCAGGGCGCATTTTTTATTCAAAAGGCGCATTTGAAAAAGATAGTTTAAAAGTTTAGAAGTTAGAGGATAGATACCATGAGACGAATTAAACTGGTGGTTTCCTACGATGGAACCGCCTACTGCGGATGGCAGCTGCAGCCGAACGGAGTCACGATCGAGGAAGTGTTAAACAAGGCACTTTCTTCTCTTTTAAAAGAGGATATCCAGGTCATCGGGGCGAGCCGGACGGATTCAGGTGTCCATGCGATGGGAAATGTGGCAGTTTTCGATACCGAGAGCCGGATTCCGGGTGATAAGATCTGCTTTGCGCTCAACCAGCGCCTGCCGACGATGTGCGGATCCAGGCGTCGGAGGAGGTGCCGCTTACCTTCCATCCACGCAAGGCAAACTGCGTGAAAACGTATGAATACAAGATTTTGAACCGCAAGATCGATATGCCGCTGCAGCGCTTATACAGCCATTTCTGCTATTTCAATCTGGATTTAGAGAAAATGCAGAAGGCGGCATCCTATCTCATCGGCGAGCACGATTTCAAGAGTTTCTGTACGGTGCGGACGCAGGCGGAGGAGACGGTGCGGACGATCTACAGCCTGACCGTGACGAAGGCGGACGACCTGATTACGATCCGCATCAGCGGCAGCGGTTTCCTCTACAACATGGTCCGGATCATCGCCGGGACGCTGGTTAAGATCGGTATGGGCGTTTACCCGCCGGAGAAGATGGAGGAGATTCTGGAGGAGAAAAACCGGGCGGCAGCAGGTCCTACGATCCCGGCACGCGGGCTGACGCTCGTAAGTCTGGAGTACGAAAAAGAGCTGGCACCGTACCTGAAGGGCGAAAATAAGCACTGGCACTATGTGCTCGATCAGAGAAATGTCCCGGAGAAGGGGCTTGCCTACCTCACGATCAAGCGCTGTGAGCCGGAAGAGCTTGACGGTGTGCTCCGTCGCGTGATCCATCAGGCATACCGAAATGGTGCGAAACAGGTATTTGTGCGGGATACGTTTGGAGAAGAGGGGAGCATCTACGGATATTACCGGCTGAGACGGCAGCCGGAGGTGGAAGAAGGCTGGCTGGAAGCCATCTACGAGGGTGAACATCAGTAAGTATGAGTAGAACATTTGATTATCTGGTCTGTTTCAGCGTCTATTCGCTGATTATCCTGATCATAGGAAAATCATCGTTCGGTGAGAGCGATTCGATTGGAAAATTTTTTATCGGAGAACGGAAATGCGGGTTCTGGCGGCTGTTTTGCACCTTCGTCGGAACCTGGGTGTCCGCTGCGACCATTCTGGGATATACGGGCAATGTTTTTGAAAATGGAACCTCAGTGATCGCCGTGACAGTTATCCCATGGTTCATCGGCGCGGGGCTCTTGTATCTTATCAGCGGGCGTATCTATGACTGCGACCTGCTCACGATCCCGCAGTTCATCGGGGATCGCTACCATTCCCGCCTTCTGCGGACCTGCTGTGCCCTGCTGCTCTCGAGCGGTTACGTTTTTTATCTGGTGATCCAGATCAAGGGATTTGGAATCGCGGCGGCGACGCTCTTAAATATTGATTATAAAGTTGCAATTTTTCTGGTTTATCTGTTTATTCTGTATTCTACCTTTGGAGGATTCAATTCGGTTACCAAGACGGACGGCGGCAACCTCATCATGCTCACGATCAGCATAGTGGTTGTCTATTTTGTCGTGGTCGGAGGAATAGAGGGAAGCGGATTTCTGACAAACGCGGAGGTGTTCAGCCGAAATGCGGCAGGCAGCGGGACGGACAGTTTTGGAAATCTGATGAAGGATTACAGCCTTACCATGTACCTCACTATGTTTTTTGGCTGGGGTATGGGGCTGGCAGCGAATCCTCAGTATCTGATCCGGATTGTGGCGGCAAAGAGCTGTGAGACGGCGCGGAAAGTCTTGATCTGGTCGCTGGTGTTCTTGACATTTTTTTATTTCTGCCTGACCCAGATCGGTCTGGGACTTCGGATTCTGTTTCCTTATCTGCACTCTTACTTCGGTTCAGACGATATTTTTGTCTACGCGATTAATTATTTGATCCGCTCGCGGTTCAGCGGATTTTTCCTGATCAGCGTGATCGGTGCGTGCATGTCGACGGCGAACTCGCAGCTGCTTCTGATTGGCTCGATGATGTCCTACGATGTGGTGGCGCAGTATGGAAAATGGAAGAAAACAGAGGACCACATCCTGGGGCTGACGCAGCTCTTTATCTTTCTTGGCGGAACACTGGCGCTTCTGCTCTCCTTAAATCCACCGTCCAACAGCCTGTTTTTCGGCGCGGATATCTGGGGATTGTTTTCAGCAATTCTGACACCGCTTCTCTACGGTACGCTTTATTATAAGCGGGCGACGAGGACGGGCGCATGGGCGGCATTTGTGACAGGGGTAGCCGGGACGGTGCTGCTTCAGCCGCGTGAGCTGCCGGTTTACTGGGGATTTCCGGTGACGCTGTGTTCGACCCTGGTTTTTGTCCTTGTCCCGGTGCTGGAGAGTATATGGAAAAAACGTGCTTGCTAAAGGCGGGCATTTGGAAACATGAAGGTGGCAGACAACAGAGAAAAAAAAAAAAAAACGAGCGATGAATAAATGGCTGAAACGTCTTTCAAATTGGTTTTTACAAATTGAAAATGAGGTCATGGTTCCATTTGTGCTGGTCGGAATCCTGGTAATCGGCAGTTTCAGTATGATTTCCTATTATAATGGCTACACGATGCAGAAAAACAGTGAGCTTGAGCTGGCTGATACGCTGTTTGAGGATGTAAACCGCGATTTGAACTTCCTGGAAAAGCGTCTGCCGGAGGAGGAGATCGCGGAAAAATACCGGAATTTTGAGCGCGGGCGGATCCGGATTCTGAACCGTGACGGTGAGGAGATCACGGCCGGAAGCCGTTGGAAAAATACATCGGTGCTGGCAGTCAGCGAGGGGGAAAATCCATTTGGCTGGCGGCTGGAGTACCGGATAAATGAGAGAATATTCGGGAACCGCATCCTAGAGCAGCAGAGCTATCTGGTAGTCGGCGCGATCGCGGCGCTGATTCTCATCTGCCAGGCAAGTATTTTCATTTCCCACAGTATCACGCGCCCCATCCGCCGGATGAGCCATACCTGTAAAGAAATCGAGGAAAACAAGGGCAGTTATCAGAAATACCGGTTTGAGGCGGTCAGCCGCCACGACGAGATCGGGCAGCTGGCGGTTACCTTTGAGGGGCTGCTCAAAAACATGGATAATTACACGAAAATGGAATATACCAGCCGGATGGCAGCGACGCTGGCGCATGAGATCAAGAACCCGATCGCGGGCATCCGCTCCGGGATTCAGCTTTTAAAGGGCAGGGCAGTCAAGGACGGCGATAAGATGCTCTGTGACAGCATGATCCATGAGATCGACCGCGTCACGGCGCTGATCATGAATCTTCTGACTTTGTCAATCCGGCGTGAATCACTGAAAACAGAGGTTTCTGTGACCCGTGTTTTAAAGGAGATCGGAATGATCTATGCGAAAGGACCGGACAGCCGCCGCGCATCGCTTTTGGTGGAGGCAGAAGAGGGACTGAGGGCGAGTCTCAATGAAAATGAGTTCCGTCAGATCATCCACAACCTGATCAGCAACAGCCTGAAGGCGCTGGTACCGGACCGCGAGGGACAGATCAAGCTCATGGCAGCCGCGCAGGAGAAAGAAGTGCTTGTGACGGTGCGGGACAACGGAAAAGGCATGACGGAGGAAGAAGTCTCCAAGGCGCTGGAACCATTTTATACAAAGAGCATCAACGGAACCGGGCTTGGGCTCTCAATCGTGAGCCGCCTGGTGGAGTCAAATGGAGGAACGATGGAGATCGTGAGCAAGCCGGGGGTAGGGACAGACGTGGTTTTAAGATTTCCGGGGAAAATGGTATAGTGTGACCATTTAATGAGGTATTTCACGAATTTAGTATTTAGAGTATAATGTTATGAAACAGGGAGGAGGATGCACATGGATCGAATTTTGATTGTGGACGATGAATTTCTGATTCGCTATACACTGGAGGAAGGACTGAAAGACAGGGGATATGACGCCTATTCAGCCGCAACCGTCGAGGAAGGGCTGGAGTTTGTCAGGAAATATCATCCGGGGGTGCTCCTTCTCGACAATCTCCTCGAAAACAGTGTCGGGATGGATGAGATTGTCAATTTCAAAAATGCAGATGAGGAACTGCAGGTCATCATGATGACGGCGTACGGTTCCGTCTCCCAGGCGGTTGAGGCGACGAAGCGCGGCGCATATGATTATATTTTAAAGCCGTTTGATGTGGATGAGATCGATATGCTGATCAAGCGGTGTCTGGAGCAGAAGCGCAACCGGGATTCACTCGTCTTCCTGAAAGGCGATGTGCCGCAGTTTTTAGGTGTCAGTGAGGCAGCCGCCCGGATCCGGCACCTTATTCAGGTGCTTGGGGAAAATTTGTCGGTCAATGTACTCCTGCGCGGGGAGACGGGAACGGGCAAGGAAGTTGTGGCGCGGCAGATTCATGCGAACAGCGCCCGCAAGGATAACCTGATGGTACGCATTAACTGCGGTGCGATTCCGGAAAATCTGATGGAGAGCGAGCTCTTTGGCTACGAGCGCGGCGCGTTTGCGGGGGCGCTCAAGACGAAAAAGGGCTTGATTGAGCTGGCGGACGGCGGTACGGTCTTTTTGGACGAGATCGGCGAATTGCCGATGGCGATGCAGACGAAACTTCTGACCTTCCTGGATGACCGGAAATTTAAGCGGATCGGCGCGCTGGAGGACACGGCGGTCGATGTTCGGATCATTGCGGCGACGAACAGAAATCTCGAGGAGGCGATCAAGGCGGGGCAATTCCGGGAGGATCTGTTCTACCGGCTGAATGTTATGCAGATCGAGATTCCGCCGCTTCGTGACCGGCGCGAGGATATCCCGGTGCTCTGTGACTATTACCTTGACTATTATAATAAAGCCTTTGCCCGCAATATCGAAAAGGTGGATCCGGATTTCATGCGGGAGCTGCTCTTGTACGACTGGAAGGGCAATGTCAGGGAGCTTAAAAATATTTTTGAGCGCTGTTTTCTCTTCAGCCAGGGAAATATCCTGGAAAAACACGTGGAGCTGGCGCCGGTTGAGCGGGAGGCAAGGCCGGAGAGCGGGGACTGCATCTATCTGAAAGATCTGAAAAAAGGACCGATCGACCTCGAGCAGGAGGTCGCGGCGCTGGAGAAGCGATATATGTCGGAGGCGTTGAAACTTTCCGGCAATAACCTGACGCGGGCGGCGGCGCTGCTCGGCGTCACCCGGTTCTCGATGAAACGGAAGATGGAGCGGGAAGACGGGGAGAAGTAGAAAAAGCAGAAAAACTGTATCAGGAGGAAGGACGAAAACGGTTGTCTGGTAAACCGGGTGCAGGAATGAATGGTAAAAGAGTGCAAAAAATCACATCGTGCAAAAACGCACGCCTAAAACGTGCGTTTTTGCACGATTTTTGTATATAAATTAAATTATTTTAAAAAATATTAAAATTATGATTGAAAAATACATAGAAGTCAGATAAAATATCATTAGAAGCAAAAAAACAAGGGGAACATACAAAAAACATCTCATCTTAAAAATAGTTTCCGATAGTTGTTGAAAACAGAC
>QFCF01001829.1_pt1 | contig 15102 bp, 10 predicted proteins | sample 5346961 | NCBI WGS metagenome assembly QFCF01 (sample SAMN09062253, study PRJNA434731) | Human gut metagenome, whole genome shotgun sequencing project. | reverse complement strand
GGATACCTTTTTCCATTCGTCCGGTATTTGTTACAAACAGATCGTCGCCGACCAGCTGCACCTGTCCGCCGAGTTCTGCGGTCATCTTCTGCCAGCCTTCCCAATCCTCCTCGTCCAGACCATCCTCGATCGAGGCGATCGGGTATTTCCCGCAGAGCTGTTTCCAGTGTGCGATCAGCTCCTCAGAGGTGATGTGTTTGCCACTCTTCGGAAGCAGGTATTCGCCCTTCCTGCCGCTCTTCCACTCACTGGATGCCGCATCCATCGCCAGGACAAAATTCTCGCCCGGCTTATATCCGGCTCTCTCCACTGCCTCTAAGATGCACTGGATTGCTTCTTCGTCACTTCCCAGATCTGGTGCAAAACCGCCCTCATCACCGACAGAGGTTGCCAGTCCGCGCTCTTTAAGCAATGCTGCCAGTGCATGGAACACCTCGGTACACCAGCGGAGTCCCTCGCAAAAGCTCTCTGCTCCAACCGGCATAATCATGAACTCCTGTACATCGATGGTGTTTGCCGCATGCGCGCCGCCGTTTAAAATGTTCATCATCGGAACCGGAAGGCGATTTCCAGACACACCGCCGAGGAAACGGTACAGCGGGAGACCATACGCATTGGCTGCTGCCCGTGCATTCGCGATCGAAACCGCCAGGATCGCATTCGCGCCCAGCTTGGATTTATCCTTGGTTCCGTCCGCCTCGATCATCGCTTTATCAACCGCATAGACGTCCGCCGGATCCATGCCCCTTAACACCTCTGCAATCACGGTATTCACATTCTGGACTGCTTTCTGTACGCCCTTTCCGCCGAAACGCGACTTGTCGCCGTCTCGCAGCTCCAGAGCCTCAAATTCACCTGTCGATGCACCGCTCGGTGCCGCGCCGCGTCCTATGCTTCCGTCTGATAGATAAACTTCCGCCTCCACTGTTGGATTTCCTCTCGAATCAACAATCTCCCGTCCAATCACCTTTTCAATTTCCAGATGTTTCATAGCTTGTCCCTTTCCGCCGCGTGGGCTTATGTGATTTCTATTTTTGTCTAACCCGAAATCAGGAAACTTTCTGCTTTTTATTATCAGCGTTTTTCTGTTTTCTATTCATAGTCTCCACGGGGCTTCTCTGCCCCACGTCCGGCAGGGCAACCGTGTCCACGCTTCTTTCTTTCACATTCATAATCAGCATCTGCAGGCGGTTTTCCAGATTGGCAAAGCTCACATCCGGATCGTAGTCAAGCGGCAGGATCTGGGCGTCCGGGTACATTTCCCGCATTTTTTTTACGATGCCGCGTCCTACCACATGGTTTGGCAGACAGCCAAATGGCTGTAAAATCACAAATGCCCGGCAGCCGTGCTCCGCATGGTGCAGGATCTCGCCCGGAATCAGCACGCCCTCGCCCGCATCAAAGGTGTGCGGGATGATCGGGTCACTTTCCTTTACCAGTTCCGGCAGGCGGCAGACAGGCGTATAGAGCGGATGCTGTTTCGCTATCCGATCCGCTACCGCGTGCGCAGCGTCAAATACCCGGTTTGCCACATGGTACCAGTTTTTCTTGACAAACGGCTTTTTCAGATGATACGTCCGAATCTGCTCATCCTGGCAGAAATACGTCTTCCGGATAACATCCGTCATCCGCGCCTCGATAATCTCAAATCCATTTTTCTCCAGGTAGCGCTCAATCTCATGATTCGCGCCCGGATGGAAATTGAGGAGATACTCGCCGACGATCAGGACGCGCGGGCGCGGCTGGCTCCGGTCATATTCGATCGCATTCATCCGCTGGATCGCCTTTTTAAAGCCTCGCAGAGCGCCTGAAAGCCCATGCTGCTCCAGACCATCCACGACGAAATCCATCGCCTCGTCAAATGCCTGATCGCTGCTTCCGGAAACCCTCTCATACGGGCGGATCTTGCGAAGCAGCTCTTCCAGAATATCGATCATCGGAAGCGCTCCTGCCAGACGGATCGCCGACATAAGGTTCATCCGGAAGCCCGGATGCAGATCATGATAATCGACGTCATCGTTCGTCAGAATCGCCACCTCCGGGTAACCGGCGTCGTCAAGCGCCTTGCGAAGCAGCGCACTGTAATGGGTCAGGCGGCAATCACCGATGTATTTTCCCATACCGATCGCCGTCTCAGATGGCACATACTGACCACTCCGAAGTGCTGCCAGCGCCTCGCCGATGACAATCTGCGCCGGGAAACAGATATCGTTGTGGACATACTGCTTTCCGAGGCGGATCGCCTCTTCCCTTCCGACCGCCAGCGGAACTGCCCGGATTCCCTGTGTCTTCAACGCCGCCGACATAATCCGGCAGAACGCGTGGGAGGTGTTCGGGACCAGAACCGTGCGCTTCTTGCGGTCTTCCACCTCAAATTTAACCGGATATGGATCCGAAAGTTCGTGAACCTGCCAGGATTTTTGAATGTCTGGTCCCAGCGCAGCCGTCCCGCATTCATTTCCGCCGCCCGCATTCTCCTGTCGGCTTGTTCCAGGCTGGTTTTGCAGTCTCTCCGCCATCTCCCGCTTCTTCCGCCGCATGTTGATCGTCTCCAGGAAGGAACGCACCCTGATCCGCAGCGGTCCCTGTACCTCGCTCTCGTCAAGTTTCAGGATCAGCGGTGATTTTCCGGAGATTTCCCGCATCATACGCTGGATCTCATCCGACAAATATGCGTCATGCCCGCATCCAAAGCTTACAAACTGGACATATTCCAGATTCTGGCTCTGTGCCGCCAGAACCGCGGACGCCAGCATCCGCGCGTGGTAATTGTTTACGACATCCAGACGGCTGTGGCTTAAATCCACATTTTCAATGCCCGGAACGGAATCTGCCGTCAGAACTGGAACGCCGAACTCGGTCAAAAGCTCCGGCAGGCTGTGGTTGACAAGCGCATCGTTCTGATACGGTCTTGACGCCAGCACCACCGCATAGCGCCCCTCTTTTTCCACCTCTTCCAGAACCTTCGCTCCCGCCTCTTTCAGGCGGCTCCGGAACTGCCGCATCGCATCATTTCCTGCAAGAACCGCCTTTTTCGTTTCCGACGGCTGGATGGAAAATGTCTGTTCCATATATGTAATAAGCTGACGTTCTTTATCTTCCTCCCTGTACCAGTAAAATAACGGTGCATCAAACGGAATACCCCACTGTTTCTCCGGAGAATCCGAGTTGCGGATCACAAGCGGATATCCCTTCACGACTGCACACATGGACTCGCTCGTTGACTCCGTATTTTCCGATCCGATCGCCGCAATCGACGGCATAAAAATACGATCCACTTTCTTCTTTACCAGATCGCGGATATGCCCGTGCACCAGTTTTGCCGGAAAGCAGACGGTATCTGAAGTTACCGCGCTTAAGCCTTCCTCAAACATCTTGTGCGTGCTCGGGGATGAAATCTGAATTTCAAAGCCCAGCGAACGCCAGAACGTCGTCCAGAACGGCATCGTATCCCAGAAAGCAAGGACGCGCGGCAGACCGATGGTTATATTTCGCCGCACAGTATCAGACACAGCCTTCGGCACAAGACCAGTCTTAGCGGCTGCCCGCTCTGAATGACTTTTTGCAGACGATGCATCCCCCTCTTCCGCTTGATCCAGATAATCTGCAAACAGGAGTTCTTCCCGCAATTTATAGAGATTTGGCACTTTATTCCGGTTTTCGGACGCTATTTTCAGTCGCTCGCGCACCTTCACATCCTTCGGATCGCCAAGAATCTCGCCCCGCTCACAACGGTTGTTCGTGATCCATGAGGTTCCATTCGAAAACCGCACCACCGCACGCTGACAATGGTTCATACAGAACGGACACGGCACGTTCGCCTCCTGCTGCCAGGTCAGGGACTCCATTTGATCCAAACCAATAAAATGCGGCTGTTTCCGGCTCTTTGCCTCTTCCTTCGCTAAAAGCGCCGCACCGATCGCCCCCATAATGCCCGGATACGGCGCCCGGATCACCGGGCGGCCGACATACTGTTCCAGCGCACAGAGAACCGCATCATTTTCAAACGTTCCGCCCTGTACGACAATCCTCTTTCCCAGAGAATCCAGGTTCGACACACGGATAACCTTTGTAAATACATTTTCAATGATCGAACGGCACAGCCCCGCCATGATGTCCTCCGGCAGCTTTCCATTTCTCTGCTCCGTCACGATACTGCTCGTCATAAAGACGGTACAGCGGCTTCCGAGCGCAGCCGGATGCTGCGAAGAAAATGCCTTTTCAGCAATCTCCCGCGCCGGAATATGCAGGGAGGATGCAAAATTTTCCAAAAACGACCCACAGCCGGATGAGCAGGCTTCATTCACGACAATATTTGTGATAACGCCATTGTCCAGCCAGATTGCCTTCATATCCTGACCACCGATGTCCAGAAGAAACGTCGCATCCGGCGTGTATTTTGCCGCCGCACGCGCATGTGCCACCGTCTCAACCGCGTGTGTCTCGGCCGAAAATGCGCGTGAAAACAGCATTTCTCCATAACCGGTCGTCCCGGCTGCCAAAATCTCCAGCCGCACGCCGTGGGACGCATACTTTTCCCGCATCGCAATCAGTGCTTTCTTTGCCACCGTCAGCGGATCGCCTTGATTCGGCGCATAAAAGGAATCCAGAAGTTCCTCATTCTCATCTAACAGGACAAATTTTGTCGTCGTACTGCCCGAATCAATACCCAGATATGCCCGCAGCGTACTGCCTGACTGCGGATATACTGTTTTTCGTTCCGGACGTCTGTGTCTCTCCTGAAATTCCGTCTGCGCCGCCTGGTCGGCAAAAAATGGACGGGAACGGAACGTGCCCTCCGCCATCTCATCGCCATTTCCGGCTTCACTTTGTTTCTTTGCTTCCTCGCGCGCCGCACGCACCTTCTCGATCCGATCTAACAGTCCGTCTGCCGTGGCGAACGCCTCTTCCTTCGAAAAAAGCTTCACTGCCGCACGCGCCGCACCGCAGGCAATCAGAAGTTCCGGCCGGTCCGGACTTAAAATTTCCTCCGGCCGAAGGTCCAGACGTTCAGCAAACACGCGCACCAGCGTCCGGTTAAAGGTCAGCGGACCGCCCTCAAAGACGACCGGCTTCTCGATCGAAAGTCCCTGTGCCAGACCGCCGATCGTCTGTTTGGCAATCGCATGGAAGGAGGAAAGCGCCAAATCTGATTTTTTAACCCCCTGATTTAAAAGAGGCTGGATGTCGGTCTTGGCGTACACGCCGCACCGTCCGGATATATCATATACGGTTGTTCCCTGTGCCGCCAGCGCGTCAAATTCCTCAACCGGTGTTTTAAGAAGAGAAGCAATCTCATCCACAAACGCACCTGTACCGCCAGCACAGCTTCCGTTCATCCGCATATCTGCGACCTGCAGCTCGCCCGTCCGTTTATCCCTCTGGAAAAAGATAATCTTCGCATCCTGTCCACCCAGCTCGATCGCCGTTCCGATTTCCCCGTACATGGCTTTCAAGGCGATCGAGTTCGCCACTACCTCCTGTACATAAGGGATCTCCAGCTCTTCCGAGAGGTGCTTTGCGCCCGAACCGGTCATCGCCGTCAGAAATGACCGCCCCGCAAGCGTCTCTTTCACCAATTTTACAGCTCTCGACACACTCTGAAGCTGATCCGAGTGATGGCGTGTATAGTCCGAAAACAGGACTTTCCCCGTTGCCACCTCCATCACTGCCACCTTCGTCGTCGTTGAGCCAACGTCAATTCCGACGAGAATCTGTTCCTGTCTGTTTTGTCCCTTCTGTTCCATTCTGTATCTTCTAACTCCTTTATCCCAGATGTCTGCAAACTTGTGCGGTCATTCTATCCGACACAAGCAGCCTGCGCCCTGTCATCTCTTTTCTCTTCATCTTAACAACTTCTTAGCGTCCACCAAAACATGAAGAAGAGGCATACGGTTTTTCCCCGCACACCTCTTTACCGTATGGATCTGTACGCATCTGCCTGTTAGCGCATCAGCCCTGCGTAGAGCTCCGTCGGCACATACGCCTCCACGTAAATGCCATCTTCCCGGTACTCTTCTTTTAAAAGCTGACCGTATTTGCGGATCGTCTGGATGCGTCCGGCTTCCTGGTAGGAAAAAACCTTTTCCAGATAAATCTTGCGGTTTCGCAGAATCATTTCCAGAATATCCTTCAGCTCATCCAGCCCCGCGCCCGTCTTCGCAGAAATCTGCACCTGATAATCAGAATGCAGATCTTTCAGCGTCTCCGGCTGCTCCACCTGATCCATCTTGTTAAAGACTGTTACCACCGTCTTATCGCCGATCTCCAGCTGACGCAATGTATCATATACGACATACATCTGCGTGTCCATCTGCAGGTTCGACGCATCGACCACATGGAGGACAATATCGCTATAACGTGCCTCCTCCAGCGTACTCTTGAACGCCTCGATCAGATGGTGTGGCAGTTTGCGGATGAATCCGACCGTATCTGTCAGCAGGATCTCCTGTCCGCTCGCCAGCTTTAATCCACGCGTCGTCGGATCCAGCGTCGCAAATAGTTTATCCTGTGCCAGGATTCCTGCACCCGTCAGGGTGTTTAAAAGCGTTGACTTACCGGCATTCGTGTAGCCGACGATCGCCGCCGACAGCGTATATTTCCGGTCGCGCTGTTTTCTCGTCACCTCGCGGTGGCGTTTGACATCTTCCAGTTCCGACTTTAGCTGCCCGATCCGCTCATGAATCAGACGGCGGTCCATCTCCAGTTTCTTTTCACCCGGTCCTCTCGTACCGATACCGCCGCCCAGACGGGACAGGGAACTGCGCAGACCGACCAGGCGCGCTGCGCGGTAACGCAGCTGTGCCAGCTCAACCTGGATTTTCCCCTCGCTCGTCGTCGCATGCGCCGCGAAAATATCGAGAATGACCATCGTCCGGTCCATTACCTTCGTATCCAGCGCCGATTCCAGATTGCGAAGCTGTGCCGGGGACAGTTCATCGTCGCAGATCACGCCGGTTGCGCCCATTTCCCAGACCATCTCCCGCAGTTCCCCGATCTTTCCACTGCCCAGATAGGTGCCTGGATGAATCTTCTCCCGGTTCTGCACCAGACGCCCGATCGCCATCGCCCCGGCGGTATCCGCCAGTTCCTCCAGCTCATCCAGGGACGCCTCCGTATCATCTTCATCAGAGGTGCTGACCGCCACCAGAATGACGCGCTCCTCCAGTTCTTTCATATCGAACAATTCTGCCATATTACCTCCAATATTTACCGGCTTTCCAGAAAACGGATTTCCTTCTGCACCTCCGGTGTGTCCGCACCGGCTGCCTGGCACTCCTTAAACTGTTCCAGCGCCTTCGCAAAATCGCCCTCTTTCTCATAGAGAACCGCAATATTCTGCCGGATTACCAGCGCCGTCTCATTGTCCGCCAGCGAAAGCGCCTCCTCATAATGGGACATCGCACTCTCATAATCGCCAGCCTCCATTTCACTGATCGCAAGCTGATTATAAATCTCCGGCCCCGACACGCCGCGCTCGATCGCCTGATTGCAGTACTGGGCTGCGAGTTCACTATCCCCGGCATCCCGCGCCGCCGACGCAAGCGCCGTAAACGCCAGACTCACACCCGGAGCCTCGGCGCTGCTCTTTTTGCTGTTCTTCGCCTTTTCCTCCGCTGCCGCAAAATCCTTTTCGGCATCCTCCGCCTGTCCGGCTGCTGCCTCCGATGCCGCTTTATAATAGAGGTATTCCGCTTTTCCGCCGTCTACCTCCGCCAGAATTCCATAGGTCTGCGCTGCCGCCTTATAATCCGCCAGTTTGTATTCTGCCTCGCCGCGGTATTTTAAAACATCCAGCTCAAAAGAATTGACGATCCCATCGCTCTCATCCAGCGCTTTTCCAAACGAATCGATCGCATCCTGATAATTACCTGCATTTAACTGCTCGATTCCGGTCATACGCGCTTCTTTCGCTTCCTTCGATTCAGCGCCGCAGCCGGAAAGGATTCCCAGTGAAAGCACCGCTGCTGCCAGAAAAAGACTTATTTTTCCTCGTTTTAACCTCTTTATCTGCTTCATTTTTTACCAAACCTTTTTATTAATTCTTTCCCGTACTTCCGATCCCGCCGCGATCTTTATTGTCAAGCTTCTCCGTCTCCTCAAATACGATCTTCGGCTGATGCTCCATGATGCGGAACTGGCAGATGCGGTCATTGACATGGATCACTGTATCTCGCAGCGCATATGCCGGAAAATGCCACTGATCGTTGTCTCCGCAGTAGCTCTCATCGATCACACCCATATGATTGGTCTGGATGATGCCGAAATTTTTAAAGGTACTGCTGCGCGGAACTACATGCGCCTCATAGCCCTTCGGCAGCTCCATCGCCACGCCAAGCGGAATCAGGGCAAAATCACCCTTTTTCAGCACCACCTCACGCGCCGCACGCAGGTCGATCCAGTCAGATTTGCCGTCAATGTAGGCGAGTCGGTCAATGGCGTCTGTGAAATATTTGATCTTTATGTTCATGCTGTTCATATCTGTATGAAATCCTTTCTTATGTCACATTTTATCTGGTAATGGCTGCCTTGCAGGTTTGTTTTTCACAAAGCACCTCCCCGAAAAATATTTTTCAACTTTCCAGTTTCTCTATAATACCACACGCGCGCGTTTTCCGAAAGTATTAATTCGTGCAGGCACGGACTTTCGCTCGTTGCGCGCGAAAAATCCCGGCGGCCTGGAAATCCAGAACCGCCGGGAAGGAAATAGGTTGGAGCTACTTCAATATCAGAATATTTTAAATGGATACTTTGCTGAACCAGACATCAAATTATAAGAGGTTCATGAAAGTAGTCAGTACCATGGAGTTAAAGAAGTCTACGAATAAGCTTCCTACTAACGGTACGATGAAGAATGCACGCGGAGCCGGACCATAGCGCTCTACCAGTGCTCTCATGTTTGCCATTGCGTTCGGGGTTGCGCCCATACCGAAACCACAGAATGCGGTGGTCATTGCAGCTGCCTCGTAATCACGGCCCATGATGTTGAATACAAGGAAGTTTGCATACAGGAACATAACAACCGTCTGAACTAACAGGATAACAATCATCGGAAGCGCCAGAGCTGCTAACTGCCACAGCTTCAGGCTCATCATTGCCATCGCTAAGAACAGGTTCAGGGACAGACCGCCCAGTGCGTCAACTTCTTCCATCGGAAGATCTTTGTGCTGTACATCCCAGATGTTACGGATAGCGGCTGCTGCCAGCATCGCACCGATGTAAGTCGGGAATGTAAGACCAATGCTCTTAAAGAACGCGAAAATGAAGGTACCAACACCGATTGCAACTGCAAGGAATACAGCCGCGGTGGTGAATTTCTGACCGTCGATCGGCGATGCTACTTCGTCAACTGCATTGCCTTCCTCGGCTGCGGTTGATTTCAGATGGTGTTTCTCAACACGGGCACGGGCGATAGGACCACCCATCATACTGCCGGATACCAGACCATATGTAGCGGATGCCAAGGCAACTGTAGTTGCGCCTACAACTGCGTATTCCTGCTCCAGAAGCGGTCCGAAGGAACCACTCGTTCCGTGACCTCCAACTAACGGCATAGAACCCATACATAAGCCGAGAAGCGGATTCAGACCAAACGCTGCTGCCAGACCGCTGCCGACTGCATCCTGCACGATACAGATACCAACTGCCAGCGCCAGGAACATAAATACCTGAACGCCGCCCTTCTTTAACAGACGGAAGCAGGCGGTAAAACCGACGCTGCAGAAGAAGATCGTCATAAATACGCTCTGTAAGGTTGTATCAAAGGAAAGCTCCAGAACTCCTGTTGCATACAACGCCAGATGAGCGAATGCAAATACGACACCGCCCGCAACCGGAGCCGGTATACAATACTTGCTCAGGAAAGGCAGCTTCTGTACAAGCAATCTTCCCAGACAGTAGACCAGTGCGCCAAGAGCACACGCCTGATACATATCAAGCTCAAGTGTCAACATAAACAATTCCCCCTTTTGTTTTGCTGGCTTCTTTCATTTATGTAGCGATTTGAAAGAGCTGCTTGTTTGTTTGTGTTGACCTCATTTTCCACGTTGGCTACAAAAAGTTACAAGAAAATACAGAAATATGATGTTAAGAATCCGTTAATGTCAGAATTGAATGAATATTGTTAAGAAAACGTTAATATTTCATTTCCTTCTCTGCCTCTTCCGGCAGTTTCCTCTCAAACTTCAGCTCTTCCTCCGCCTCCATGCGGAACTCGTCGATTCGTCCCGGTGCCGGTTCCGGCAGTTCTTTCGTCGATCCGACTCCAAACCGGCGCAAAAATTCCTCCGTCGTCGCAAACAATGCCGGACGTCCCGGCACATCCAAACGCCCTACCTCGTAAACGAGATTGTACTCAATCAGTTTATTGACCGCGTGATCCGATTTAACCCCGCGGATCTTTTCAATCTCAAGCTTCGTGATCGGCTGTTTATAAGCAATGATCGAGAGTGTCTCAAGCACAACATCCGTTAAAATCTGCTTCTTCGGCGTCGCTGCCACCCGGATCAGATTCTCATAATATTCCGCGCGGGTCGCCATCTGCCAGCTGTCCTCCAGCTGCGTGATCTGCATGCCCCGCTTTTCTGCCTCATAACGGCTCTGTAATCGTCTGACCGCCGCTTCCGCGCGCTCTGTATCCGTCCCGAGCGCCGCCGCAAGCTGGCGCAGCTCAACCGATTTTCCCATTGTAAAGAGAACCGATTCCACGATGGCTTCCTCGCGTTTTTCATCTAATTCTGGCATACTCTTCTCCTTCCTCCGTCGAAAGTTCCAGCTCTGCCTCGTCTTCCGTTTCATCCACATCCACCGTATCGAGCTGTATCTCATCAAACAATTTTTCCTGCACCAGATGAATCCGTCCCATCTTCATCAGCTCCAGCACTGCCAGAAACGCCACGACTATCTCCAGGCGATCGGATTCCCTCTCCAGCACATCGCTGAATTTAAAATGACGGTGTTCCCGCGCATAAGAAAGCACCGACCTTACCTTCTGCTCCAGGCTGATCGGTTCCCTGCGGATCGTGCTGAACCGGCTTCGCACCGGGTCAAGCTTATTGGCATTCCGCTTCATGACCGCGTCAAACACTTTCTGCAGCTTTGCCAGCGTCAGACCATCCAGAAGCTTGTCCAGATCCAGCGGTTCTTCATATTTCGCCACCTCCCGGGGAATCGTCGGTTCCTTAAAAAAGAGAAGCTCTGCCTCCTGCTCCCGCTCTTCCAGCTCCTGCGCCATATATTTATACATCTTATATTCCAACAGCCGGCGCACCAGCTCGGCGCGCGGATCTTCCTCGTCTTCTTCCTCTTCTTTTTCCACCTTCGGAAGGAGCATCCGCGATTTGATGTCCAGAAGCCGCCATCACCAGAAAATCGCTGACCACATCCAGATCCTCATGATCCATCTGATTAACATATTCCAGATACTGCTCCGTAATCAGGACGATCGGAATATCGTAGATACTTACTTTATTTTTTTCAATCAGATGAAGCAACAGGTCCAACGGTCCTTCAAAATTATCTAATTTATAGGAAATTTCCATTCTTTCCGAACTCCTTCTTTTAGCCAGCTTTTTCTACAATCATATACCAAATTCCGTATACATCCACCTGTGCCGAAGAGTTATTCCATACAATATTGTTTTCCCCGCAACGTCACACAAACCAGCTCTGGCCGGTCATTCAGCCGCACATTGATCGAATGTGTCCCAAGCCCCCGGCTGACGATCATCGTCTTTCCGTCCGCATCAAACCGTCCGGCGCACCATGGCAGGAAAAACTGGTACTGCGGCGTCATCACGCCTCCCAGCCCCGGGATCCGGATGGTTCCGCCGTGGAAATGTCCGCAAAGCGTCAGATCCGCGCCCCATTTCCGGCAGGTCTCAAAAAAGAGGGGAGAATGAAATAATAATATCTCATACATTTCATGTCCGGCTTCTCGCTCCTTTTCCGCCAAGTCAGGAGAAAACGATTCTTTCATCTGATGAAAACACGTCTTCTCTGCCGCAGTTCCAACCCGCTCCGAAAGCTCTTCCATCGGCAGTTCCGGCACCGTGAAATGATGCTTATAATATATCTCCCGCAAATTGCACCCAGTTACCCGGATCCACGGATTGATCTCCTCGCTCCGATCCGACAAATAATGAACCCCCAGACGTTTTAATTCCATCTGGAACCGATCATACAAATCTCCGTACACATCCCGCTCCCGGTTCATCCGCTCCTCATGATTTCCGTTCGCATAGTAAACCGGCACAAAGGAGGTCAATTTTTCCAGAAGCGATACCGTGACAGTTAAATCTCCTTTTCCTTTACAGATCATCATATCGCCGCCGATCAGCACCGCATCCGGCTTGAATGCGCGGATCGCTGCCACCAGCGGCTCATTGTCCGTTCCATACACATTATCATGCAGATCCGACAAAAATACGCAGCGAAACGCAGCGCCATCCGGCAGCTTCGGACTCTCTATCTCATACTGGTCGGTCACAAAATGTTTTTTTTCATATCCCGAGCGGAGCAAAAGCCCCTCTGTCACGGCTGCCAGTGCCGCCGCACATGCTGTGATTGCGATCATTTTGTTTCCTCCCATGTCCCATTTTCCAATTGGCTGCCGGCTGATTTTTGCTGCTGTCCGCATCACTGCCATCCTTATGTCCTGTAGACCCGAATCATTTCTATCCTGTTATCATACGGGAAACCGGTGTTTTCGTCAAGACAGGCAAATCCGTTGCTATTTTTTCGACCTCATGATAATATACTTTTAATAACACTGAAATGGCATTCACCTATCGTCAGCCATTCTTCAAAGGGAAATGAGCCGGTTACGGATATTTTCTTAATAACATAAATCAAGCGAGGTTTTCCATGCTTTCTTTTCTCCTGAACTGTAAACGGATTTACAACGATTTCATCAAAGACGAAGTCACGGTGTACGCCGCCCAGGCTTCTTTTTTTATCGTTCTCTCCGCCGCACCTTTTATCATGATTCTGCTGACGCTGATCCAGCTCATCCCCGCCGTCAGCCCGGAGGATCTGATGCACGTGATGACACAGCTTCTTCCCTCCAGCATCCACCCGCTGATTGAATCGGTAATCCAGGACATCCAGACTGTATCCCCGGCCGCCCTGCTCTCGGTTACCACCGTGGCAACCATCTGGTCGGCTGCCCGCGGCATGCTTGGGATCGAGCGCGGCTTAAACCGGATCATCGGCTGCCGCAAGCGCAGAAATTACCTTTTAGGACGTATCATCAACTCTGGCTATACCATCGTTTTTCTCCTGATGTGCATTTTCTCCCTGGTTCTGATGGTGTTCGGTTCCTCCCTGCAGCGCCTGCTATTCCGTTACTTTCCGATGCTGGACAGATTCGTTTCCTGCCTGATTAGTCTCCGGACGTTTCTTGCACTGGCGCTGCTGACGCTCTTTTTCGTCGCGCTGTACACCTGGCTGCCCTATGAACGGCAGGATATCCGTCTCCAGCTTCCCGGTGCGCTGATTTCCACCGTCGGATGGATCGGATGTTCCTACGGATTTTCCATCTACTTCAACTATTTCGGTAATTATTCTTATATGTACGGCAGCTTGACCGCCGTCGTGATCCTGATGCTGTGGCTGTACGCCTGCATCTGCATCCTGTTTTTCGGGGCGGAAATCAACCAGCACTGGCGCAGATAATCCCCAGCCCCAGGAACACCGGATACAGATAGCTTGCCCCAAACACTCCCAGCTGCTTTGGTCCGGTCACGCAGCCAAGCTCCTGCGCTTTTTTATACGCCACCAGGATGCTTGCACGCGTGACCGACTTTTCTTTCCGGCTGACAAACATCTCGTTGCCCCGGATCGTGTACGAATATTCCAGCCCTTTCGCCGTGTAAAATATTGCCCCTTCAAATGCAAGAATCGCTTCCCACAGGGCATCCGGCGTCTGTTCGCGCAGTAAAGTCTCCCTCTTCCGGCGCTGCACAGCTGTCTCCTGTACCTGGCAATCTGCTGTATCTGGTTTTATTTCATCCATTTTGGGATCTTATTTCTTCCGCGTCAATGAAACCACCGTCTCACAATTGGCAGTATGCGGGAACATATCCACGCAGCACACCTTATCCACCTGATATCCTGCCGCCTGGATCGGTTCCAAATCCCTCGCAAGGCTGGTTGGTTTGCAGGACACATAAACCATGTGGCTGACGCCAAAATTCAAAATCTTTCCGATCGCCTTCGGATGGATTCCGTCGCGCGGCGGATCCAGAACGATCAGATCCGGCTTTTCTTCCAGCTCGTCCACCACCTTGAGGACATCCCCCGCCAGAAATTCGCAGTTGCCAAGTCCGTTGCGCGCCGCATTCTCACGGGCTGCCTCGACTGCTTCCCCGACAATCTCCACGCCGACTACTTTCTCCGCCACCGGTGCGAGGATCTGCGCGATCGTGCCGGTGCCGCTGTAAAGGTCAAATACGACTTTTCCCTTCGTCTCACCCACATACTCACGCGTTTTCTCGTACAGTACCTCCGCGCCCAATGAGTTCGTCTGGAAAAAAGAAAACGGCGAGATCTGGAACCGCAGCCCTAAAAGCGCTTCGTAAAAATGCTCGCGTCCGAACAGAATGTCCGTCCCCTCATCTTTTACGGCATCCGCCAATGTATCATTTTTGGTATGCAGAATGCCCGCAAAGCTTCCCTCCATAGGAAGTGCCTGCAGGCGCTCCGTCCATCCCCGTAAAAGTGCTTCCTCGGTTCCCTCAAAGGTGTCCGTCTGTGTCGTCGTGATCAGATCGACCAGAATCTCCCCTGTCTTGATCGCACGGCGCACCAGAAGATGGCGCAAATAGCCGGTATGCTGCATTTTTTTATAAAATCCAACTTTCTTTTCCTCAAAATATTCTTTTGTACAGACAAGAATCTTGCAAAAATCCGGATGCACGATATGGCATTCGCCGGTTGTAACCACATCATAAAAACTGCCGCGCTTGTGCATTCCCAGCGACATAGGACCATCCTTGACCTCATCACCGAAGGAAAACTCCATCTTATTCCGGTAGCCCTGCACCAACGGGCTGCCTAAGATGCCCTCAAACTCATATTCCGGACATACCGCATCCAGAAGGG
>QFCF01001825.1_pt1 | contig 15132 bp, 12 predicted proteins | sample 5346961 | NCBI WGS metagenome assembly QFCF01 (sample SAMN09062253, study PRJNA434731) | Human gut metagenome, whole genome shotgun sequencing project. | reverse complement strand
ATTTTCAGGGTTTTACATACTGTTCAGTTTTCAAGGTTCTTTGTTGTTGTCTCATTGACAGCTCATTTATATTACCACAAGCAGTTATCTTTGTCAACAACTTTTTTATTTTATTTTTCGCAACTGAGCTTTCGCTCAACAGCTTGAATATCATATCATAGGCAGTTGTCGTTGTCAACTATTTTTTCTTAATTTTCAAAACATTTTCGCAAATAAGAAAACCTGTGATATTCGATTTTCCCTGCATATGCAGACCAACGTCAAAACACGTTAGAGTTAGATTTTACCATTTCAGCATTAACTTGTCAAGGGATTTTCACTTGTTTTTTCGCTGACATATTCCATACAGAATCATTGCGTATCCTTGCGGAGCGTTTATCTCAGTGGGAGTCTTCTCGACTGAGATAAAAAATTTGGCACACCTAACTCATCACTAAGTAGCGAGCATGCGGTGTGCCGTTTTTCAATATCACATTTTTTCTCTATAAGCTTTCAAATAATCCGTTTCACAACACCCATCAGGATGCTTCCAAGCATATTGTGGTCATACAGCCAGGTCAGCCAGATATTGCTTTCTATCTGGTTCAGGAAAAGTTCACCAATCGCCGTTGCCGAGAACAGTGTAATAAGCAGTGCTGCAATCCAGACGAAAAAGATCCCTTCCGCACCCCCCAGCGCGGCACCTGCCAGACGGTTCAGCCCCGATATGATCGGCAGCCGGGAGACCACATTGAGCGATACGGACAGAACACGCAGTCCGCCGAACACGGCTGCAAACAGCAGAAAAAAACTTATAATATTGATCAGGCTGTTTGCCAGATAACGGCTGACGTAGTGGGTAAAGCTGCTTACACCCAGCGCCTCGTAAACTTCGCTGTTATTATTCTCCAGAAGCGCATCCTTTAACTGTTCCGGAAGATCCATTTCTTCAATAATACTGCGCTGTACGGATGGCGGCGCCGCGTCAGCTGCCTCATTTTCCGCCTCATCGTCCTTTTGGATAAATTTCGTCACGCTGTCCTCCACCGCCTGATAGACCACCTCATTGCTGCGAAGCAGATTCGCGACAGACGGCGCACCAAAATGAACCACCCCCAGCGACAGCACCAGGGAAACGGCCGAGACTGCCAGGCGGACGAATCCGCGGTAATGCCCGTACAATACCATGGAAACCAGATAGACTGCCACCACCACGAACAGCCAGTTTTCTTTTATATAAGCACCCATTGTCTGATCGCCTCCGCTACGCCCTCTTCCCGGTTCGAAGCGGCAATCCGGTCTGCGCGTTCCTTTAAAAATGGGGCGCCATTTTCCATCGCCACGCCGATTCCTGCTGCCTCCAGCATGGGCCAGTCGTTTTCGCCGTCTCCAAATGCCATCGTCTCCTCCGCTTCAATTCCCAGATACTGACAGAGATTCCGCAGCCCGCTCCCCTTTGTGATGCCCGCCGCGTTGAGTTCCAGATTCCACGGAAGCGAGGAGGTCACCAGAACCTCCGGCATCGCTTCCAGCTTTGCCCGGACTGCCTGCTTGCTCTCCCGGTCCTTAAAATTTAAATTCATCTTCTGCACCGGGCATTTTTTCTCCCGCAGATACTCCACCATGTCAGTAACTGCCCGGCGCGTCGCCCGGATATAGGCGCATTCACGTTCCGGTATCCCGTATTCTTCCAGCTGTGCCAGCAATCGCGTCTCGCTGACGCCGCCCTCCGATACATACATATCGTAAATAACCGGATGCCGGCGCAGCACCTCAATCACCCGGATCGTCTCTTCCCAGCTCAGGCAGCTTTCCGACACCCAGGTATTTTTCCCGAAATCCCGGACGACCGCCCCATTTGTAAATATGCCATAGTGGACGCCCGGCAGGCTCAAAACCTCCTCTGGCACTGCCGGGAGCGCGCGCCCGGTCGCCGGAACAATCTCAATCCCCCGCTGCGCGCACAGTTCCATCACCTGTCTTGTTTTTTCCGACACGTGCATTTTTTCATTTAACAGTGTCCCATCTAAATCTAGGGCTATTAACCGTGTTCCCATCTTTCTCTCCCGTATCTCTTTTTACTGTCCACTACCAGAAAACGCTGCCAGGAAGCATTCCCCCGCAGCGCTCTCTTTTACTAATTAGTTTTAATTTTAAAATTTCTCGAATTGTTTTAATTAATCAAAGAAATGTTTCTCTTTCAGAATCAGAAGTCCATCCTTATCATATTTCGATGAGAACAGTCCGCTGAAGGATTTCTTCTCCGCCTTATCTGCAGCTTCCTCGATCAAATCTTCGGCACTTGTCTTGGTAAGCGGTTCTCCGTCCTCCTCCATCATCTCAGCGCGCTCGTACAGAGCCAGCATGCTCTTTCCCGAAATACTGCAGTCGATCTCCGATGCATATTTGCAGGCATACTGAACAAACTCCTCAACATCCATATCGCCGGACTTTTTGGACGGTTTCTCTTCCGGCTCATCCTCTGGATAATTGGAATACTCGTCGTCCTCGCGTTCGTCTTTATAGCTGTCTTTGTAATCGTCCTTATAATCATCACGATAGCCGCCACGCGCATAATCATCCTCCGGCTCATACTCGTCCTTCTCGTAGCGTTCTTCTTCGTCTTCATACTCCGGCTCGTCATCGCGTCTTGCCTCTTCCTGACGGCGCAGTTCTTCTCTCTGCCGCTCTGCCAGACGGCGATCTTCCTCCGCTTTACGCGCTTCTTCTGCCTCTTTGGCTGCCAGCGCCTGTGCTTCTGCCTTGGCGCGCTCTTCTTCCTCACGGCGGGCTGCTGCTTCCTGCTGTCTGCGTTTTTCCTCTGCCTCTTTTTCTGCCTGACGGCGGATCTCCGCTTCACGCTCTGCCTGGCGTTTTCTGGCTGCTTCTGCTTCCTGCTGCGCCTGCTGGCGTTTCAGCTCTTCCTCGCGCGCCTGTGCCAGCTTCGCTGCATCGTCTTTCTGGTTTTCACAGCCGATATACTGGAAACGCACTGCTAATGCCGGATATGCGCGGTGCATCTGCTCTAAACGTGCCTGCGTATCAATCAGAACAACGACCATGCCGGTTTCATCCTGTGTCATCAGTTCTTCCAGCTCTTCCACCGTCAAATCGTCCAGATCGGCTGCATGCTCGACCACCAGATCCTTGCCTGCCAGGCGCTCCGCCACCGATGCGATGCCGCGATGGGAAAGGTTTGCGCCGCTGATCTTGGCAACCGGATGCTTGGTCCCCAGCTCGCGGTGAATCTTTTTCAGGGAATCAAGTGCCATCGCAAGACCGGCTGCCGGATCTTCCGCCTCGATCATCAGATGATTCGATTCCTTGATCTCCTCCTCTTCCTCTTCCGGTTCGAAATCCCAGTCTTCCACTATGGTTTCCTCTTCCTCTTCAAATTCATGAATCGGAGCTTCCTCGCTCTTTTCCTCTGCCTCTGCCGGTTCCAGGTCGCGGACATTCCTGAAAACACGTGTCTCCCCTTCGGATGCGCCCTCTTCCTCATCGTAAGGCTTGATCTTGGACACTTCTTTTGCCAGCGCTTCTTCCGCCTGTGCTTCATGAAGGCTTGCTACTACATCCTCGTCCAGCGCAGCCTTTTCTACTTTCTCGTCCGCCGGTTTTGTCTCGGCTTTCGGTTTTCCAGCCTTCTCTTCTGGCTCTGCCTGCTCTGGCTGTCCCTCCGGCTCATTCTCCGGTTCGTCGTCCAGCTCTGCCTCCGGCTCATCCGTATCCAGATACTCTCCTTCCGGTTCCGGCTTGCGGTATGTACCGTTCTTGTACTCTTCTTCCACCGCACGCAGCTTCTCTTCGTACTTCTCGCGGTTTTCTACCAGATCCATCTGATATTTCGTCAGCGGCGCATACTGAAGTTTCAGTTCCATTGCCTTGTCCACATATTTGCCAAGACCGAACATCAGCATGATCTTGTCGCAGATCCGCACACAGTCGTCCGCCTGGTTCGCCTGATGATAAAGCTCTGCCAGGTGGTACAGCCATTTCTCATCCAGCTCTTCCTGACAATATCTCTCCAGAGAATTGATCTGCTGCTCTAACGGCGCATCCTTCGCCTCCAGAATCAGGAAACGAAGCAGGTACTGGCGCGGGTCATCGCCGGACAGCTCACAGAACTCCCGGTAATATGCCTCTGCCTCCTGAATATTATTTTCACGCAATGCAAGGTCAGTCAGCTTATATAAAAGCCCCTTTCCAAGCGGCGCTCTCTCATATGCCAGCAATAAAATATCCTTGGCATCCTGATACTCTGCATTTTTCTCATAAATCTGGGAAATCATCGTAAGCAGGCTGGTGCTGCGTACACGACGCCAGTCGATGGTATCGGCGATCTTCATCGCCGTCTCGAAATCTCCCTTGTTAACCAGTTTCTTAATCTGCTCTACCTTGATGTTAAACTCGTATTTATCCATCTTATGCATCTCCTAACTTCCTGCCGCGGCAGAAGTTTTATTGTTACTGTTCACACATACGTGCCCAGTAACGTTTTATTTGCTCACCGGCTACAGCTCTGTACGCCCATCCAGCGCGCGCAGAAGCGTTACCTCATCAATATATTCCAAGTCGCCCCCGACCGGAACGCCGCTGGCGATTCGCGTCACCCGGATCCCTGTCGGCTTAATCAGCTTGCTCAAATACATCGCAGTCGTCTCGCCCTCCAGGCTTGAATTGGTTGCGATAATGACCTCACGAACCTCCTCTTTCTGCAGGCGAGTCATCAGCTCCTTGAGCCGGATGTCGCCCGGCCCGATCCCCAGCATCGGGGAGATCGCCCCATGCAGCACATGATAGACCCCGTTGTATTTTCCTGTCTTTTCATATGCCGCCAGATCGCGCGTATTTTCCACCACCATGATCGTCTCATGATCACGCCGGTCGCTGCTGCAGATCGGGCACAGTTCCTTATCAGTCAATGTGCAGCACTCCTTGCAGTAACGCACATTCTGCTTGGCTTCCAGAATCGCGCCGGACAAGTGCCTGACCTGTTCTTCCGGCATATTGATGATATGAAATGCAAGACGCTGCGCCGATTTACTTCCGATTCCGGGAAGTTTTGACAATTCTTCGATTAGCTTGCTAATCTGACTGCTGTAATAATCCATCGCTTAAAACGGGAATCCGCCTCCCAGACCGCCAAGGCCACCGGTCAACTGGGACATCATCTGGCTGCTGTCCTCTTCCGCCTGGCGGAATGCCTCGTTGGTCGCCGCCACGATCAGATCCTCTAACATCTCGATATCATCCGGATCCACTACTTCCTCAGATAGTTTCACGGAAAGAACCTCTTTTTTACCAGATACGGTCACGGTTACAGCGCCGCCGCCTGCGGATGCGCTGTACTGCTTCTCCTCCAGCTCTTTCTGCTTCTCTTCCATCTGGCGCTGCATTCTCTGCGCCTGCTTCATTAAATTATTCATATTGCCCGGCATACCGCCTGGGAAACCGCCACGTTTTGCCATGGTGTCATTCCTCTCTTTCACTTCTTTTTATTTATATTCAGACTGGCTGCCGATTGCAGCCGGTTCTATATATCATATAAACCCACTAATATCATTTATCTGCATTTAATCATAGCTTCTTGCATTACAAAACAAGGCTCATCTTTGGCAAGCTCCACTACACTGAATCATCCTCTTCGACAATCACATCGGTATGGATTGCATTCTTTAAATCCTCATCACTGACATAAACCGTTCTTTGCGGCACAGCAGATGATTCTAAACGGACTTTAAATTGCAGAGTCTTTTTGTATTTTTCTTGCACTACTTCCTGCAAATTCTTAAGCTCAGGCTCCCGATTGATAATTCCAAACGTATTTTCATCTGTACACACAATGCAAAGGCAGCCTTCGCCCGCCGGTTCTACACTTGTCTTGGGAAGACTGAGTCTAATCGAACCCACAAGCTGGCTCAGGGACGCAATCCGTCCCCATTCTTTCCGCATCAGCATCAGATCTTCGTACTGTGCCGGCGGAAGGGATACCGTCTTCGGCTCAGGCGGCGTTTCCACCACAGCCGTTTTGGAGGATGCCGCCTGCCCCGCTGCCGGTGCAAGGGACGCCAGTTTCTGTAGATTGTCCGGCATTTCCTGCATTTTCTGCTCTAATAGCGTAATCCGCTGTAAAATGGAATCAAGATTCTGTTCCATCGACGGCGTCGTCAGCTTGATAAAGGCAATCTCCACCAGAATCCGCTTCTGCGACGCGTAGCGCAGCTGCCCGGAAAGTTCCGAGAAAATACGGATGTAACGCATCAGCGTTTCCGTATCAACGCCTGCCGCCTCTTCCTTTAAAACTGCCAGATTTTCCTCCGACATATCGAGCATATCGCCCGGTTCGTCGGTCGTCTTGGCAATCAGGAGATTTCGCATATACCAGACGAAATCGTTGACGAGCTGCGAAAGATCGCGCCCCTGGATGATCATTTCCTCAATCTCACGGATGCACGCCTTCGTATCACTTGCAAGCACCGCCTGAAACAGCTTGCTGAACACGCGGTTATCGACCGCGCCCAACACCTCGAGCACATTGTCATACGTCAGCTTTTCCCCGAAATGGAACGCCACGCACTGATCGAGAAGACTTAACGCATCTCGCATCGAGCCATCCGCCGCACGTGCCACATACCTAAGTGCCCGATCGTCTACATCGATCTGCTCCGCCTGCGTCAGCTCCGCCAGCCGTCCCGCGATGGTATCGATCGAGATCCGCTTGAAATCATATCTCTGGCACCGGGACAGGATCGTGATCGGGATCTTGTGGACCTCCGTCGTCGCCAAGATAAATATAACGTAGGACGGCGGTTCTTCCAGCGTCTTTAAGAGCGCATTGAACGCGCCGATCGAAAGCATATGAACCTCGTCAATGATGTAGACGCGGTAGCGCCCATCCGTCGGCGGGTACTGCACCTGCTCCCGGATATCGCGGATATTTTCCACACCATTGTTGGATGCCGCATCGATCTCCACCACATTGAGGGAAGCTCCTGCCGCAATCTGGCGGCACATACTGCACTCGCCGCAGGGGCTGCCGTCCACCGGATGTTCACAGTTGACTGCCCGTGCAAAGATCTTGGCAATACTCGTCTTACCGGTTCCGCGCGTCCCGCAGAAGAGGTACGCGTGCCCGATCCGCCCGGAGTTGATCTGATTTTTCAAGGTCTTTACGATATGGTCCTGACCCCGGACCTCTTCAAAGGACGTCGGACGCCATTTTCTGTACAGTGCTGTATATGACATAAACTACTACTTCCTTACTATTCGTCGCCGAAGCTGATGCCTACATCCTTAGCTTCCCGGATAATATCGCTCTTCGGATCGACCATCTTTAATTTACCGGCAATGTCCGCGAGCGGAATTTTTTCAATCTTATTGTTGTTTAAAGCGACCATATAGCCGTATTCTTTGCGGCGGATCATCTCTGCTGCCTCCGCGCCGAGGCGCGTCGCAATCACGCGGTCATACGGGCACGGCTCGCCTCCGCGCTGCATATGCCCCGGAACCGTCACACGGATCTCCTGCCCCGTCCGCTCGGAAATCTGGGCGCCCAGCTCGTAAGCGACCGACGGATAAACCGGTCCATTTTTCTTTTTTTCTTTTAATTCTTTCTTGGTCAGGGCTGCATTTTCCTTGGAAATCGCGCCCTCTGCGACCGCCAGAATCGTGAAATTCTTGCCATTTTTAGTACGGCTGCGGATCGCATTTACCACCACATCAATATCATACGGGATCTCCGGCAGGAGAATGATGTCAGCTCCGCCCGCGATGCCTGCATAGAGCGCCAGCCATCCCACCTTGTGCCCCATGATCTCCACGATGAAGACTCTGCCATGAGACGCCGCCGTCGTATGAATACAGTCGATGGCATTGGTCGCTACATCAACCGCACTATGAAATCCAAACGTAAGATCGCTGCCCCAGAGATCGTTGTCTATGGTCTTCGGAAGAGAAACGATATTGAGTCCTTCCTCCCGCAGCAGATTTGCCGTCTTCTGGCTGCCGTTGCCGCCTAAAATGACGAGGCATTCCAGTTTCAGCTTGTAATAGGTGTGTTTCATCGCTTCCACTTTATCCAGACCGTTCTCGTCCGGCGTCCGCATCAGCTTGAAAGGCTGTCTGGAAGTTCCCAGAATCGTACCTCCGCGTGTCAGAATCCCGGAAAAATCCGACTGTTTCATAATCCGGTAGTCTGCATACATAAGACCTTTATAGCCGTCTTCAAATCCAACTATCTCTATGTCATCGAACATCTTGTACAGCGATTTTGCCACGCCTCGCATCGTCGCATTTAAGCTCTGGCAGTCGCCGCCGCTGGTTAACATACCGATTCTTCTCATGAGCGTTTTCCCTTTCTTCATAACCGTCCAGTACCTTCACAGTTACCCTTATTCTAAGTTTCCAACAACCCCCATATCAGGATAAACTACACCCATTTTGTAATTATAATACAATCATATCCCGCGGGCAAGAAAAAATTCCTTACAAATATCATAGACATAAAAATACCGGGATACGCGCTTTTAATCTGCTCCGGCACGGTATTCCTACCCCTTGGCAAATCAAATTCCACATATCCCGGCTATATTCACACACCTGCAAAAATGCTTGTTTCTGTATCTATTATTTTCTATTTTTTATTTCATAGGAAGCAATTTCCTATGAAATAAAAAAATCCGCACGCCCGGCTTCGAACGTATGCCATGGACGTTACCCTGACAGTTAACTCGGTCCAGGCTGCCTTGCGGCACACAGAAGCTTCTGCTTAGTGCTGCTGCATTCCTGCCCTGACACGGTTCACAGATTTCTGTTGCGCAAGACCCAGACTTCAACGCCACTTTTCAGGGGCAGCCCCACAGTAAAAACGCCCTCGGTCGGACAACACCCCTGCTATAGCGGATTGCAGGTACAGGGCACCGCTAACTCCCCGGCTGTGCGGAAACTTTATGACTTGATCTTATATGACGGAATGACTTGCAGACCGTCAGCCTGTTTAGTATACATGGCAGCCGCCGTTTTGTCAAGCCGGAGCTTGACTAACAAGCATTGTATAAAAATACACAAGAATACATTTTATTGTTTTTTTATCATTTTTTATCCCAGAATCTTGCAACAGAAGAAAGAAATCATTATAATAGGTATAAATCTAGCGACTGCAAAAAGTCAAACAGTTACTAAATCATAAAATTCTGTAAGATTGGAGCAACGATTATGGAAAAGAAAAATATCGACTGGAGCAACATCGGTTTCGGCTATATGCCAACGGATTACCGCTATGTTTCCATGTACCAGAATGGTTCCTGGGACGAAGGCGTCCTTACCTCCGACCCGAATATTACCTTGAATGAATGTGCCTGTGTTCTGCAGTATGCACAGACTTGCTTCGAGGGTCTGAAAGCGTATACGACCGAGGACGGCCATATCGTTACGTTCCGTCCTGACTTAAACGGCGAGCGTATGGAGAATTCCGCAAAAGGTCTTGAAATGCCGCCATTCCCGAAGGAGCGCTTCGTAGACGCCATCACAAAAGTAGTAGAAGCCAACGCAGCATTCGTACCGCCGTATGGTTCCGGTGCAACCCTGTACATCCGCCCGTATATGTTCGGTTATGATTCCATTATCGGCGTTAAACCGGCAAACATCTATCAGTTCCGCGTATTCTGTACACCGGTTGGCCCGTACTTCAAGGGCGGCGCTAAACCGATCACCATCCGCGTCAGCGATTTCGACCGTGCAGCACCTCACGGAACCGGTCACATCAAAGCCGGATTAAACTATGCGATGAGCCTGCATGCGATCGTCGATGCTCATAAGAACGGTTTCGATGAGAACATCTACCTGGATCCGCAGACACGTACCAAGATCGAGGAGACCGGCGGCGCAAACGTTATCTTTATCACCAAAGACGGCAAGCTGGTAACTCCGAAGTCCAACAGCATCCTTCCGTCTATCACACGCCGTTCTATCCTGCAGGTTGCAAGAGATTACCTTGGCATGGAGACCGAAGAGCGTGAAGTATACTTAGACGAAGTAAAAGATTTCGCAGAGTGCGGCCTGTGCGGTACCGCAGCTGTTATCTCCCCGGTTGGCAAGATCGTTGACCACGGCAAGGAAATCTGCTTCCCGGCAGGTATGGAGAAGATGGGTCCGGTTACCCAGAAACTCTACGAGACACTGACCGGCATCCAGATGGGTCACATCAAAGCTCCGGAGGGCTGGATCCACGTAATCAAATAAGGACTGTATTTTTCGGTTTGAATGGGAAATATGGAATGCAAAAAGCTGGTGGAAATCATTCACCAGCTTTTTCTTCTTTCTTCTTTTTTCTCTTTTCACGCAATTCTTTGAAAAATTCTTTCAACATCATCGAACATTCCTCGCCCAAAAGTCCTTCTTCTGTCTCCACCTGATGATTGAATCCTTTTTCATCCAGAAGATTCAGTACCGAACCGGCGCAGCCGGCTTTCGGGTTCATGGAACCGATGTAAACTTTCGGAATCCGCGCCTGCACGATCGCCCCTGCGCACATCGGGCACGGTTCCAGCGTCACGTACAGCTCGCATTCTTCCAGGCGCCAGTCGCCCATGCGCTTGCACGCTTTTTTGATTGCCGCGATCTCCGCATGTGCCAGCGCGCTATAATCGACCATCCGGCGGTTGTAACCCCTGCCGATGATTTTGTCCTCATACACGATCACGCAGCCGATCGGCACTTCTCCGAGCGCCCAGGCTTTCTTCGCCTCGCGGATCGCCGCTTTCATATATTTCTCTTCCCGTGTCAATTTTGCTGCCACTGTTTTTTCCTCCGTTCAAATTCATCCGCTTCCAACAACAGACATCCTTATCCCAGTTTCCCGACAAGTTTGATCCGCTACCAACCAAACACCTGAAAGCATTTGACCCGTGTCCATCCTACCCAGAAAAGCTATCCTTTGTCAAGAGTTCTCTAAAAGGATCGACCGGCTTTTATGTAAAATTCAAATCCGTATACCAATACCCGAACCGGCTGTCGCGCGGCGGCTGGCGGGTAGAACGGACAAAGCGGTCAAAGCCGAACATCGCCGCCATATATTTTTCATTGTTTCCATAATGTCCCGGCACGCCCAGAATGTAGCGCCCCCGTTCGCCAGATTTCCCCAGCCTCGCCAGAATCAGATATCGGTAGTTGTAGTAACCGTGCAGAAGAAAGCTGTTATTTCCATACACCCAGTTTTCCCGCGGCAGAAGCCCGATATCCTGCGGTTTGATTACCAGAATCTCGCAGCCGTCGGAGCATTCGAAGGCGGTTACTTTGGGATAGGCAGCACGCAGACGGTTCCAGAGGGACTCGGCGGGATCTTCTTTGGGAGATTCCTTGGAAGAATCTGGTTGCGATTGTTTTTGATTTTGAGAGTCTGACTGAAATGCCTCTTGATGGAGAATCTGGAAGCGCCTCTTTCCGGACTTCCCGGGTGGATTCTTGAGAATCTTTCCGCCGCGCCTCTGTCTGCGCTTCCTGATAGGATTCCTGAAAACTTTCCTTCGGTGTCTCCGTTTGCACTTCTTGAGTGGATTCCTGAAAACTTTCTTGCGGTGTTTCCGTTTGCGCTTCCTGAACAACTTCTGCCTCTTGATGATCGGATGTTTCTGAGATATCTGGAACCGCTTCCATGGTTTCCGTGTCCTCGAAAATCTCCAGGTTTGAATCCTCCAGCTTTTCTGGCTGGGGCTGGCTGATTCCGAAGTCCGTTTCGTTTATATTCACAGCTTCATTCTTCTCTGTCTCCGTGGATGTGTCCTGACTCTCCATTTCTCCCGACCGGGTAAGTTCTGACGCCTCATCCAATTTTTCTTTCCCTACAGACGCGCTGTTCACTTCCCCAGATACATTCTCTGCCAGTTTCCGCGTTGCCTCTTCCTTCTCCGCTTCCTGCTCCCGCACTTTCTCAGCAGTCACATCCGCCAGATCAACCTCTGCCGCATGCGCGACGGCATCTTCCCAGATCGTCGTATAGGCACGCCATGCGCTGTCCGTCTCATGAAGAGTCAGACCACAGCACTCTTCCATATTGCAGCCGCTTCCTTCAATATTTTCACAATTGACGACGGCACGGAACTCCCCATTTCCGCCACGGACAAACAGGGTGCCAATACGGATCTCCTCCTGCCCTGCCAGAAGGTATACGCCGATCGGGCTGCCGCCCGCAAAGACACGGCGGACGCTGACCTGAATCCGGCAGGAAGTTCCCCGCGTCTCCAATTTCGCAAATCCCGTATTTTTCCCTTTGATTCCGCCCTCGTATGCATAGATATATGATATTAACCGATGATATGCAGACATGTTTTCACTCCTTTGCTTTGTATTATATGCAAAAGAAGCGCCGGTTTATGACAGGATTTCTATATCCTGATATAAACCAACGCTGCAAATACGTCCGTATAACGCAAAATCGGGAACAGTTAAAAACTGTTCCCGATACTGCCGGCGACCGGAATCGAACCGGTACGAAGTTTAACCCTCGCAGGATTTTAAGTCCTGTGCGTCTGCCAGTTCCGCCACGCCGGCATCATGATTACTCATGACTGGCACAAAGCCAAATGGATGGAGGTGGATTCGAACCACCGAAGCGAGACGCAACAGATTTACAGTCTGCCCCCTTTGGCCACTCGGGAACCCATCCAAAATTGCTCTGACAGTTGAAGATTATAGCATGGCCGTCTCAAAAAAGCAAGTGTTTTTATATATTTTATTTAATATTTTTATTTCCATTTTTTCCTGCTTTTGATTCTTCTCGCTCAACTGCCAGAAATCATATATCTTGTCGAAGCCGCATTTCCTACAATGCCGTATCATTTCCCGTCAAAACGATACTTCCGACCGGTGGGATTTTCACCTCGATATAGCCGTCCTTTACCTCATGTTCAACCTGTCCGGCGTTGTAACCGTCCTCATAGGTCATCATTTCCCGGCGCAGGACCGCCCCGTCGCGCGCCCCGATCTGCCAGACCGGAATCTTGAGCGTCAGCCAGTCATCACCTGTATTGACCGCCGTCACGCCGCAGCACGCGCCGCCAGCTCTCTGAGCACTCTGAAAACGTCCATAGGCAATATAGCCATCTCCCGCCGCCAGCGCTTTCAGGGAACCATTTCTAAATGCCGGACAGCGTTTCCGGATGCCGCTCATGTAGCGGTGGAACTCGATCAGCTCCAGGTTTTCCCCGCCCCACGGGTACGTCCGGCGGCTGTCCGGATCGGTCCATCCACAGACGCCCGCTTCATCACCGTAATAGATCATCGGCGCGCCCGGCCAGGTCATCTGCATGACAACACCCTGGCGGAAAATGCCATAGCTGATCCCTTCCTCCGCTGCTTTTGCACCTGCCGACGCAAGGCGTCCCACCCGGCGGTTTGTCCGCGTCATAAAGCGGGAGTGATCGTGGTTGGACAGCTCGTTCATCGCACACTGCACGGAAGCCGTCGGCATTTCACTCATATGGTAGCGCATCGCCTCAAAAAAGGCGCATCCATCCCCAAACAGCGCCGGATTTTCTTCGTCACTGTGCTTCTCCATCCCGGTCAGAAACCATGACAGCGGCTCCATAAACGCATCATAATTCATGACCGTATCCCACTGATCGCCCTTCAGCCAGTCATACGGGCTGCCGTAATGTTCCGCGATCATGACCGCCTCCGGATTTGCCTCCTTGACTGCCGCGCGGAAATCACGCCAGAACTGATGGTTCATCCCGGCACTCCGCCCCAGATCTGCCGCCACATCCAGCCGCCAGCCATCTGCTCCAAACGGCGCCGACACCCATTTTTTCGCAATTCCCAGAATGTACTGGTACAATTCCGGCGATTCCTCGTAATTGAGCTTCGGAAGCGTCGCGTGTCCCCACCAGCCGTCGTAGCTGTCATTAAACGGCCAGGCATTTTCATTGTGAAACTGGAAAAAATAGCGATACGGGCTGTCCTCCGAGACATATGCCCCCTGCGGATAGCCGCCCGCGTGCTGGTACAGAAGTTCCGCATCCAGCCATTTATTGAAAGAACCACAATGGTTGAACACACCGTCCACCAGCACCCGGATTCCCCGCTTGTGCGCTTCCTCAATCAGGCGGGCAAAAAAGGCATCGCTCGCCTCCAGGTTCTGCTCATCCGCCGTCCGCGTCATATATTTATGTGCGCGGTCATTGTCCGTATCTTCCGGGCACACCAGCCCGTCTGCGTCCTCCAGAATCACTCCATAATGCGGATCGATATGGTCGTAGTCCTGACAGTCATACTTATGGTTCGACGGTGATACAAATACCGGATTTAAGTAGATTGCTTCTATCTTGAGACTCTTTAAATAATCAAGTTTATCTAAAACACCCTGCAGATCACCGCCGTAAAACCGTCCCACATCGAGTGTACTGATCGGTTCCTTCCAGTCCGTCACCCGGGTGACCGGTTTTTTCAGATAAATATATTCATTGGTTTCCGTATCGTTTGTAGGATCGCCGTTGCAGAACCGATCCACATAGATCTGATACATCAGCGCGCCCTTGCTCCACTCCGGCACATGAAATCCCGGAATCAGGCGGAACGGGTGCGCCGCCGCATCCTCTGTCAGCCCGATCCGGTTGTAAAGACAGACGTTCTCGCCCCAGGTTACCTGAAATACATACGAAAATGTTTTCGTTCCCAGAGTCAGCGCACAGCTGTAGTAATCAAAACGGCTGTCTGACTTGTCAGCCATACCGCTACCATCTATGCCTCGATTTGTATCTGCACCGTTCCCAACGCTGCCAGCACAGCACTCCCACGAAAGCCGTTTCATCTGCCACTCCTGCAAAAGCGCCCCGGTCTCCGGGTCATATTCCAGCAGTACAACCGCATCTGCTCCATTTTTCTCTGTTCTGAAATAAAATGTAACGACTTCACCCGCATCTGCCTCCGAAGGACAACGGTAATCCTCTGTCTCGTCGCAAAATAGCGCGTCGCGATTGATCTGCTCCATCTGTTTCCCTTTCCAGCGGTTTCACCGCTTTCACAATCATGTTATTTTCTGCCCATATTTTACAGGATTTCCCAAAATTACACAAGTTATTTTCACACCCCTAATTTTAGGTAATAAAAAAGAATGTGCCTTGGCACATTCTCGCGCCGAGCGCGGTCGCTTGCGAC
>QFCF01001812.1_pt1 | contig 15303 bp, 11 predicted proteins | sample 5346961 | NCBI WGS metagenome assembly QFCF01 (sample SAMN09062253, study PRJNA434731) | Human gut metagenome, whole genome shotgun sequencing project. | reverse complement strand
ATATTGGTATTTTCCGTTTCTATATATTATGTTTATTATAACATATATCCATTTATAGCCCAATCCCTTCTGCCTTTACATTATTATAAAACGGCAACGCTCCCAACCAATACTCGAACTGATCTTTTGATTTAGGTAGAGAATTTGTCATACTGATTATTCTCTCAGTGTCGAGTTTATAACTCTAACGTCAATAGAGTTTATTCCTCTTAGACAAATATCTTTGAGGTGAATTTCTATGGATTACAAAGAACGCATACGTGCATTACGTGAAGATAATGATTATACGCAATCCCGTATTGCAGGATTACTTAATATTGGACAGAACACCTATGCTGATTATGAACTTGGCAAAACACGAATCCCTGTAGACTCACTTATTAAGTTGGCTCAGTTCTATAACGTAGATATGAATTATATCACTGATATCAGCAAGACCGTTCACAAATTTCCTAAAGAAAAACAGCAACTGGCAGCAGTCAATAAACGTAAAAAAATAGTCATACCAGAACACACTCTTCACTGCTGCCAGTTTTATCCCATCCAATTATCTAAATTGAATAGCCTCGATTCTAAGTTCCTGGCCTACGGTTCCAAGAGTAGCTACTCCATCGGCTCTTGTCCAGTCTGTCCATCCGGAGTTCTGGATATGAACACGATATTCAAAGTCACCTTCAAAGCATAAGCATTCGATACGTTTCTTTTCGCCTACGGTTCCGATAATCGTATCTTTGGTAATCATGCCGTAATCCACCCATCCTTTGCTCTGTACGTGCGGTTCGACGGAGAACATGGATTTCTTAATCTCCAGTGCTTCCATCTGCAGTCCTTTTCCGGTCGTACCAGCCCACTCTCCGTTGTTGGCCCATTCTGACCAGCCAATACTCTTCTGGTGGACTCTGTACAGATAGAAAGATTCCTTTCCGGTGATCCGGATCGCTTCCAGTCTTCTGTTCTGTCCGGTGGTTCCGATCAGTGTGTCCTTCTTGATGTTCTTGTATTCTTTATTACCGATTTCTTTCATATGAACTACAACGCCTCTACTTGCACCGTTACTTATATTGTACTTCCGGCAATAGCACACCAACGGAGACAAAAAATGTTCATATCCTTAGGTAGCAATAAAATATTTATCTGTTTCTTCTTTTATAAATTACAATTTCTGTTACCACTGCAATTCCAAACGCACACAACATTACCAGCCATAAATCCATACGATTTTCATCACCTGTTTTTGGAGATTTTCGAACTTCCTTTGAATTATGCCCCGGCTTTTCTACAATTGTATTTTTCGGAATTTCCTGTTTTCTATACAAAACAGTCTGATCTGCATTTTCGATATCTTCTTCTTTTGCGATCAAGTGTTCTTCTTCATCATAAAGCCTTTCGAATACTACAACTGATTTTCCAGCCAACCTGCGTGCATCCAGTTCAAATGTCATCTCAATCGTTCCTTCTTCATTTTCTGGAACAAAAGATATCCCGGCAGTCACTCTTTTTCCATTTTCATCAACTAATTCTTTTCCGGTTTCTTTATCCATCAAAACACCTTTCAAAACATAGGTTTCATCTGGCAACAAATTCTTATAAGTTATCTGATCTATAATTTTTTGCTTTTCCTTTGCCTCTCCTTCTTGTGTCTTTGAGTTCTCGTCCAACGCTTTTGTACCAATTTCCGGGAAATAAATGCTTTGTTCTTTCGCTTCCGGGTCTTTATGCTCTGCTATGCTCTTACCGTCTGCTTTGATTTCTTCATACACAACTATCGTTTTTCCGCACAGCTCATCGGCGCTGATTTCAAATCTAAGCTCTACACTTCCTTCTGATTTTTCCGGAACAAATTCTAATGTCCTTTCTTCACTCACCGGATTTCCCGTTTCTTTTTCTACGATCATTCCGTGCAATGTGTAATTTCTACCCGGCAGCAGATTCCTATATTTTACAGTATCAAGCAGTTCTACAGTTCCATCTGCCAGTGCATGATGCGTTTCTGTCTCTTTATTAAGCGCAACCGTTTCCACCTCTGGTACATACATAGTCTGTTCTTCATCTTCCAGATCCGCATGTGTACCATATAATTTCTCGCCATAATAAAGCTTTTCAAATGCCACCAGTATCTTCCCGCCGAGATTCGTTCCATCAAAATTAAATTTTACATCTACCGATCCATCCGTATCTTCCGCAACAAACTCCACACTTGATGTTATCTTCTCACCGTTTGCATCTTTTACTGCCTTTCCGGTATCTTTGTCCATTAAGATTCCTGTAATCTTATATTTCTTTCCTTTCTTTAAATTATGATATTCTACCGTATCGGTAATCTGCATATCCTTTTCAGACTTTATAATATGTATTCCCGTTTGATCGTCTTTCACAGAAGTCTTCAATTCCGGAAAATGTATCATCTGACTGACATCTTCAATATCTTTATGTACCGCGATCAGCTCCTCGTTCAGATAACACTCTTCAAACACTGTAATATTTTTTCCTGCTAATGTATTTCCATCGAAATTAAACTCTACTTCCACACTGCCTTTTGCTGTTTTAGGAATGCAATCCGAATATTTTCTTCCCTTTTGAATCCAGAACAGGCTCCCCCGTTTTGTGATCCATCAGTATTCCCTTCATGACGTATTCTTTTCCCTTTTTAAGGCCTGTATAAGTAACCGTATCTATCACCGTTACACTCTCATCTGCATTAGAATAATGAGTTCCTGTCTCTTCATCCTTCGCCACTGTAGAGATCACAAGATCAGGATTCATAATTGTTCCCAAGTCTAATATATAATTGTCACGGGAAATTTTAAATGTTCCTTTGTACAATGCTTTGTCCACATTTTGTCCACAGCGTAGTTCTTCCATTTTATAAGTATCATAAGGAAATGCACCATTATCATCATTTACTTCCGACATCTCTCCGCCGCTATTAAGCCCAAACCAAATTCCGCTTTCTGCCTGACCTGTATTGGTATTTTCACTGTGTTTTACATAATTGGAGGCCGATGAAAAATATCCATTCGCATCTGTCATAATCATGTGGCTCTCTCCCGTCGTTACAGATGTGATTCGAAACGGAATTCCTGCCATAGATTCTTGTGTTTCTTCATCTTTCTTCTGAAATTCTATATCTCCTCTGAATATACGATCCGCAATTTTATATGTATTGCCTCCCTGTATCTTCGCAAGATTTCCGTCCTGTATAATTTTAGTCAGATAATATGTGCCCTCTGTTTTCCCTTCTACACTTTCTATATACGCTCCGTCCAGTGAATATCCTTCCGGTGCTTTTGTCTCTTCAATACTGATCGTTCCAAGCGGAAGTACCGGAATCTTTCCATCTTCTGCATAATAAAAATCATCCCCGCTAATTTGATAATCTTTATTCAATCTGCTTTCATATCTATCTTTTTCTTTTTTCGATTTTAAGACCCAGGTTCTGTCCGGCGTTTTTGGAAGTGTAGCCTGATCATATATGCCTGCATAATAACATACGGTAAATTCGGCACCCTCCAGACTTCCTGCCCCATGTGATTTTCCTGCTTTATATTCCTGATCAATCTTTTCAAGAATAAGTTCCATATCCGAGTACACCGGCACATCCTTCACGTTTACAGAAACAGTCTGGCCGGAAACAACAGTCACAGGATAAACCGTTTCATCCAGCCGGTATCCTTTCGGCGCTTTCTTTTCTTTCACATAGTAAGTTCCCTCTTCAAGTTCTACAGTGTTAGAATTTCCTTCTTTATCCGTCGTAAATGTCGCTGCTTCATTGGTCGCCGACCGATCTTTGTAAATTCCATAGCATGCGTCTTCCAGAGAATACTGTGGATTCCCATTCGTAAGCACCGTCTGTGTTTTCCCCTTTTTTAATTTCGCATAGCCGCTGTAATTTCTGTAGATCAACGCAGAACCACTGATTCTCTGATATCCGATCAGTCTTCCGCCACTGTCTTTTGTTACGCCATCCGTCGATCCTGTAACACTGGTACAATACAGATTCCCCATCACTTCGCCGGTAACTTTATTAACTCCGGTAACCGTATATCTGTATGTATACTCCTGGCCAACATACGGAGCCGCAGCTGTGTGATCCGCACAGCCACCAGTAGCTGTTACTCCAGCCAGGATTCCGGTAAATCCGCCTATCGTTACACTATGTACGGTATGTCCATTTCCCCCATCTACAGCAGTGATTACACAATTTCCGGTAAACACATCCCCTGCTTCCGGTTTATTATAATTTCCACGTGTCTGTCCTGTTCTTACTGCTCTTATTTTCTTATCTTCTTTACCGAAAGTAACTACAACTTTCTTCTCCAATTCCATAGCAGTGACGTCTCGCCAGAAACATTTTCCCTGCACTTCTGATACATCTTCCAACTCATAATTTCCGTCTTTATCCAACACATGTACTGCAATATCCGTTTCTTTCGGGGATTCGGCCTGTACGCGCACACACATTCCCTTTGGTACTTCTATCACACTTCCGGATGTAATCTCCTGCGTTCTTTCTGCTGTATCTGTCACTGTTACTATTCCTTCTCCAACAACTTCAAAACTCATCTTTTTTGCAACTTCTCTGGCATCTGCAGAAGTCTTTGACACACCAAAAACAAACATCTGACACAATAAAATTCCTGCCATCAAAGAAGCTGCGGCCTTTTTGCCTCTATGCATCTTTGTCATATGTTTCCTCACTTTCTTTTTTCATTTATAATATTAATCCGACCGCTGTCACTACCTCCCTTCAAAAAACAACGTTCATTTTACCGGATTACTTTCTTACATATTTACAAATATAAATGGATTGTCTGGCAACATCATATAAGAATTCTGATCTGCCTTTTTTGAACATTTATTGATATTAAAGACTGAATAACTGAATGTCATTCAAGTATTTTCGTATATAATACAACACAGGTTCTAAGAATGTCAATCCCTAAAACCTGTGTTATTAAATTATTATTTAGCAGTATATTACTTTTTAAAGTGCATCTTCCGGGAAAAGTGCATCGTCTACTGCTGTAAGATCTTTTTGTGGAATATAATAAGCTCCGTCTTTATCAACTTTTACATTGACAGTTACAGTAGTCTTATCACCGTATGTCGGATTATTCATTTTTTCATCCATAAGTTCATACATCTTTTTCATGATCGCTTCATTCAGTTCTTCATCACTTGGGACATATTCGATATTTGAATATGTATCTGTTACCCAATTGTCAAGTTCTTCAGATACTGTGGAAAATGCTGTAAATGGCTGAACTTCTACGGATACCTTAAATTCATCATCTCCAGCTTCTTTTACCTCTCCAACCTTATAATTGGCAGATTTTAACATTTTTTCAAAAAGCTTACGATAATTAGCCTTCAATTCATCTGAAACACCTGTTTCATCAAATCCGGCTTCCTTCATACTGTTATCAAGATTTGTCTCGTATTCTTTCTTTGCCTCTTTTTCTGTGGAGTCTGTTATTTCTGCATATTCTTTAAATTCTGCCTTGTAACCGGCATCCAGTGCAGATTTTACATAATCCTTTGCTTCATCTGTCGTCATGCCTCCACATCCGCACAACACAAGCATTACTCCTGTCAGCATTGCTGCCAACACGCCCCGTTTCCTCATAAATTTATCCTCCTCTAAAAAGTGATAGTATCTTTCCATTATCAGAAAGATACTATCATTATACCAGATTTGTTCACACTGGAAACTATTCTTTTATCAGCTTTTTCCCAATATCAAAGCAATCAAATGTGGCAAAATAATCTGCCGGCGTCTCCGCTCTTCTGATCAGCTGTGTAGATCCATCCTCTTTCAGAAGAACCTCTGCGGATTTTAATTTTCCATTGTAATTGTAACCCATAGAGAAGCCATGTGCTCCCGTATCATGGATCACCAGTATATCTCCCATATCAATCTTCGGAAGCATACGATCGATTGCAAATTTATCATTGTTCTCACACAAAGATCCTGTCACATCATATTTGTGATCGCAAGGTGTATCTTCTTTGCCCATTACTGTAATGTGATGGTAAGCTCCGTACATTGCCGGACGCATAAGGTTAACCGCACATGCATCTACACCAATGTATTCTTTATGTGTATGTTTCTCGTGGATTGCAGTTGTAACCAGGCATCCATAAGGTCCCATCATGAAACGTCCCATCTCTGTATAGATTGCGACATCTCCCATACCTGCAGGTACCAGTACTTCTTCGTATACACGGCGGACACCATCACCGATCGCACGAATATCATTCGGCTCCTGATCTGGTTTGTAAGGAATACCTACACCACCGGACAGGTTGATGAATTTGATGTGTACACCTGTTTCCTTCTGAAGTTTTACCGCAACTTCAAACAGTACTTTCGCAAGCATCGGATAATATTCATTTGTTACGGTATTACTTGCAAGGAATGCATGGATACCAAATTCTTTTGCTCCTTTTGCTTTCAGAATTTTGAAAGCTTCAAATAGCTGTTCAGTTGTCATTCCGTATTTTGCATCTCCCGGATTATCCATGATATCATTACTGATCTTGAACATTCCGCCCGGATTGTAACGACAGCTGATAGTCTCCGGAATATGTCCGATTGCTTTTTCAAGAAAATCAATGTGTGTGATATCATCCAGGTTGATGATCGCATTCAGCTTATCTGCCAGTACGAATTCTTCTGCAGGTGTATCATTCGAAGAAAACATAATATCCTCTCCTGTTGCCCCGATCGCATCGGAAAGCATCAGTTCTGTATAAGAAGAACAGTCACATCCGCATCCGTATTCTCTTAAAATATTGATCAGAAATGGATTCGGTGTTGCCTTTACTGCAAAATATTCTCTGTATCCCTTATTCCATGAAAACGCTTCTTTTAAGGCTTTCATATTCTCACGCATTCCTTTTTCATCATATAAATGAAATGGTGTCGGATATGTTTTGATTATCTCATCCAACTGTGCTTTTGTTACAAATGGTTCTTTTTTCATCAATCTCTGTTCTCCTCTCGTATCGATAATAATTTTATCTCATTCGCAAGTGCTGTCTTGTATAATTCCACAAAGTTTTTTTGTCCGGAATAAAGACACGTATTCATGCTTCCTTCTCCGTATTCACCTGTCAGTACATATTTGGAGTCAGCAATGACTCCGACCTGCATTCCTCTGCTCTCTCCGAGATATACTTTTGCATTGTGGAAAGTTGCCGGCTGATCCGTAATGATCACAACCTTTTTTCTCGCTTCCATCAGTGCATCCAGTTCCCGGATCAGAAGTAACAGATAATTTCTTGTACAGCTGATATAAACTCTCTGATCTACCTGCGATAACAGATTTTTTATCTTATTCAGTATATTCTCTGCGCCTTCGATCGTAATATATCCTTCTGCGTATGCTTTTTCCGATGGCATATGTTCCTGCAGCCATCTTGCGGATTCTTCCAGCTTGCGGACACGATTCTTGCAAAACTCGTTGAGCGGGACAGGCACATACTTCCTGGTACTTGCCTCTTCCACAAGATATGCCGCACCTTTCTCTGTCATACTTGCCAGAGAATTATATGCATTAGACCTGGATATTCCTGTCTGTTTTGCAACCTCATACCCTGTTACCTTTCCCTCTGTCAGCAGGCACTGATAAATGCTTGCCTCCTGTCTTGTAAGTCCGAATTCCATCAGGCGCTCTGTAAATGATGTCTGTTCCATCTTAATCATTCACCTCTGGGTTCATTAGTAGTTCTCTACAGGAACACTATAAGTGAATTTTCTCTGTATGTCAAGGAGAATCTTTCTCAAAAACAACTGGAAAACAATCAAAAAAACAGAAAGCTTCAGACCCGAATATTTCAAGCCCCTTTGCTTTCTGTTTTTCTATACCAAAGTATGCAAGAGAAGTTGCCGGTGACAAGTTCTCTGTATTGCCATGCTCATTTATAATCTTCTATTTTCTGTCATCTACCATAGCGATTCTCATCATATTGCTTACGGTTCTGTTCTCAGATACATTCGTAGATGGAATTCCAAGTGTTAACACAACCATATCTCCTGCTTCTGCAAGCTGTTTTGCACAGATCAGATCGATCGCATTATCACAGATATCTTCTGTTGTGTATACTGCAACTGATTTCAGTGGTCTGACACCCCAGTTGATCTGCATTCTTCTCAGCGTTGCTTCATCTGGGCTGATACCGATAATACCTGTCTTTGGTTTGAACTTAGATACAACTCTTGCTGTAGCACCGGATACAGTAGGTGTTACGATACATTTTGCACGAAGGTTATTTGCTGTTGTTACCGTCGCATGTGCAAGTGCGCTGGATGCGCTCTTAAGTCTGTGTTCTCCAGCTTTTCTGAGGATCATATCATAGTCCAGGTGTTCCTCTGTATTCTCAACAATGTGAACCATCATCTGCAATGCTTCTAATGGATATTTACCCTGTGCGGTCTCTCCGGAAAGCATCACTGCATCTGTTCCGTCGTATACCGCATTGGCAACGTCTGTAACCTCTGCTCTTGTTGGACGTGGGTTACGCATCATTGAATCCAGCATCTGTGTAGCCGTGATAACCGGTTTGAAGTTATCGTTACATTTCTGGATAATTGTTTTCTGAAGGTATGGAACTTCTTCGGCAGGAATCTCAACACCAAGATCACCTCTGGCTACCATGATTCCGTCTGCACAGCGAATGATCTCATCGATGTTCTTGATTGCCTCAAAGTTTTCAATCTTAGCAATAACCGGAATATATGGAGCTTTACATTCTCTTAAGAATGATTTGATCTCCAGGATACATTCTGCATTTCTTACGAAAGAAGCAGCGATAAAGTCTACGCCCTGTTCTACACCGAATTTCAGATCGTCACGATCTTTGTCTGTGATAGCCGGAAGACGGATTGCTACGTTCGGTACGTTAACACCCTTCTTCTCTCCAAGTTCACCGCCATTGACAACTTCACAGTTGATGTTATTGCCCTTTTTATCTTTTACCTTCAGCTCGATCAGACCGTCATCGATCAGGATTGTGCTTCCGGCTTTGACATCTTCTACCAGACCTTTATATGTAATAGATACGATCTTATTGTCTCCTACGATCTCATCTGTTGTCAGGGTAAATGTCTCGCCTGCTTCAAGCTGTACTTTCTTTCCGTCTTTTAATACACCTGTACGAATCTCAGGTCCTTTTGTATCCAAAAGGATCGCGATTGGTTTGTTCTCTTCCTCGCGGATCTTCTTTAACATATCCATACGACCTTTTTGCTCCTCATGATCACCATGAGAGAAGTTAAATCTTGCGATATCCATTCCATTCTGGACTAACTTTCTCATCAGAGATTCATCGTTGGTATTTGGTCCCATTGTACAGATAATCTTTGTTTTTTTCATATTTTCCCTATTCCTCTCTTAGTTATTTAACATGTGTATGTGTGAACAAATGATCCTGGCAATATTCATAATTGCCATTACATTTTGAGCAATACCGGAATTCCAGATTCGGATCATCCATTTCTGTTCTTCCGCAGACTGCACATCTGTGTTTTGCTCCATTTGCATAGACATTCACCGGTCTTTCTGCCTGTCTCATCTTGCGCTTGAAATCATTCTTTCTCTTCATCTGGCCCGGTGAATACGGCTTCATATTCCGTGAACTTAAGAAAAAAATGATAAAGTTCAGGATCGAGATGAACGCAGCAAGTGCATTCGCCTTATAATATATGCCATAGTCACCTCCGCCGTAGGCCGGAAGAAAAGCCTGTACGATCGCATACACAAAATACAGACCATCCAGCATCGCCAGCCATTTGATCTTGATCGGTATGACAAAGAACAATAACAGCTGGATATCCGGGTAGAGTGCCGCAAATGCAAAGAATAGCGACAGATTCAGATACCATGTATCCATCGGTAACACAGCGCCTGTCAGTAAATATGCCAGTATGGCTCCTATTACAATAAAGAGCATTCCCGAAAAGAAATACAGATTAAAACGAAAAGCCCCCCACGCTGCCTCTAACTGCTTCCCTATCATATAATAGAGATACAGTACGAATACAATAAAAATCAGGCTGCCAGATGGAGGCTGGATAATAAACGTAACGATTCTCCATATCTGCCCCTGAAGAATCTTACCGGCATCCAGGCTCAGGAACTGGCTATAGAACGTCGGATTGATCAGATTCAGCACAAATCCGGCTGCATATAATATTATAATATAAGTCATGAGATTTGGAATCGCATATCTGCTAAATTTCCGTTCAAGTTTGTCTAACCAATTGTTCATATAACTGCTCCTTTATGTTTATTCTCACACTGTAGATATTTGTCAATTATGCCAAGTAAAGTTCATCTCTTTTTAACATATCTTCAACATTTGTTAATTGTCTTTTGGCCACTTTTGTCGTATAATGTTACAGGTCACAATTAAGCAAAATGCATTTAATAAGAAGAAAGACATATATTTTAATATGATAAGGAGTTACATAATATGAATCAAAAGGAATTATACACACTTGGTATCGACATCGGTTCTACGACCGTAAAGATTGCCATATTAGATGAGAATAATGAAGTGGTATTTTCTGATTATGAGAGGCATTTCGCTAACATCCAGGAAACTCTTTCCGATCTGTTAGGAAGAGCGATACATAAATTAGGTCCTGTCCATGCATCACCGGTCATCACCGGTTCCGGCGGACTGACACTTGCGAAACACCTTGGAGTACCATTCGTACAGGAAGTTATCGCCGTATCAACTGCTCTTCAGGACTATGCACCTCAGACAGACGTTGCTATCGAGCTTGGCGGGGAAGATGCCAAGATCATCTACTTTGAAGGTGGTAATGTAGAGCAGCGTATGAACGGCGTCTGTGCCGGTGGTACAGGATCCTTCATCGACCAGATGGCTTCTCTTTTACAGACTGATGCCTCCGGACTGAATGAATATGCGAAAAATTATAAAGCTCTCTATACCATTGCCGCACGATGTGGTGTATTTGCCAAGACAGATATCCAGCCTCTGATCAACGACGGTGCTGCCAAAGAAGACCTTGCTGCTTCTATATTCCAGGCAGTTGTCAACCAGACGATCAGCGGACTGGCTTGTGGTAAACCGATTCGCGGACACGTCGCATTCCTCGGAGGACCGCTTCACTTTCTCTCTGAGCTGCGCGAAGCATTTATCCGCACACTGAAACTGGACGATGAACACATCATCGCCCCGACACATTCCCATCTGTTTGCAGCAGTCGGATCTGCTCTGAATTCCAAGAAAGATCTGGACGTGGCACTCATCGATATGCAGTGCCGTCTGGAAGGAAAAATCAAGATGGAATTCGAAGTAGACCGTATGGAGCCGCTGTTTGCAACGGAAGCAGATTTTAAGGAATTTGAGGAACGTCACGCAAAACATCAGGTGCCAGTCAAAGATCTTGCAACTTATCAGGGAAAAGCATTCCTCGGTATCGATGCAGGTTCTACAACAACCAAGGCAGCCCTGGTCGGCGAAGACGGTACTTTATTATATTCTTTCTATCATAATAACGATGGAGATCCGCTTGGTACAACGATTTCTGCAATTAAAGACATTTACAGCAAACTGCCGGAAGGCGTGGAAATTGTCCACTCCTGCTCTACCGGATATGGCGAGGCGCTGATCAAGGCCGCTCTCTTGTTGGACGAAGGAGAGGTCGAGACCGTCTCTCACTACTACGCCGCTTCTTTCTTTGAGCCAGACGTAGACTGTATCCTCGACATCGGCGGCCAGGATATGAAATGTATCAAGATCAAGAATCAGACTGTTGACAGCGTGCAGTTAAACGAAGCGTGTTCATCCGGATGCGGTTCTTTTATTGAAACATTTGCAAAATCACTGAATTATACCGTCGAAGACTTTGCTCACGAAGCATTATTTGCCAAGAATCCGATTGACCTTGGTACCCGTTGTACTGTTTTCATGAATTCAAAAGTAAAGCAGGCTCAGAAAGAGGGTGCGGAGGTTGCTGATATTTCGGCTGGTCTTGCTTATTCTGTAATCAAGAACGCATTATTTAAGGTTATCAAGGTATCCGATGCATCTGAACTCGGTAAACACATCGTTGTTCAGGGAGGAACCTTCTACAACAACGCCGTACTGCGAAGCTTTGAAAAGATCGCCAACTGCGAAGCAATTCGTCCGGACATCGCCGGTATCATGGGCGCATTCGGTGCTGCACTGATCGCACGTGAGCGTTACGTTGACTGCGAAGGCACAACCATGCTTTCCATTGAAGACATTGAAGCCATGGAATATTCTACTACCATGACCAAATGTAAGGGATGTACGAATAACTGCCGTCTGACGATCAATCATTTCAGCGGCGGACGTAAGTTCATCACAGGTAACCGTTGTGAGCGTGGTCTTGGAAAACAGAAAACAACAAACAAGCTTCCGAACTTATTTGAATATAAATTAAAACGATATTTTGATTATGAACCATTGGCAGAGGAAAATGCTCCTCGCGGACTCATTGGTATCCCTCGTGTACTGAACATGTACGAGAATTATCCGTTCTGGTTCACATTCTTTAATAAACTGGGATTCCGGGTTGTCCTTTCTCCTGTATCCAACCGCAAGGTATACGAACTGGGAATTGATTCCATCCCGAGTGAATCCGAGTGTTATCCGGCGAAGCTGGCACACGGACATGTACAATGGCTGATCAACAATGGCATTAAGACGATCTTCTATCCTAGTATTCCATATGAAAGGAATGAATTTGCCGAAGCCAACAATCATTACAACTGCCCGATCGTAACTTCCTACCCGGAAAATATCAAGAACAACATTGATGCGATCGTACACGGAGAGGTTGATTTCCTTCATCCGTTCATCTCATTTGCCAGTGAAGATACGATTTCTTACCGACTGGTTGAAGAATTATCCGAGAAGTTCCACATCCCGGCAGATGAGATCAAAAAAGCAACTCATACTGCATGGGAAGAACTCGCTGCATGCAGAAAAGATATGCAGAAAAAAGGTGAAGAGACGATCAAATTCTTAAATGAAACCAGCAACCGTGGTATCGTTCTCGCAGGACGTCCGTACCACATCGACCCGGAAGTAAACCATGGTATCCCGGAACTGATCAACTCTTATAATATTGCAGTTCTGACGGAAGATTCGATCTCCCACTTAAATCCTGCAGAGCATCCATTAAATGTTATGGATCAGTGGATGTATCATTCCCGTCTGTATGCTGCTGCAAACTATGTAAAGACTGTAGATAATCTGGATCTGATCCAGTTAAACTCTTTCGGATGTGGTCTGGATGCTGTTACAACCGATCAGGTTGCATCCATCCTGAACGATTCTGACAAAATCTACACCTCTCTTAAGATCGACGAGGTTAACAACTTAGGTGCCGCAAGAATCCGTGTAAGATCACTGCTTGCTGCGATCCGAGTCCGAGAAAAGCGCGGGGATAAACGTGAGATCAAATCCTCCGCAATCAAAAAGGTTGCATTTACCAAAGAGATGCGTAAGAATTACACGATTCTCTGCCCGCAGATGTCTCCGATCCATTTCGAGCTTCTGGAGCCTGCATTTAATTCATCCGGATATAACCTCCAGGTTCTGCCGAACGACAACAAACAGGCCGTTGACGTAGGAGTGAAATATGTAAATAACGATGCCTGCTATCCGTCACTGATGGTAGTCGGCCAGATCATGGAAGCTATCCTTTCCGGTAAATATGACACACACAAGATTGCCGTGATCATCAGTCAGACCGGTGGTGGATGCCGTGCTTCCAACTACATCGGATTCATCCGCCGTGCCCTTAAGAAGGCCGGTTACGGATACATTCCGGTCATCTCCATCAACTTAAGTGGTCTGGAGGATAATCCAGGATTCAAACTGACTCCGAACCTGATCTTACGAGGTATCTATGGTGCAGTATTTGGTGACATCTTCATGAAGTGTGTATACCGTCTGCGTCCATATGAGGCTGTTCCAGGCTCTGTCAATGCAATGCACAGAAAATGGGTAAAGGTATGCCAGGACTTTGTATCAAACGGCTACCCGAGCAGACGTAAATTCAAACGTCTCTGCCGTGAGATCATTGAAGACTTTGACAATAACATCGAATTACTTGATATAAAGAAACCTCGTGTTGGTGTCGTTGGAGAAATCCTTGTCAAATTCCTTCCGGCAGCCAACAACTACCTGGTAGATCTTCTGGAAAGCGAAGGAGCCGAGGCAGTTGTTCCGGATCTTCTGGACTTCCTGCTCTACTGCTTCTACAACCAGAACTTCAAGGTGGAAAAGCTTGGATTCGAAAAGAAAAAAGCCACAACAGCTAATCTTGGTATCAAAGCTCTGGAATGGTTCCGTGCTCCGGCAACCAAAGCATTTGCGGCCAGCAAGCACTTCACACCACCTGCTAAGATCCAGGATCTTGGAAAGATGGCTTCGGACATCGTATCTCTTGGTAACCAGACTGGTGAGGGATGGTTCCTTACAGGAGAAATGTTAGAGCTGATCCACAGTGGTGCACCAAATATCGTGTGTACACAGCCATTCGCCTGCCTGCCGAACCATGTCGTAGGTAAGGGAGTTATCAAAGAACTTCGCAGACGCTATCCGGAATCTAATATCGTAGCGATCGATTTCGATCCGGGTGCAAGTGAAGTTAACCAATTGAATCGACTGAAGTTGATGCTTTCTACGGCGAATAAGAATTTGAATAAATAATTGGAGATTTAATACATCAGACGACGGTTACCCGGACCGGAATAAAAGTTAGGAATCCTCTACATTCACTGGAAAGGATTCCTAACTTTTATTCCGTGGGTATCGAATGCCTGAAGAATTAAATGGCGGAAGGTTACGAAAAACCCGAAAAAATGTAGCAAAAAAGAGGATGAATATCTGTCACTCAACTAAATGAGATTTGATATTTATCCTCTTTTTTCATCTAACAGTTGTCAAATGTATGCTATCAAGCAATAGTCAAATAGTTCTATTTTTCATACTACTTTCAAGCATACCACAAAGCTTGATTTTAATCCATTCCTTAGAATTTACCAGCCTGAGCTGCTTCTTCAACGGATACAGCAACTGCAACAGTCATACCAACCATCGGGTTGTTTCCTGCTCCGATCAGTCCCATCATTTCTACGTGAGCTGGTACTGATGAAGATCCTGCGAACTGTGCATCTGAGTGCATACGTCCAAGAGTATCTGTCATACCGTAAGAAGCTGGACCTGCAGCCATGTTATCTGGGTGAAGTGTACGTCCTGTACCACCGCCTGATGCTACTGAGAAGTACTTCT
>QFCF01001799.1_pt1 | contig 15390 bp, 10 predicted proteins | sample 5346961 | NCBI WGS metagenome assembly QFCF01 (sample SAMN09062253, study PRJNA434731) | Human gut metagenome, whole genome shotgun sequencing project. | reverse complement strand
TGAACGCCGCCATCAAAGCCGTCCGCAAGTCGGACGTGCTGAACGACTACGAGGTATGCCGCTACATACAGCTTGAAAACGGCCTGTACGCGGATGTTTACTCGCTTGAAATCATCATTCCAGTAGCCTTCCGGCTGAACACCTACTATACACACGTGTTCCGCATGTGGCTGGTGGAGAAGGCACTCTCAAAGGAAAAGAGGCAGGCATACGTGATGTTCATACAGAACGGGAAAACCGGATATTGCTGAACACGCATACAGACAACGAAAAAGGAAACGGACAACACCATCGGGTGCCGTCCGTTTCCTTTTTTTTCATGCAACCGCCTTATTCCAGCGGCTTGAGGTAATTCGCCTCCAACAGTTCACGCAGTCCAGATTCGGGATAAAGCACCTTACCTGCCAGAAGGATAAAGGGCAGCATCCTGTTGTTGCGATACTCCTGCAAGGTGCGGCGGCTTACCCGGAGCATTTCCGCCACCTCCCTGTCCGTCAGGTAATGTTCCCCGTCCAGTGGCGGACGGTAACTTTCCAAAAATGCGGAGAGCCATTTGGAGCCTTTGAGCATATTCTGTATCGCGGTGGCAACCGGCTCGTCCTCCATTGAGAAAACCTCGTTGTTCTCGTTCATCATAACATCGGATTAAGTGGTTAATAAAAACAGAGTCATTTTCCATCGGGATAGATCGTGCCGATAAGCGGAATAAGCCGCCTGACCTCCTCCGGCCTGTAATAGAACCTGCGGTTCATCTGCGAGTAGCCGATAAGCCGCCTGTCACGCAATGACTGCAACGTGCGCGGGCTGATTCTCAACTGCCCGCAGACCTCCTCGCCCGTGAGCCACCTTTCCAGCCGCCCGCCGTCGCTTTTGCGCCTGAGGGCGGCGACTTTCTCCGAGAGGGCGTTGAATGACGCCAGCATCATCTCGAAGGTCTTTTTCTCGATAGATACGATTTCCATATACCAAAACATTTAATGATTTACCGCAAAGGTAACGCAGCCGCCTTGAATGCGTGCCGTTTTCCGCTATACGGCAGCTTGTTGCGCCGGTTGTCCGGGTTACGGAGTCACTTTCAAAGAAAATCTTACGTGAGTCACGTAATGAGTTGTTAAAGCCCCTTTTGTTTATTGCCGAATTTTGCCGCAGAGAAACAAAAGAAAGGACAAAATATGAAAGTGATAACGATTGAAAGTTCCGCCTTCACCGCCCTGACGGAACAGATAGCCGAGATAGCGGTCTATGTGCGTGCCGTTTCCGGTGAGAGGAAGGGAGAGTCTTCCGACATGCTGCTCACCACCCGCGAGGCGGCGCACCTGCTGAACGTGAGTACCCGTACCCTCCAACGTATGCGCAGCGAACAGCGCATCGGCTATATCGTGCTGCGCGGCAAATGCCGCTACCGCCGGTCGGAAATAGACCGCCTGCTCGCAGACTGCACCGTGGCAGAAGATGCAGCGACACTGACGGAACTGAAACGCAACCACACGCTGCGCACGGGCGGCGGCAAACCCAAAGGAAGGAGGACATAAGATATGGAACTGCTTACACGAAACAATTTTGAGGACTGGATGCAGAAGCTGATGGAACGGCTCGACCGTCAGGACGAGCTGCTGCTCTCCCTGCGACCGTCCGGCAAAGCCCCAAACCCGATGGAAAGTATCAGGATGTTCGACAACCAAGACCTCTGCATGCTGCTCCAGATAAGCAAGCGTACCCTGCAGCGCTACCGCAGCATCGGTGCATTGCCGTACAAGACGCTCGGCAAAAAGACCTATTACAGCGAGGAGGACGTACTGACATTCCTCTCCGAACACGTAAAGGATTTCCGCAAGGAAGATATAGCCTTCTACAAGGCGCGTATCCATAATTTCTTTAATAAATAACCCATTAAAACATTTTTCAAATGGCAAAGAAAACAACAGAAAAAGACGTGCTGATAGTCCGCGACGAGAAGACGGGCGAGATTAGCGTGGTAGCCGGGCTTAACGCCGACGGCTCACCCAAGCGTACCCCCGCAAAGGCGGAGAACGCGCAGAGTTTCCTGCAATTCGACAGGCACGGAGACGTGCTGGACAACTTCTTTAAAAACTTCTTCCGGCAGTGCAAGGAACCCAGCCGCTTCGGTTTCTACCGTGTCGCGGCGGACCAAGCCGACAAGCTGCTGGAAGTTATCAAGGACTTGCTGAAAGACCCCGAGGGCAACAAGGAGATGCTTGCGCCCCACAAGGTGGACACCTCCGGCTACGAAAAGAAAGTACAGGAGGAGCAGTCCGCCGAAAAGCAGGAACAACCGGGACAGAAACAAGATGACGAACCTAAAAAACAGGAAGAAATGGAACAGAAAAACGAACAGAATCAGGAAAACCCGCAGCAGGCGCAGAGCAACCGGGGCTACCAACCCATCGACGAGAGCAAGATCAACTGGAAGGAGTTGGAGGAGAAATGGGGCGTGAAGCGCGACGACCTTGAAAAGTCGGGCAACCTTGACAGGATGCTCAACTACGGCAAGTCCGACTTGGTGAGGGTGTCGCCCAATTTCGGCGGAGAAGCTTTCGAGCTGGATGCCCGCCTCTCCTTCAAGAAGGACGGCGAGGGCAACGTCAGCCTTGTGCCGCACTTCATCCGCAAGGAGCAGAAACTCGACGAGTACAAGGAACACAAGTTCTCCGACGACGACCGGAAGAACCTGCGCGAAACGGGCAACCTCGGCAGGGTTGTGGACCTCGTGGACAGGGAAACGGGCGAGATCATCCCCTCGTTCGTCAGCATCGACCGCAAGACGAACGAAATCACGGATGTCCCGGCAAACAAGGTGCGCATACCGGAGCGCATCGGCAAGACGGAAATCACCAAGCAGGAGCAGGACATGCTGCGTGCCGGGCTGCCTGTGCGCGACAAACTCATCGAACGCAAGGACGGCAGGAAGTTCGTCACCACCCTGCAAGTGAACGTGGAGCAGCGCGGCGTGGAGTTCGTGCCGGGAACCGGCAGGTCGCCACGTGCCGCACAAGCACAGGAAGCCAAGAACAACCCCGCACAGGGACAGGCGCAGGGTACGGAAAATACAGCCAACACGAACAAGGAGCAACGCCGCAACACGTGGACGAACGCCGACGGCAGCATCCGCCCCATCAGCAAATGGAGCGGCGTGGACTTCACCGAGCAGCAGAAAGCCGACTACGTGGCTGGCAAAGCCGTGAAACTGGAGAACGTGACCGACAAGCAGGGCTTCCACGCCACGATGTACATCAGGTTCAACCCGGAGAAGGGACGCCCGTACCGCTACGACACCAACCCCGACAACGCGCAGAAGATCGCGCCTTCCAACGAGAGCCGCACGCAGGTGGCGGTGAACAGCGAGGGCAAGACCAACGAGGCTACCAAGAACCTGAAGGAGCCGTTGCGGAAGGGACAGACCGCCCCGAAGGACACCGCACAGCAACAGCAGCAGGAGAAGCCGCAAAAGAAAAACAATAAGGGCATGAAGATGTAATCCGGTGTCCGCCACTAAATCCGAAGTAACATTTGTAAAATTCAAAACGACAGAAAAATATGAAGACAATCATTGCAGAAAAGCCGTCTGTGGCACGTGAGATCGCCCGTATCGTGGGCGCGACAAAGAGAGAGGAAGGATATTTCGAGGGAGGCGGCTACGCCGTGACATGGGCATTCGGGCACCTCGTCCAGCTTGCCATGCCCGACGGTTACGGCATACGCGGCTTTGTCCGTGACAACCTGCCCGTCATCCCCGACTCCTTCACGCTCATACCCCGTCAGGTAAAGGCTGAGAAGGGCTACAAACCCGACAGCGGCGTAGTGGCACAAATAAAAACCATAACCCGCCTGTTCAATGACAGTGAGCAAATCATCGTGGCGACCGATGCCGGTCGCGAGGGCGAACTTATCTTCCGATACCTCTACCATTACATAGGATGCGCCACCCCTTTCGTGCGCCTCTGGATAAGCTCGCTTACCGACAAGGCCATCCGCGATGGACTGCGCAACCTCGAAGCGGGGAGCAAGTATGACAACCTCTACCTCGCCGCCAAAGCGCGGAGCGAATCCGACTGGCTCGTGGGCATCAATGGCACGCAGGCTCTCTCCATCGCCGCCGGACACGGCACGTATTCCGTCGGGCGGGTGCAGACACCCACGTTGGCGATGGTGTGCGCACGCTATTGGGAGAACCGCCGCTTTACCCCCGAAGCCTTCTGGCAGCTCCATATCGCAACGGACGGCTGCGATGAAGGAACGGTGAAGTTTTCCTCTTCCGAAAAATGGAAAGAGAAAGAGTCCGCGACGGAACTGTATAATAAGGTGAAGTCGGCAGGCACAGCCACCGTCACGAAAGCCGAACGCAAGGAGAAGACGGAGGAAACACCGCTCCTGTACGACCTGACCACGCTCCAGAAGGAAGCCAACGCCAAGCATGGCTTCACGGCGGAACAGACGCTTGAAATCGCGCAGAAGCTCTACGAGAAGAAGCTCATCACCTATCCGCGAACCGGAAGCCGCTACATTCCCGAAGACGTGTTCGCGGAAATCCCCAAGCTGCTTGCCTTCATCGGCAGCCTGCCCGAATGGAAGGGCAAGTTGCAGCCGAAAGCCGTGCCGACACGCCGCAGCCTGGACGGCGGCAAGGTGACAGACCACCATGCCCTGCTCGTCACGGGCGAGAAGCCGCTGTTCCTCTCCAAAGAGGACAGCACCGTCTATCACATGATAGCCGGGCGCATGCTTGAGGCTTTCTCCGAAAAATGCGTCAAGGACACTGCCACCGTCACGGCAGAGTGTGCCGGAGTGGAGTTCGTGGCAAAAGGCAGCATCATCAGGCAAGCCGGATGGCGTGCCGTCTATGGCAAGGAGAATGGAGAAGAGAACAACAGCCAAGAGGAAACCGCCGCCATTCCCTGTTGGCAGGAAGGCGACACGCTGGCACTGAAAGCCGCCTCCATCACGGAGGGAAAGACCAAACCCAAGCCGCTGCATACCGAAGCCACCCTGCTGTCCGCGATGGAAACGACTGGCAAGGAGATAGAGGACGACGCATTGCGGCAGGCTATGAAGGATTGCGGCATCGGCACGCCCGCCACCCGTGCGTCCATCATCGAAACGCTTTTCAAGCGCGGCTATATGGAACGCTGCAAGAAGTCGCTTGTCCCCACCGAAAAAGGGCTTGCCCTCTACTCGGTCGTGAAGGCGATGCGTATTGCCGATGTCGCCATGACGGGCGAATGGGAAAAGGAATTGGCACGCATCGAGCGTGGGGAACTGCCCGCCGATGACTTCCGCAGGAAGATTGAGGCATATACACGGGAAATTACCTCCGAACTGCTGTCGTGCGACAAGCTGTTCGCCCGCAGGGATTCCGGCTGCAAGTGTCCCAAGTGCGGAGCGGGGACGATGCAGTTTTACGGCAAGGTCGTCCGCTGCGACAACGCGGAGTGCGGTCTGCCCGTGTTCCGCCTGAAAGCAAACCGCACCCTCTCTGATGATGAAATCAAAAACCTGCTCACCGACGGACACACGAAACTGCTCAAAGGATTCAAGAGCAAGCAGGGCAAGAGTTTTGATGCCGTAGTCGCCTTTGACGGGGACTATAACACGGTTTTCGTGTTCCCAGAAAGGAAAAGTAAAGCGACCTCTGCGAAAAGAAGAAAATAAATGTTTAACTTTGCCACTGGTTCAGAGTAATGAATTGTTCTTCGATACCGGATTACACTCATACTTTGGATTTAGTGGTGGCACTCGGAGGGATACCGGGTGCCTTTTTCTTCTCGTTTTCCAACGATTATCCCTATCATCATTATCAATCCACTAAATTCCAAAGAAATGAACAACAAGAAGAAAAACGAGGGTCGGACCGACTTTTCCTATTACGGTCTGTACCTGCTGGACTACCTCACCACGAACAAGTTCGAACAGGCAGCCGATGAAGCCTTCATCCGAGAAAGAACCGACCGTGCCGCCGAAGCGTATGAACGGGCAAGGCTCGAAGGCTATCCTGCCGACGGGGCGCAGGAACTAGCGATGAAGGTGCTGACGGAGGGCCTTCGCTACTCCAGGCACGCCATCCTGCGCGAAGTCGTGGAGAACGAATTTGCGGGTGAAGTACCGGGAGAAAAATGTGAAGCCTTTACCCAGAAGCTGCTACCGCTTGTCGGAAACGTATTCTCCATCTATGACCTCTCGGACGACAATTTCGCCCTGTCGCCCGAATATGACCTGCTCTACACGGAGCTGACGGGAGCCGTCATCCTCTATATCGAAGAGTATGGCGTTTAACCGCAAACAGAGGCTGAGGGACAACATCGAGGCGATACGGACGGCATTCCTCCTTGACAGGGAACAGCGCACACCCACCGCACGCGAACGGCTCTTGTTAGAGCGTTATTGCGGTTTCGGGGGACTGAAGAGCATACTCAACCCTGCAAGGGAACTGACGGATGCCGTCCACTGGGCGAAGTCCGACCTCGAACTGTTTGCCCCTACCGTGGAACTGCACAGGTTGCTGCGGGAGAACACAAAAGACGAGACGGAGTACAAACGGTATATGGATGCCATGAAGCAGTCCGTGCTGACCGCCTTCTATACCCCGCCGGAGATAACCGGGACCATCGCGGACGTGCTGCATGAACACGGCATCCGTCCCGACCGGGTGCTGGAGCCGTCGGCAGGTGTCGGTGCATTCGTGGACGCCGTGCTGGAGAACAGACCGGACGCGGACATCATGGCTTTTGAGAAAGACCTGATGACGGGCAAGATACTGAAGCACCTGCATCCCGGACAGAAAGTAAGGGTACAGGGCTTCGAGAAGATAGAAAAGCCGTTCATGAACCATTTTGATTTGGCTGTCTCCAATATACCATTTGGCGATGTGGCGGTGTTCGACCCGGAATTTTCGGGCAGCAAGGATCCTGCAAGGCACTCGGCGGCACGGACGATACACAATTACTTTTTCCTGAAAAGCCTTGACGCGGTGCGTGAAGGCGGAATCGTGGCGTTCATCACCTCGCAGGGGGTACTGGATGCCCCGACCAACGCGCCCATACGCGAGTATATGATGAACCATACCAATCTGGTGGGCGTAGCCCGCCTGCCGAACAACCTCTTTACGGATAACGCGGGAACGGAGGTGGGCAGCGACCTGATTATCCTGCAAAAGAACAGCGGAAAGAATGGTGAACTGTATTACAACGAAAAACTCTTCGTGCAGACCGAACAGACCCCTATCGGCACTTCCGTAAATGGGTATGTATGGAGCATCGGCTCGCTTTCACACACGGATTTGATCAGAAGTACCGACCCGTACGGGAAACCAGCCTATAAACTCCTGCACCGTGGGGACATCGCACAACTGGCGGAAGACTTGCGGGAGCATCTGAAAATAGAACTGCAACAACTTGACAGGAAACTGTATGAGAAACACAGCCTGCATCCGACAAAGGAGGAAAGCACGGCTGCGGAAGTGCAACCTGCTCCGAAAACAGAAAAGGTATCACCTTCTGTAATAGCCCCCGTTTCTGTAATTGAGCCTGTCAAGGGAGTGGAGAAGCCGCAGGCACAGCCCATAGAGGAAAAGCCGGAGATTGAGCCGCGCCAACCCAACCATTCGTCAGCCGTGCAGCTTACCCTGCTCGACCTTTGGGGTATGCCCATAGAGGAACCGGCAAAAAAGAAAAAGGCAGCGAAAAAGGAAAGCAAGCCGAAGCCTATGCCGTCCACGCCTAAACCGCAGGTCAAAGTTACTCCACCCGTTGAAGCCGCCAAGCCGGTAAACGGTAATAAGGAAGAAAAGCCGGAAAATGCCGAAAAGCCAAACGACCCGGACGACATTTACGCCACTCTGGATTGGGAAACCAATCCTCCCATCAACGGCTTCTATGAGACAATGATGAGTCTGACAGCGGAACGGCGCAAGGCCCTACGGCTTGAGGCAGAACGGCACAGGCAGGAACAACTGAAAAAGATGGGTATCAAAGACACGTTGAACCCTGCTTTTGCGCCTTCTTCGGACAATATGGATAAAAAGCCGGAACAAACGGAAGAAATAAAGCAACCTGAAACACCGGCAGAAGTTGTGCCTACTTCCGAAACGGTTGCCACTTCCCTGTTCCCGGAATTTGAAACGGAAAAGCCGAAAAAAGAAGCCCTCGACCTTACGCCGCGTCCCTATCACCGCACGCCGGAAATGCACCTGCGTGAAGGGTCGCTGGTGGCAAACAGGGCACGCGACATCGGTTATCTGAAGGACATTACTCCCTACGGTGCAACCTTCCAGCCGCTTGGACTAACCGGTTATCAGAAAGAGAAAGCGTTGCTGTATGTATCGCTCCGTGACGCATACGAGCGGTTGTACCGCTATGAATCGAACAGACGTGAGGAAAATGTACCTTGGCGTGAACACCTGAACACCTGTTACGACGAGTTTGTCATGCGTTATGGCAACCTCAACGCCAAACAGAACGTGAAACTGGTGATGATGGACGCCGGAGGGCGCGACATCCTTTCGCTGGAACGTGCGGAGGACGGCAAGTTCGTCAAAGCGGACATCTTCGACCGTCCCGTTTCCTTCTCGGTGGAGAACCATGCCAACGTCGGTTCTCCGGAAGAAGCCTTGTCTGCATCGCTCAACAAGTATGGTACGGTCAATCTCAACTATATGCGGGGGATAACAGACAGTACGGAAGAGGAGCTTCTCAATGCCCTCAAGGGGCGTATCTTCTACAATCCGCTCGTAACCGGTTACGAGATTAAAGACCGCTTCATCGCGGGAAACGTGATAGAGAAGGCGGAGCGTATAGAGGCATGGATGGAAAATAATCTGGAAAGCGAAAGATTGCCGGAAGTGAAACAGGCTTTGGAGGCTTTGAAGGAAGCCGAGCCGCAGCGTATCGCCTTTGAAGACCTCGACTTCAACTTCGGTGAACGCTGGATTCCCACGGGCGTGTATGCCGCCTACATGAGCCATCTTTTCGACACGGACGTGAAAATCGCCTATTCCGCCAGCATGGACGAGTTTTCCGTGGCGTGCGGCTACCGCACCATGAAGATCACGGACGAGTTTCTGGTAAAGGGCTATTACCGGAACTATGACGGTATGCACTTGTTGAAACACGCTTTGCACAACACCTGTCCCGACATGATGAAAAGTATTGGCAAAGATGAGAACGGCAACGACATCAAGGTGCGTGACAGCGAGGGCATACAGCTCGCCAACGCCAAGATTGACGAAATCCGCAACGGGTTCTCGGAATGGTTGGAAGAGCAGTCGCCGCAGTTCAAGGAACGGCTCGTGACAATGTATAACCGCAAGTTCAACTGTTTCGTGCGCCCGAAGTATGACGGTTCGCACCAGACGTTTCCCGACCTCAATCTGAAAGGATTGGCAAGCCGGGGTATTCAAAGCGTTTATCCGTCGCAGAAGGATTGCGTCTGGATGATAAAACAGAATGGCGGCGGAATATGCGACCATGAAGTCGGAACAGGTAAAACACTGATAATGTGTATTGCAGCGCATGAAATGAAGCGTCTGAACTTGGCGCACAAGCCGATGATTATTGGTCTGAAAGCCAATGTCGCGGAGATTGCCGCCACTTATCAAGCTGCCTATCCGAATGCCCGCATCCTCTACGCTTCGGAAAAGGATTTCTCGACCGCCAACCGTGTGCGTTTCTTCAACAACATCAAAAACAATGACTATGATTGCGTCATCATGTCGCATGACCAGTTCGGCAAGATACCGCAGTCACCGGAGTTGCAGCAACGCATCCTGCAAGCGGAGCTTGACACGGTGGAGGAAAACCTCGAAGTCTTACGGCAGCAAGGCAAGAACGTGTCGCGGGCGATGCTGAAAGGATTGGAGAAGCGCAAGCACAACCTTGTGGCGAAGCTGGAGAAAGTGGAACACGCCATCAAGTCGCGCACAGATGACGTGGTGGACTTCAAACAGATGGGCATCGACCACATTTTCATAGACGAGAGCCACCAATTCAAGAACTTGACTTTCAACACCCGGCATGACCGTGTGGCGGGGTTGGGAAACTCGGAGGGGAGCCAGAAAGCCCTGAATATGCTTTTTGCCATACGAACTATACAGGAGCGTACGGGCAAAGACTTAGGGGCTACGTTCCTGTCCGGCACGACTATTTCCAACAGTCTGACGGAATTGTACCTGCTCTTTAAGTACCTGCGCCCGAAGGAACTGGAACGGCAGGACATCCGCTGTTTCGACGCATGGGCGGCTATCTTCGCCAAGAAGACGACCGACTTCGAGTTCAACGTGACAAACAACGTGGTGCAGAAGGAGCGTTTCCGCTACTTCATCAAAGTGCCGGAGCTTGCCGCCTTTTACAACGAAATCACCGACTACCGCACGGCGGAGGACGTGGGTGTGGATCGTCCGCACAAGAACGAGATACTGCACCACATACCGCCTACACCCGACCAAGAGTATTTCATCAAACAACTGATGGAATTTGCCAAGACAGGTGACGCGACGTTGTTGGGCAGGTTGCCGCTGTCTGAAACGGAAGAGAAGGCTAAGATGCTCATCGCTACCGACTACGCGCGGAAGATGGCTTTGGATATGCGCATGATAGACCCCAATTACGAAGACCACTCCGACAACAAGGCGAGCCACTGCGCCAAAATGATAGCGGAGTATTACCACAAATACGATGCGCACAAAGGAACGCAGTTCGTGTTCTCCGACTTGGGTACATATCAGCCGGGGGAAGGATGGAACGTGTACAGCGAGATAAAACGCAAGTTGGTGGAGGATTACGGCATACCGGCAAGTGAGGTGCGCTTCATTCAGGAGTGTAAGACGGATAAGGCTCGTAAGGCGGTGATAGATGCCATGAACGCAGGGACAGTGCGAGTGCTGTTCGGCTCCACAAGTATGCTCGGAACGGGCGTGAATGCGCAGAAAAGATGCGTCGCCATCCATCACCTTGATACACCGTGGCGACCGTCCGACCTGCAACAGCGTGACGGACGGGGTGTTAGAGCCGGGAACGAGATTGCTAAGCATTTTGCCGAGAACAACGTGGATATCATCATCTACGCGGTGGAAAAGTCGCTGGACAGCTACAAGTTCAATCTGCTGCACTGCAAGCAGACGTTCATATCGCAGCTCAAAAGTGGAGCGATGGGCGCACGTACCATCGACGAGGGAGCAATGGACGAAAAATCGGGTATGAACTTCTCGGAGTATATGGCGTTGCTCTCCGGCAATACCGACCTTTTGGATAAGGCGAAATTAGAGAAGCGTATCGCCTCGCTCGAAGGGGAACGCAAGTCGTTCAACAAGGGCAAGCGCGATTCGGAGTTCAAGCTGGAATCCAAGACGGGAGAACTGCGCAACAACACGGCTTTCATCGAAGCCATGACGGAAGACTGGAACCGTTTTCTTTCCGTTGTGCAGACTGATAAGGAAGGCAGCCGCCTTAATCTTGTCAAGGTGGACGGCGTGGATTCAACGGATGAGAAGGTCATCGGTAAGCGTTTGCAGGAAATCGCCAAGAACGCCACGACTGGTGGACTGTACAAGGCTGTCGGGGAACTTTACGGCTTTCCGATAAAGGTGGTCAGCGAGAGGACACTCAAAGAAGGTCTGGAGTTCACCGACAACCGCTTCGTGGTGGAGGGGAACTACAAGTACACCTACAACAACGGGCATCTGGCGATGGCAGACCCGATTGCTGCCGCACGAAACTTTCTGAACGCATTGGAGAGGATTCCGACCATCATCGACCAGTACAAGTCTAAGAACGAAGTGCTGGAAAAGGAGATTCCGCAGTTGCAGGAGATAGCGGGCAAGGTGTGGAAGAAGGAGGACGAGCTGAAACAGCTGAAGTCCGAACTCGCCGCACTGGACCGCAAGATACAGCTTGAGCTGGCTCCGGCTCAGGAAAACACAGAAGAGAACCGGCAAGGCAACGAGAAAAAACAGACGGAACAACAGCCGGAAAGCCCGCACGTGGACTTTGTACGCAGTCATTTAATTATAGGGAGACCCGGTTTATCGGAATCCAAAGGTGTAAAACTTTAATATCGAAGTCTTGACAGAAAAAGCCAGTGGTTGAATTTTTCACCACTGGCTTTAATTCTAATAATTTTTCAATCTAATATGACCGAATCTATAACGTTAAATCATAGATTATGTGTCTATTTGTGAAGAAAAAGACGTAACTTTGTATCAAAATCAAATAAGCATAACAATGGAACCATCTATATACAGTTTTTCACTTTATACCGCACTGCCGTTGATGTTATTCTTCGGCTTTTATTTTTTGTTTGCAAAGACTCCTGAAAAGAAAATTTTCAAGAATTATCTCCGCTCTCGACAGATTATGGGTATAGCTATGCTACTGCTTTCGGCAAACTATTCGGTACATTTCTTCTTTGGTATCCGATTCAAAAATGCGGATTCTGCCATATTGATGAACATGTCCACATACTTCCTGTGCTATTCTCTGTTCAGTTCGGCATTGATAATGTTGCTTGATCGTTTTTACATTACCAAACGGCGTGTGTGGACACATATCATTTTATGGATTATATTCTCAACTCTTTCCGGAGTTGTGTTGTTCCTGTTGCCAAGCGGAATCATGCAAAAAATCTCTTTATTTGCTTTAGCTGTATGGTTAGTCGTTTTTGGAATCGTTTTAGCTCGCAGAGTCATAATTGCATATCGTAGAGCCATTCGGATTTTCAATGAAACTCAGGCGGATGATATAGGCACATATATCGAATGGCTTTCCATATTCACTTATTGGGCTGTTATCTTCGGTGTCGGATGCGGATTGCTGACATTTCTGCCAGACAAATATGTTTTTATCTGGATTTTGTCGTCAATACCGTTCTACAGCTATCTTTTCTACAGCTATCAGAACTACCTGCTGTTCTATGAACAGGTGGAAAATGCTTTTGAGCAAGATATACAGTCTGAAGAAGAACTTCTGGCAGATACGGAAACAGAACCTGAAATAGTTTCTGAGAAAGAAGTTCCAGTGTCCTATACAGAAATTATAGAGAAAGTGGCCAACTGGATAAAGACAGACGGCTATGTCCAGCAGGGACTTACCATAAAAGAACTGTCCGAAATACTTCATACGAACCGTACCTATCTTTCCGCTTATATCAAGACTACGTATAAAATGACATTCCGCGAATGGATAACCGGTCTCCGGTTGGAGTATGCGAAAAACATACTGAAGGAGCATCCGGAAATCAATATACAGAAGCTGGCTGAGTCTTCCGGTTTTCTTTCCCGCAGTAACTTTATCAAATCATTTACAGAGAAGGAAGGATGTACGCCTGGCAAGTGGAAAAAAGCAAATCTGGAATAATTTGTGTGGTAAAAAGCCGATGAAAAAGGTCTCAGAAGCTCATTTTCAAAAAGTGCTCAAGCGACAAAAAAGTGCTAATTCGACAAAAAAAGTGCTCAAACGACAATTTGAAAAGTGCTCAAACGACAATTTTTATAAAACGCTGTATTTCAACAGAAAAAGTTTTTGTAATATTTTGGGCACTGAATGGCATTTATTACCTTTGGAGAAGACAAAGATAATAAATTCAAGTTTATATGAGCAGAAAAATCACTTTTCTCACCCTGTTTCTGTGGCTGATGACGGTAACTTTTCCTGTCATTGCGCAGCAGAAAGCAGACACGACCTACACCTTCCGGTTCGTTCCGCAGAAGGACATGTTCTACGTGCCTTGGAATGGCAATGACACGGAACTTGCCCGCCTGTTGGAATGTATCGAAAACAACAAAGCAACAATTCTTGACGGCAAACTGCCGCTATTGGTTGACGGATATTGCAATTCGCAGAGCAGTGAAGTCAAGAACCTTGCAACAGCGAAGATTCGTGCCAACCGTGTGAAATCAGAACTGATTACACGAGCGAAAATCAAGGAAGAAAACTTCATTACCCGCAATCATGTGACAGAGGGTGATTTTGTCACCGTGCGCCTGACGGTACCGGTAAAGGAAACAGCCGTGACGGATGCGGAAGCAGAAGCACGACGCAAGGCGGAAGCCGAACGCTTAGAAACCGAGAAGCGTGCCGAACAGGAACGGCTTGCCGAAGAGCAGCGCAAGGCGGAAGAAGCCCGACTTGCCGCTGAAAAGGCAGAAGCCGAGAAAACCGCTCAACAAAATACACTTGCCGACACGCTGTCGGAAACCAAAATCACAACTGATTATCATCTCTCCCTGCGTGCCAACCTGCTGCGCTGGGCTACCTTGACACCAGATTTAGGACTTGAATGGCGCATCTGTCCATCGTGGGGCATTGCCGTAAACGGCTCGTGGACTTCTTGGAGCTGGAGTGACAAAGACCGCCGCTATGCACTCTGGGAAGTGGCTCCGGAAGTACGTTACTATATGGGTGAGAAGAAAGCCTGGCATCTGGGCGCGATGTTCAAGGCTGGACAGTTCAACTACAAGCTTTCCGAAACAGGCAAGCAGGGCGACCTGATGGGTGGCGGCATCACCGCCGGCTATCAGCTGCGACTAAACAAGGCATTAGATCTTGATTTCAACCTCGGTTTGGGCTACCTGAATGCCGATTTCGAAAAATATGAAGTCATCGATGGTGTGCGCGTGCGCTGTGGCAACGAGACAAAAAATTGGTGTGGCCCCATCAACGCCGGTGTGACATTGGTATGGAAGTTATTCTAATACGGAGGAATAGAGTATGAAAGCAAGACAATATATAAATATGGTAGGAATGGCAGCCGCCGTGCTGCTCTCTTCCTGCGTGAAGGACACGCTTTATGACACGCCGCATCCCGACTATGGGAAGATTGCGGTGACAGCCGACTGGTCGGCACGCGGTGAGGGTATCGACATACCTACCACATGGACGGTTACCATGGGTGACTATACGGGTACGGAGACTTCCGCCACCCATGCCCCCAACCATCTGTTTGCTCCGGGCAGCTACACCCTTGCGGTGTGGAACCCTGCTGAAGGAATCATGGTAAATGGTACCACCGCCACCATTGCCGCAGCCACGGGAAACCGGGCAGGAACGGATGCCTTTGTGAACAATGCCCCGGGATGGTTCTTCACCTATACGAAACAGGTGAGCATCGAGAAAGACAAGGACTATCCGCTGACCGCCGCAATGAAGCAGCAGGTACGCGAACTGACGCTTATCATCAAACCGACGGGGGATGCCGCCGGACGCATCACGGAGATTGTTGCCCATCTGACGGGTGCAGCCAGAACTCTCGATTTCGCTACCGATACCTACGGAGCCGCTTCAAACGTCGTGCTGCCCTTCACCAAGATAACCGAAGGTGACGATGCCGGCAAGTGGAAAGCCACGGTGCGGTTGCTGGGTGTGACCGGCACGGAACAACTGCTGACGG
>QFCF01001710.1_pt1 | contig 16242 bp, 15 predicted proteins | sample 5346961 | NCBI WGS metagenome assembly QFCF01 (sample SAMN09062253, study PRJNA434731) | Human gut metagenome, whole genome shotgun sequencing project. | reverse complement strand
TGGGCGGCTCCAAGGTTTCCGATAAAATCAACGTAATCAATAACCTTCTGGAAAAGGTAGATACACTGATTATCGGCGGCGGCATGGCATATACCTTCGCGGCGGCAAAGGGCGGCAAGGTTGGTAATTCCCTGCTGGAGGAGGATAAGATTCCCTATGCACTGGAAATGATGAAAAAGGCAGAGGAAAAGGGCGTGAAATTCTTAACTCCCGTGGATACGGTGATTGCAAAGGAATTTAAGAATGACACAGAATATAAAACCGTACCGACAGGCGAAATTCCTGATGGATGGATGGGTCTGGATATCGGTGAGGAAACCAGAAAGCAGTTTGCGGATGCCATCAAGGGCGCAAAAACCGTTGTATGGAACGGGCCTATGGGCGTATTTGAATTTGAAAACTTTGCAAAGGGCACAAAGGCAGTTGCAGAAGCAATGGCCTCTATCAATGCGACTACAATCATCGGCGGCGGTGATTCTGCGGCGGCAGTTAATCAGCTGGGCTATGGCGATAAAATGACACATATTTCCACAGGTGGCGGTGCATCTCTGGAATTTTTGGAGGGCAAGGAGCTGCCCGGTGTTGTTGCGGTGGATGATAAATAAGAATTTGTAAGAAGTAAGAAAGTGTAAGGAAAATGAAGAGAAGAAAAGCAATCGCGGCTGTGCTTGTGGCAGTGCTTTCGCTTGTTTCGGCTTCTGCGGCGTATGCAGAGGAGCTTTCGGAGCAGGAAATGACGGAGGTTTTGGAGCAGGAACCGACAGAGCAGGAGACAGCAGAGCCTCCGCAGGAGGATGCAGCAGAACAGCTATCTTACGGAAAGGTTGTTGATGCGGCGGAGGATGCAGAGTCGCTGGAGGGGGAATATATCCCCGTCCTGATGTATCACCACTTTGCAATTCGCAATATGGGAGTTGGCAACTGCGTTGTGACAACCACAAAGGAATTGGAGGATCATCTGCACTATTTCCAATCGCAGGGCTATAGAATCATTTCCTTAGAGGAACTGGACAGCCTGCTTACGGCAACGGAAAAGGATACCCATGCGGAAGGTCTTGGGCTTGGTTTGGGAAAGAAATATCTCTGTATTACCATGGATGACGGCTATTTCAGCAATTATGATCTGGCATATCCGCTGTTCAAAAAATATCGTGTGCCTGCGTCTGTGTTTGCAGTGACGGATTATGTGACGAATCGGATTGGTATCCAGAAATTCACATGGAATCAGGCGGCAACGATGGAAAAATCGGGCTATATGAAGGTTTACAGCCATACGGCAGACCATCAGCCTGTTGTGGCAGGGGAGGAAGAGGCGTTCCTTGACTCCATGCACAGAAGCGAGGAAACGCTGACCGAAAACCTCGGCACAAAGCATGTGAAGGCAATGGCTTACCCCAATGGGCGTTATACAGAGGCGGCACAGCGGCTTCTGGATGCGGATGGCTATGTGCTGCAGTTTACCGTGGAAAACAGCGTGATTACAAGAAAGACCAAAAGAGATGCAATTCCGCGTATCACGATTGAATCCGGCATGAGCGGTGAGGACGTGGTGCGGAAAATTGAATTAACTGCAGAAAATACATTTGCTGCGGAAGGAGAAGGAAACGAGACATGAGGAAAAAAATCGTTGCAGGCAACTGGAAAATGAATAAAACACCGAAGGAAGCGGCAGAGTTCTGTAAGCTGATGAAGGAAAAGGTCGTTTCCGATGCGGTTGAGGTTGTATTCTGTGTGCCTTTTGTGGATTTATATCCCGTTCTGGAGGAGTTGAAGGGCACAGGCATCGGCGTTGGTGCGGAAAATATGCACTTTGCGGAAAGCGGCGCATATACCGGCGAGGTTTCTGCACAAATGCTGAAGGAAATGGGCGTTGGCTATGTCATTCTGGGACATTCCGAGCGCAGACAGTATTTCGGCGAAACAGATGAAATGGTCAATCAGAAGGTGAAAAAAGCTCTGGAAACAGGTATTGTGCCGATTCTTTGCTGCGGCGAAACATTGGAGCAGAGAGAAGCAGGCATTACGATTGAATGGGTACGCATCCAGATAAAGTGCGCTTTGGCAGGCGTTTCTGCCGAGGATGCAAAGAAGGTTATTGTTGCCTATGAGCCTATCTGGGCAATCGGCACGGGCAAAACCGCAACCTCTGCACAGGCACAGGAGGTCTGCCATGCAATTCGTACCGTTCTGGCAGAGCTGTACGGCAAGGAAACGGCAGAGGAAATCCGTATCCAGTACGGCGGCAGTGTCAACAGCAAAAATGCGGCAGAGCTGTTCGCAATGGAGGATATTGACGGCGGTCTGGTCGGCGGCGCAAGCCTGAAAGAGGAATTTGTTTCTATCGTACACTATTAAAGCATTTCCTATGCAAGCAGGCTCACCATCATACCCCTTGGGGTTCGGGGAGAGGATTCCTCGAAGAATGGAGGAAAAAATGGAGAAAAAAACAACAGTTTTGATGATTTTGGATGGCTTCGGTCTGAATGATAAAGCAGAGGGCAATGCCGTAAAGCTGGCAAAGACCCCTGTTCTGGACGGACTGATGCAGAAATATCCCTTCGTCGAGGGCTATGCCAGCGGTCTGGACGTTGGTCTGCCGGCAGGGCAGATGGGCAATTCCGAGGTTGGGCATCTGAATATGGGCGCAGGGCGTGTCGTTTATCAGGAGCTGACACGCATCACAAAGGCGATTGAGGACGGCGATTTCTTTGAAAATCCCACACTGTTGGAGGCGGTGGAGCATTGTAAGAAAAACAATTCCGCACTGCATCTGTATGGTTTACTTTCCGACGGCGGTGTGCATAGCCACAATACCCACCTGTACGCTTTGCTGCAGCTGGCAAAAAGAAACGATTTGGAGAAGGTTTATGTGCATGTTTTTCTGGACGGCAGAGATACCCCTCCGACCTCCGGTGCGGAATATGCTGCACAGCTGGAGGAAAAAATGCGCGAAATCGGCGTAGGCAAAATTGCAACCGTAATGGGCAGATATTATGCCATGGACAGAGATAAACGCTGGGAGCGTGTGCAGGAGGCATATAACGCCATGGTGCTTGGCAGAGGAACCACTGCGACCGATGCGGTGCAGGCAATCAGGGATTCCTATGAAGCAGGCAAGACGGATGAATTTGTTCTGCCTACGGTAATTGTAAAAGAGGACGGCATGGCAACAGCGAAAATCAGTGACCATGATGCAGTGATTTTCTATAACTTCCGTCCGGATAGGGCGAGAGAAATCACACGCTCTCTCTGTGATCCCGATTTTGACGGATTCCAAAGAGAAAGTGTGCCGCAGGATTTGAAATATATCTGCTTTACAGAATATGATGTGACGATTCCCAATAAGGAGGTTGCATTCAAGCCGCAGAAGCTGAAAAATACATTAGGGGAATATATTTCCTCTCTGGGGCTGAAGCAGCTCAGAACGGCGGAAACATAAAAATATGCACACGTTACGTTTTTCTTCAACGGCGGCGTGGAGGAACCCAATCCCAATGAGGATCGTTGGCTGGTGCCCTCTCCCAAGGTTGCAACCTATGATATGCAGCCGGAAATGAGCGCAGTTGCCGTAACCGATGGGCTGGTAAAGGCAATTCGCTCCGGAGAATATGATTTGATTATTGTAAACTACGCAAACTCTGATATGGTAGGGCATACAGGCGTGCTTTCTGCCGCAATTAAGGCGGTGGAAACGGTGGATGCCTGTGTAGGCAGAGTGGTGGATGCACTGCTTGCGGTGAATGGGCAGATGTTTATCTGCGCCGACCATGGCAACAGTGACCAGATGATTGATTATGAAACCGGACAGCCCTTTACAGCACATACCACAAACCCCGTTCCCTTCATTCTGGTGAATTATACCGACGGCGTGGGATTGCGCGAGGGCGGCAAGCTGGCGGATATTGCGCCGACCTTATTGGAAATGATGGGATTGCCGAAGCCTGCGGAAATGACAGGCACTAGCCTTTTGACAGGCAAATAAAATTCTGGTAAGTAAATTTTGGACAACAGCATTTGTCAAAAATTAAGGAGGATAAACGAAATGAAAGGTTATTACGAAATTACAGATGTATACGCAAGAGAAATTCTGGACTCCAGAGGCAACCCTACAGTTGAGGTAGAGGTTATTCTGGATGACTGCATTCTGGGCCGTGCGGCTGTTCCCAGCGGCGCATCTACAGGTGCATTTGAAGCAGTGGAGCTGCGTGACGGCGGCGACAGATACAACGGCGTTGGCGTGCAGGATGCTGTAGATAACGTAAACGATATCATTGCAGATGCTATCATTGGTATGAATGCACTGGATCAGGTTGCAATCGATAAGGCGATGATTGCACTGGACGGCACACCCAATAAGGGCAAGCTGGGCGCAAACGCAATTCTGGGCGTTTCCATGGCAGTTGCAAAGGCAGCGGCAGAAGCACTGGATTTGCCTCTGTATCAGTATCTGGGCGGCTTTAATGCAAAGACAATGCCCGTTCCCATGATGAATATTATGAACGGCGGTAAGCACGCAGATAATACCGTAGACGTACAGGAATTCATGATTATGCCTGTTGGTGCATCCTCCTTCAAGGAAGCACTGAGAATGTGCGCAGAAATTTATCATAAGCTGAAAAAGGTGCTGAAGGATAAGGGCCTTTCTACAGCAGTTGGTGACGAAGGCGGCTTCGCACCCGACCTGCCGACAGCAGACGCTGTGATTGACTTGATTCAGGAAGCAGTTGTAGCCGCAGGCTATAAATGGGGTGAGGACATCAAGATTGCACTGGATGCTGCTGCAACAGAGCTGTATGATGAAAAGGACGGCAAATATCACTTCCCTGGCGAAAGCAAGATGCTTGGCAAGGAAATCGTAAGAACCTCCGAAGAAATGGTTGATTTCTGGAAGGCTTTGGTTGCGAAATATCCTCTGGTTTCTCTGGAGGATGGTCTGGCTGAGGAGGACTGGGCAGGCTGGCAGCTTCTGACAAAGGAACTGGGCGATCAGATTCAGCTGGTTGGCGATGACCTGTTCGTTACAAATACAGAAAGACTGCAGAAGGGCATTGACCTGAAGGCAGGCAACTCCATTCTGATTAAGGTAAACCAGATTGGTACATTGACAGAAACCTTCAATGCAATCCAGCTGGCAAACAGAAACAAGATGACAGCAGTTGTTTCTCACAGAAGTGGCGAAACAGAGGATGCAACGATTGCGGATATCGTGGTTGCTGTGAATGCAGGGCAGATTAAAACAGGCGCACCTGCAAGAACAGACCGTGTGGCAAAATATAACCAGCTGCTTAGAATTGAAGAGGAACTGGATGATGCAGCAGAATATCTGGGCGTTGATGCATTCTTCAATCTGAAATAATTAAAAATCGACACAAAGAAAACCGCTACCTATTTTCCGAGGAAAGTAGGCGGCGGTTTTTGTTATCATTCGTAGGTTTCCTCTGCGGGGGCACCCTTTCTGCCTGTCGGGGTGGTGCCGAAGCGTTTGGCGTATGCGCGCGTGAAGGAAGAATAGCTGCCGAAGCCCGAAAGGAAGCAGCTTTCCGTAGCGGAAATGCCCTGCCGAATCAGCTCTCTGGCGTGAAGCAGACGACGTTCCTGTAAATAGCCATGGATAGAATAGCCTGTTTCCTGCCGAAAAAGGCGCATCATGTGATATTTGCTGATGAAAAATTCCTCTGCCAGACGTTCAATCGGAATGTCCTCGGTCAGGTGTGCATCTATATAGTGCAGGATATCCAGAATACGGCTGTTGGTCGGCACGATGGGCTTTGCAAAGGCAGCATCGGGGTTCTGCATCCGGCGCGCAAGTGCAATCAGAAGGCGCAGAAGAAGGCCATTGCTGAGAATGACTCTGCCGTAGGCGTTGCCCTCCAATTCTTGCTCTAAGCTATCTGCCAGTGTCCAGATGGCTTCGGGATTTTCCAAATGCAGAACTGCGCCTTTTTTGCCATTGAAGATTTCCTCCAGCTGACAATCGGGCGTAGATTGCTGCTGCAAGAACTGCGGCGAGATATAGATAATGATACGCTCATACAGCACTCCCGGCTCAAATTCCGGACGATGGACACATTGACTGCCGATTAAAACCGCATCGCCGGTTTTTAAATCATACCGCTGTCCGTCTACGGTATAGCCGCCATAGCCGCTACGCAGGAGCAGTAGCTTGCAAAATTCGTGATAATGATAGTCGATATTTGTTCCGTTTTTATCCTTCAAATGAAATAAACGGAAATCATCCAAAAGATAGCCCCGTTTTTCATAATTCGTTTCCATATTATTTCTCCTCTGGTAGCACTTTTTGCAATAATCATAGCATAAAATGTATTTTATTTGCAAGTTGTGCTTCGTAAAATAATAGTAAAGAAACAGAGGTTGATAGAAAGGGGAATCGGCTATGTTAATCGTAAAAAAATTCGGCGGCACCTCCGTAGCAAACAGAGAGCGTATTTTGCATGTGGCAAAAAGATGCAAAAAGGAATATGAAAAGGGCAACGATGTGGTTGTTGTGCTTTCTGCTATGGGCGATGTGACAGACCGGCTGATTGACAAGGCGAAGGAAATCAACGAAACCCCCTCCGAGAGAGAAATGGATATGCTCTTTACGATTGGTGAGCAGATGTCCGTTGCATTGATGGCGATGGCATTGGAAGGCCTTGGTGTGCCTGCGGTTTCTCTCAATGCGTTTCAGGCGAAAATCCACACCACTTCTGTGCATGGGGATGCAAAAATTACCCATATCGAAACAGAACGAATTCGGGAGGAGCTGGCGCAGAAAAAAATTGTTATTGTGACAGGCTTTCAGGGCATCGATGAAAATGATGATTATACCACACTTGGCAGAGGCGGTTCTGATACAACGGCAGTTGCTCTGGCGGCGGCATTGCAGGCAGATGCCTGTGAAATTTATACAGATGTCGATGGTGTGTATACCGCTGACCCCAGAAAGGTACCGACGGCAAAAAAGCTGGACGAAATCTCCTATGATGATATGCTGCACATGGCGTTAAATGGCGCGCAGGTGCTGCACAGCCGCTGTGTAGAGATGGCGAAGAAATTTGAAATCCCCTTGGTGGTGCGCTCCAGCATGAATGAGAGAGAAGGAACGGTGGTCAGAGAAAAAACAGTTTGCCCTTGCAGATAAAAAGCCGATAGAATTTTATGTATGAAAAAAAGCCCTTTTGCAGAGAATATCCGCAAAGGGGCTTTTTGTGTCAGGCTTTCCAAATCAAGTCATTTCAGAAGAAATCAGCCCTGATTTTTTTCAGCCATCATCTGTTCCTGCTTTTCAATCATCTTTTTTACCATATAGCCGCCTACATAGCCATTCTGTGCAGATGTCAGGTCGCCGTTGTAGCCCTTTTTCAGGGGTACGCCGATTTCGTTTGCCACCTCAAATTTGAACTGCTCCATTGCCGCCCTTGCTTCGGGCACGTTGATTTTGTTGCTGTTTGTATTGTTGTTGCTCATGTTTATAACCTCCTTGTTGTTTGCTGATTTTTGTGTTTTGTATTGCTTGGTGTTGCAAGGTTAGTATGTGCGGCAGGCGGCGGTTTATGTTAGGAACATCCTGCCATGAAAATTGGCGAAAATCAGGAAGAAGCCGCAGAAAAAAGAAAATCCGTTTTTATGGATATTTTTTGTCGAAAACGTGATTGACAGAAGGATTTTTGAGGCATATCATAGATAGGAATGACAATTTTAGGAGGAAAAGAAAAATGAATGTTTTAAGCCATCTGGGTTGCGATAAAGTTTTTGATTATTTTGAAAAAATCTGCGATATCCCCCATGGAAGCTTTCACGAAAAAGCTCTGAGTGATTATATTGTTTCTTTTGCAAAGGAAAGAGGGCTTTACTGCCGTCAGGATAATAAAATGAATGTTCTGATTAAAAAGGGCGGCACAGCAGGCTATGAAAGCTCTCCTGTATTGATTATGCAGGGGCATATTGATATGGTCTGTGATAAAAACGAGGATACAGAGCATGATTTTCTGACAGAGCCCCTTGAAATTTATATTGACGGGGACGATATCAAGGCGAGAGGGACAACCCTTGGTGCGGATAATGGCATTGCGGCGGCGTATATGCTGGCACTTCTGGATGCGGAGGATATCGCACATCCGCCACTGGAATGTATCTTTACCGTCGAGGAAGAAATCGGTATGGGCGGTGCAACAGATTTTGATGCCTTTGATTTGGAAGGCAAACGCTTTTTAAATATGGATACCGAGGAGGAAGGGCATCTGATGGTAAGCTGCTGCGGCGGCAGACGGATGCGTGTGTATCTGCCGATTGAAAAAGAGAAAAAGCAGGCAGGCACAACCCTTTCCGTTCATATTCGCGGCTTGAAGGGCGGTCATTCCGGTTCGGATATTCATTTGCAGCGGGCAAGTGCGAATGTGCTTCTGGGCAGATTTCTTTTTGAGTTGCGTGAAAGAGTAGATTTTGCACTGGTAAGCGCAAATGGCGGCAATATGGATAATGCCATCTGTCGGGAAGCAGAGGCGGTTGTTGTAGTTGCGCCGGAACAGGTGCAGACCGTAGCGGCTGTGATTGAGGAAGCAGAAGCTATGTTCCGAGAGGAATATAAAGACCGCGAAAGCGATATACTGATGACAGCGGAGCAGATGCCGGAAGCAGCCGAGGTGCTGACGACAGAAACGAGAGATTATGTAATTGCATTGCTGCGGCTTCTGCCCTATGGTGTACAGACAATGGATACCAATATGGATGGATTGGTGGAAACCTCCAGTAATATCGGGATTCTGAAAACAAATGAGGATCATATTTTCATTGATAATGCAGTGCGCGGCTCTATGGAAAGCAGAAAGGATGCTATCTGCAAAAAGATTGAGGTTCTGGGCAGTCTTTGCGGTGCAAAGGTGGTCGGCGTGCATGATTACCCCGGCTGGCAGTATAACCCCAATTCTGAGCTGCTGCGCATCTTCAAGGAGGTCTGGGTGGAAAAATTCGGCGAGGAACCCAAGGTGGTTGCCATCCATGCAGGTCTGGAATGTGGGCTGTTTGCGAAAAAAATCCCCGGTCTGGATCTGATTTCTCTGGGACCCAATATGTACGATGTGCATACACCCGATGAAAGACTCAGTATTTCCTCTACCATCCGTATCTGGTAATATCTGAAGCTGGTTCTGGCAAGGCTGAAATAAGAAAATCAAAAAAATTCGTGCGAAAGAGGGCGGCGTATGCGGCTTCCGTGGAATAGAAAATACATGGAAATCGGTTTTCACGTCATTCTTACCGTTTTGCTTCTGGTGGGGATGATTGCACTGCTGTTGCGGCTCTCTGTGGCGAAAAATGTCATATTACAGACGGCGGGGACATTCCTCGCCGTTTTTGCGCCCGTTTTCTGGGCGTTTTTCTTTACACTGCTGCTTGAACCGCTGACTGCATTCTGGCAGAGGTTTTATGAAAAGCGGTGTACATTATATCACCGCAGCCGCATCCGAAACCGCAAGGCAGGCGCAACGCTGACATATCTTTCCATCGGGCTGATTCTCTTTCTGATAGGCGGTTTTCTGGCAAGGAAAATCGGACAAACGAATCTGTCTGCCCTGACGGAGCAGATTGGTGACTATATTCGACAGGCAGGAGACATGCTTGTGCTTCTGAATTTGAAGCTGGCGGAAATGGGGATTCTCCGGAATGCGGAGTGGATTTTTTCTCGGTGGATAGAGCAGGCGACGCATTGGATGCAGGAGAGGATGCTATGGCTGGCGGATGTGATTCCGAATATCGGCGGCAGTCTGCTGGACGTTCTGCTTGGGGCGGTGGTAGCGTTTTATCTCCTGATGGAGAAGGAAAAAATTCGTGGGATTGCGGGCGAATTGAGCAGGGTTCTTCTGGGAGAAAAAATCACGAAACACGCAAAAAATCTTTTTCATGAGGTGTATACGGTTTTTGCGGGCTACCTCAGTGGGCAGCTTCTGGATGCGTCTGTTATGGCGGTGTTGTTTTCGGCGGCGTTTACGATTGTCGGTCTGCCGCATGGAATTCTGATTGGTCTGGTTTCCGGCTTTTCTAATCTGATTCCGTATTTTGGGGCGGTGATGGCGTTTTTCCTGGCGGTGCTTGCAGGACTTTTCAGCGGCGCGCCCATGAAGGCGGTCTATGCGTCTGTGCTGATTCTTCTCTTACAGCAGGTGGACAGCATTTTCATTGTGCCGAAGGCAGTCGGGCAGAAATTGGAGCTGCATCCCGTTCTGGTTCTGCTTTCTCTGGCGGCTTTTGGGCGGATGTTCGGCTTCTGGGGGCTGCTGTTTGCGGTTCCCTTGGGTGCGCTTTGCAAAAATTTTGTGCTTTGGTGCTATCGCAGAAAAAAATCTGACATTTGTCAATAATTCCGTGGAAAACCACTTTTTTTTATGACGATTTTGTTGTATAATGCGATAAGGTTAGAAAAGTAATAAAATGAGTTTTGAGCATATACTGTGCCCTGCCTTCAGCAAAAGCGGGATGCAGGGAAAGAGATAGAAAGGTGGTTACGCGTATGAGAGGTATCGTACATGAAGTAAAAGGCGATCTGGCAATGGTAAAAATTCAGAGAAAAGAAGCCTGCGGGGAATGCAGAGCTTGCTTTTCCGGCATGATGAAAACGGAAATGGATATCGAAGCAAAAAATCTCTGCGATGCAGAGGAAGGCGATTGGGTGGAGCTGGAGCTGCAGGAAAACGCATTTTTTAATGCAGTAATCGTGATGTATGGCCTGCCCTTTATCGGCTTTATCGTAGGCATTGTGCTGGGGTATTTTGGTGTGCCGAAGCTGATTCCGAATATTTCTCCTGTTTTGCCTTCTCTGGTTCTGGGCGTGCTGGGTATTGTTCTTGCAATGCTTTGGATTCACAGCCAGAATCACCGTTGGGAAAGCGGCAAATATCGCCCTCTGGCAACAAAGATTGTGGAGGAAGATGAGCCAGAAATGTGCGGCGCATAAACACGAGAAAAAGAGATGCTCTATTCAGGGCATCTTTTTTTATGTCTTGTGGCTTTACAGTCACACTTTGTCCCGTTTTTCATAATATATAGAAAAAAGGGGGCGAGGGGAATGCTGAAGGAACGCATCCGCACAGATTGCGGCAACGGGGATAACTGCTCTCAGGTGATTCTGCGCGCAGTGGCAGAGGAATATGGCATTTCCCTGTCGGAGGAGCTGTTCTGCGCCTGCCGCGGCATCCATGGCGGCTTTGGCATCAATGGGATGTGCAGTGGGATTGTTGCAGGGGTGATGGCGCTTGGGCTTTTGTGCGAGGAGGAGGAGTTGAAGCTGAAACGGATTCTGTTTCTTCTTCGGGTACAGAATCGATTCGGCAGTCTGGATTGCTGCACGCTTTCGGCTCTGGGCGCGGATTGCAGCGGCGTTTTGGAGGAAATCGGGGGAATTTTACAGGAGGTGATAGAAGAATAAAGGGCAGAAAGCAAAGTCAGCTTCTTCCTGGTTTCTTATTGGAACACATGCAAGGATAGTATTGCTTTTTATTCTTTACACAGAGGCGAAAGCCTATATTTTTTTGCAGATGCAATCGTATTTTTGAAGCTTCTGTGTTACAATGATTCTCACGGAGGGATTACCATGAAACTGATTGCACCTGAGTATTATACAAAATTTCACTGTATTGCCGATAAATGCAGGCACAGCTGTTGTGTCGGCTGGGAGATTGCGATAGATCCCGATAAGCTTGTGTATTATCGCAGTATTGAGGGAGAGTTTGGCGCTCGCCTGCAAAAGGGCATTGCGGAAGCGGATGATGCGGCGCAGTTTATCTTAGATGATGAGGAGCGCTGTCCCTTTCTGAACCGAACAGGCTTATGCGATATGATTACGGCTTTGGGGGAGGATGCGCTTTGCCAAATTTGCCGCGATCATCCCCGTTTTCGTAATTTTTACGCCGACCGAACGGAAATCGGTTTGGGGCTTTGCTGTGAAGCGGCAGGAGAACTGATTTTGTCGCAGCAGGAGAAGCTGACGCTTATCACACTTGAGGATGACGGCGCGGCAGATTTGCCGGATATTGCAGACGAATCCCTGCTTGCGTGGCGGGAGGAGCTCTTTGCTCTTGCACAGGACAGAAGCAAGCCAATCGAACTGCGCGCCGCGGAAATTTTGCAGACGGCGGGGCGGACGCTTTCCCATCATTCGTGGGCAGAATGGGCGGAGATTTATCTGGAGTTGGAGCGTTTGGAGACAAGCTGGACAGACCGCCTTCTGGAGCTGAAGGAAACCGATTTGACGGGGATTTCCCTGCCGGATGCGATGGCGTGGGAGCCTGCGTTGGAGCAGCTTCTGGTGTATTTTCTCTATCGGCAGATCCCCCTTGCGCTGGATGATGGAGAATATGAGGGAAGAGCCGCCTTTGCTGTGCTGAGTTTTGCCATGATTCGCAGGCTTTTATTGGTGCATTTTGCATTGCACGGCAGCGTTGTTTTGGCGGATTTGATTGAAATTGCAAGGCAATATTCCGCAGAAATTGAGTATTCGGATGAAAATGTTGAAATTTTGTTATACAGAATACAGGAAGTATTGTAAAGAAAGTCGCCTTTTGGCGGCTTTTTTTGCGTTTTCGATGTACAGATGTAGAGAATTGTCGGGTTTTGTTTGCAGGGCGAGGACTTTTCATGCTATAATATTACCTATTATACTTTATTAAAGAGGCGCTTTATTTTGTGATTTTGCAAAGTGATTCTCGAAACGGAAAAAGAGGAGGAAAGGAAAGAAAAATGAGTTCCAATGAGTTCCAAAGACTGTAGCGTAAACAACATTTATCAATTAGAGGGCAGGGTGCCTTTGCTGAAAGCCATTCCCTTTGGCTTACAGCATATTCTGGCAATGTTCGTTGCCAATCTGACCCCGATTACTATTATTGCGGCGGCAGGAGGGCTTTCTCAGGCGGAGATTGCAGTGCTTCTGCAAAATGCAATGTTTATTGCCGGGATTGCAACGCTGATTCAGCTGTATCCCGTCTGGAAGGTCGGATCGGGTCTGCCAATCGTTATGGGGGTCAGCTTCACCTTTGTAACGGTTTTATGTACGGTTGCGTCTAATTATGGGTATCCCTCGGTTGTCGGGGCGGTGCTTGTCGGCGGTCTTTTTGAAGGCACACTGGGGCTTCTGGCAAAATATTGGAGAAAGCTGATTGCACCTGTGGTTGCGGCATCTGTTGTTATTGCAATCGGGATGTCCCTGTTTTCTGTTGGTGCAAGATCCTTTGGCGGCGGTTATGCAGAGGATTTTGGCTCTGCGCAGAATCTTCTGTTGGGGACGATTACGCTTGTGGTCTGTCTTGGCTGGAACTGCTTTGCAAAGGGTTATCTGAAGCAGCTTTCCGTTCTGGTGGGACTGCTTGTGGGCTATGTAGTGGCAATCCTTATGGGGAAGGTGGATTTGTCCGTTATTTTTGCAGGCGGCTTTGTCTCCCTGCCAAAGCTGATACCCTATAAGCCGGAATTCCATGCGGGTGCGATTCTTTCCGTCTGTATTATTTTTCTGGTTTCCGCAGCGGAAACGATTGGGGATACCACAGCCATGGTTGCGACAGGGCTGAACAGAGAAATCGAGAGCAAGGAAATTTCCGGCTCTCTGGCGTGTGATGGCTATGCGTCCTCGTTGTCCTCCTTGGTAGGCTGTCCTCCTGTGACATCCTTTTCCCAGAACGTCGGGCTGCTGGCAATGACGAAGGTAGTTAATAAATTTACGATTATGACAGGTGCAGGCTGCATGATTCTGGCAGGGCTTCTGCCGCCTGTCGGGAACTTTTTCGCATCTCTGCCCGAATCTGTTCTGGGTGGCTGCACCATCATGATGTTTGGTACGATTATGACAAGTGGGATGCAGATGCTTGCAAAGGCAGGCTTTAATCAGAGAAACGTGACCATTGCCGCATTGTCTTTGGCAGTCGGCGTTGGCTTTACGGCTGCAAGCGAAATTGATTTGTGGCATATTTTCCCCGAAATTGTGCAGTCTGTATTTTCCGCAAACGTGGTAGCGGTGGCATTTGTAGTGTCTATCATTCTGAATCTGGTTTTGCCGAAAAATATGGATGTGGATAAAATTTCGGAATAAGCAATCAAACAACAACATCGATGGAGGATGGAGCATCGGTGATAAAAAAGAGAAGGAATTTAGAGAACAAGAGGAAGAAGAAAGAAAAAGGAGGAGCTTATGTCGTTTATCTATTGAAACGCCCGGGCGCGCCCAAAATGTCTTAGATGGTCTGCATCGGGATATGGAGCGCCGCATTGGTGCCAGTGCCTACGGACTGTGTCCGGTGGATATGTCTTTGAATTACCTGCGGCTGTGCCATGCGCAGACCTGTGGGAAATGTGTGCCCTGCCGCATTGGTCTGGGACAGTTGGAGGTGCTGATCGAGCAGGTGCTTGACCGTACCGCAACCATGGAAACCATTAACATAATTGAGCGTACCGCAAAGGTGATTGCCGATTCCGCAGGCTGTGCGATTGGCTATGAAGCGGCACACATGGTTTTGAAGGGGATTCGCGGCTTCCGCGAGGATTATGAGGAGCATGTGCAGCATGGACGCTGTATCTCTGTGCTGAGCTATCCCGTTCCCTGTGTTTCCGCCTGTCCTGCGCATGTGGATGTACCCGGCTATGTGGCGCTGGTGAATGAGGGCAGATATGAAGAAGCAGTGAAGCTGATTCGGAAGGACAACCCCTTCCCATCCGCCTGTGCGTATGTCTGCGAGCATCCCTGTGAAGCACACTGTCGCCGCGCGATGGTGGATGATGCTATCAATATCTGTGGTTTGAAACGCTTTGCAGTGGATCATGCAAAGGCAGAGCCTGCGAAAATCCTGTATGAGAAAACAGGCAAAACCGTCGGCATTATCGGCGGTGGCCCCGGCGGACTGACGGCGGCGTATTATCTGGCACAGATGGGGCATCAGGTAACTGTATATGAGCAGCGTCCTAAGCTGGGCGGTATGCTTCGCTATGGTATCCCCGATTATCGTCTGCCGCAGGAGGTTCTGGAGCGCGATATCGAGCATATTCTGACAACAGGCATTAACGTGATTACGGATGTTTCCATCGGCAGAGATGTGACAATGGAGGATATCCAGAAAAGCTATGATGCAGTTTATATTTCCATTGGCGCGCATAATGATAAAAAGATTGGCATTGAAGGCGAGGACGCAGAAAATGTTGTCAGTGCGGTCAGCCTGCTGCGCCGCATTGATGAAGGCAATGCGCCCGATTTCACGGGTAAGAGAATCTGCGTTATCGGCGGCGGCAATGTTTCTATGGATGCCACCAGAACGGCAAAACGTCTGGGAGCGGAAAGCGTCACCTGTGTATACCGTCGCCGTGTGGATGATATGACCGCGCTGGCGGAGGAAATCGAAGAGGCAATGGCAGAGGGCTGTCAGATTTTACCCCTACAGGCACCTGCACGCATCGAAAAGGATGCAGAGGGCAAGGTTGCGGCGCTGTGGACAGTTCCGCAGATTATCGGGCCTTACGGCAAGGATGGCAGACCCAAGCCCATTCCTGCGGATGTACCCGAATTCCGTATCGCATGTGATTATGTGATTGTTGCCATCGGGCAGGCGATAGACGCGCGTCCCTTTGAAGCCATCGGCATTAAGACCTTTAAGGGCATGATTCAGGCGGAGGATACCAGCTCTGTTGCGGATGTGGATAACGTATTCGCCGGCGGTGACGCGGTTTCCGGCCCTGCTACGGTCATTCGTGCCGTTGCGGCAGGGAAGGTTGCGGCAGCGAATATTGATGCCTACCTTGGCTTTGAGCATAAGATTAAGACGGACGTTGTGGTTCCTCCGGCGCATCTGACAAATGCACCTCCCTGTGGGCGTGTAAACTTGAAAAGCCACTGCACACCGGACTGCAAGGGCAACTTTGATCTGGTTGTGGAAGGCATGAGCAGAAAAGAGGCGGATCAGGAATCCGAACGCTGCCTGCGTTGTGATTACTTCGGCTTTGGCAGCTTCAGAGGAGGGAGGACAGGAGAATGGTAAGAATAACGATTGATGGACAGCTTGCGCAGGTGCCGGCAGGAACGACGATTATGGAGGCGGCGAAGGCGGTCAATGTAAAAATCCCTCATCTTTGCTACCTGAAGGGAATCAATGAAATTTCCGCCTGCCGTATCTGCTGTGTGGAAATTGAGGGCGAGCGCGCGATGGTTGCAGCCTGCAGCAACCCTGTAAAGGATGGCATGGTGGTGTATACGAATTCCCCTCGTGCCAGAATGAC
>QFCF01001708.1_pt1 | contig 16266 bp, 20 predicted proteins | sample 5346961 | NCBI WGS metagenome assembly QFCF01 (sample SAMN09062253, study PRJNA434731) | Human gut metagenome, whole genome shotgun sequencing project. | reverse complement strand
GCATAAGGTCGAACATTCTTGAGAAAAAAGTGTAAACCAATATTGACAATATCACCCCCTGCAGTCAGAATGTTCCGTCTAATGCCCGTCCCAGGTTATTACAGTAAACCTGACCGCAAATATCTGCCTCATAACTTTCACTTCCCATCCAAAGCTGTGGCCGTTCCCATAGTACAGCTTGCTTGTTCCTTTATTGATGAACTTCGCATTATATGCAATCAGGTTGTCTTTCGACTGCCGAAAAATCTGATCCAAAACGGTAACTGGAATCAGCCCGCACTGGATCAGTTCATGAAACACATTGCCAGCCATATATCCACCATAGAAAATCGCACAGAGCCGTACAACTGCTCCCCATTTCTGCAATCATCCGCTTGGATCTTATCATCGAGTAAATAAAAGCGGCTGAGGGCGTGACAAAAGGAATGAAGCCACAAAATCAGATGACATGGGATAGAGAGCCATAAACAGTATCCGTAAGCCGGCTGGCCAATGCTTGATTTCTTATGCTATGAAAAATCGAAATTCACGCTTTATTCACCGTAAAAAGCGTAATTATTCTCCTAAAACTCGTTGTAATTTTTTGTAATTATACATTATACTATATTTGCATTATAAGGACGAAGGTGTGTATATGTACCGAATTGCTATTGAAAAGCTATTAAAATGGAAACAAAGCAAATACCGTAAGCCTTTGATGATCGAAGGGGCACGTCAAGTCGGTAAGACCTGGCTTATGAAAGAGTTTGGCCGACAGGCATATGCGGATACCGTATATATCAATATAATGGAAGTTTTAGAAGAAAAAACCTATCCCTTTCAGGTAAATCAGGATAATCCGAAAATATTCTTTATAGAAAATCAGCGGATAATAATGCAGGAAACAACGTGGTTTGTTATAGGCAGTGTAGTCCTGATTTTAAGTTTCCTGTCAGGACTGCTCTCGCATTTTACGGGGGATTAGAACATTGAAGAAAATTTGAATACAGCAAGGAGGGAAACGTATGGCAGGTTATATTTGTGCCCTTGCAATCAGCTTGTTTGCAGTTATAACAGGGATCATTTTCATGATTTATCCGCTGTATCACAAACATGTCTGCAACGAACCGGCAACGGCAAACGTAATTGATATTCATATGGAGTGGAGGGATGATCACTGGCACTCCTATCCAGTATTTCAATATCAGGCCGATGGAAAAACGGTCATAATACAGCACAATGTCAGCCCCACCTCCTATGAGATTGGGGATCAGGTCGAACTGCGGTATAACCAGAAAAACCCAGAGCAGTATTACATTCCCCATGCGTCCGGTGGGAATTGGATGTTCCTGTTTGGCGGGTTGTTTTTCTTTTTGATGGGGTTTGGCTTTACCGCACTGATCATAAAGGTATGGCTGCTTCCGCTGATTTTGAGAATTTAAACTAATGTAAGATCAGACAAAACAGTTCACTTTAAAAAAACAGCAACCATTTGTCAACCGCTCAAAAAAGGGTTGACAAATGGTTGACAAATCGACAATTATGTATTGCAGCTTCCCCTGTAAACACTTATTTTACGTGGGAAAGGAGGCACACAGTTTCTATCCCGCTCGTAAATGGAAACATATCCACGCAGCACACCTTTTCAACCTTATATCCGCCCTCCTGAAGAGGCACCAGATCTCTGGCCAGGCTGGTAGGTTTGCAGCTGATATAAACCATCCGATCTACCCCAAATTCAATGATCTTTCCAATAGCCTTTGGGTGAATGCCATCCCTTGGCGGATCCAGGATAATAATATCCGGGCGGTCGGTAAGTTCATCAATAACCTTTAATACGTCTCCTGCAATAAATTCACAGTTTTCCAGACCATTGAACGCCGCATTTTTTCTGGCAGCTTCCACTGCCTCCTCCACGATCTCCACACCTACTACCTTGTCAGCCACCGGTGATGTGATCTGGGCAATGGTTCCGGTTCCGCTGTAGAGGTCAAATACTACCTTGTCCTTTGTCTCCCCTATGTAGCTTCTGGCTGTTTCATAGAGAACCTCGGCCCCCAGTGAGTTGGTCTGGAAGAAGGAAAAGGGGCTGATGCGGAAGGTAAGGCCCAAAAGCTCCTCATAAAAATAGTCCTTTCCATAAAGTACCTGTGTTTCATCGCTCTGAACCACATCTGCCAGACTGTCATTGCGGATATGGAGAATCCCTGCAAAGCTTCCCTCTAAAGGCAGTTCCTTAAGCGCCTCCATCCATCCCTTTAACAGTTCCTGCTCCTGAGCCCGTCCGTCTCCCTGAGTATCCCCGGCAAAAACCTCTGTCTGGCCTGAGGTTACAAGAGCGGTAAGGATTTCTCCTGTTTTTACAGCCCTGCGCACCAGCAGATGACGCAGATAGCCTGTATGCTGCAGCTTTCTGTAATATCCGATCTTTCGACTGGAAAAATATTCCAGAGTCGCCTCCAGAATCTGGCAGAAATCAGGATGTACGATTCGACACTCTGGTGTAGTCACAATATCATAAAAGCTTCCTCTGCGGTGCATTCCAAGAGCCAGAGGCCCATCCTTATACTCATCCCCAAAGGAAAATTCCATCTTGTTGCGGTAGCCTTCGTATATGGGACTTCCCTTAATTCCCTGAAATTCGTAGGAATCACAGACCTCATCAATCAGCCCCTTTACCTGCTCTGCCTTAATCTTTAGCTGCTCCTCATAGGGAAGCCCCTGATACAGGCAGCCGCCGCAGATGCCGCCATGGGGACAGGCCCTATCCGGCTGCTCAATCGGTGAGTGCTCCACCACCTCCAACAGGCGGCCTTCACACTTTCCCTTTCTTTTTTTATTGATCACAAAACGAACCTTCTGACCGGGAACTGCATTCTTTACAATGACCCGCTCTCCATCCACATGAAGAATCCCTTTATTTGGAAAATCAATTTTTTCTACAACTGCTTCGCAGATATCTCCCTTTTTCAATACGTTTACTCCTTACTTCTTATGTCTGTTTCAAAGAAACAGCCGGAAACGGATCCGGCTCTTTTCGCCTTTTGTTCCCGGCTGTTACGCGCTGTTTGGAGGATAATTATGCTTCCTGATCCTCTTCTTTTTCTTCCTTCTTTTCCTCTGCCTTCTTTACAGACTCCTCATCCTCGAAGAAATCATCGTCGAAATCGTCGTCGAAATCATCCTCAAAATCTTCCAGATAATCAGGTGTAAAGAAACGGTATACGGCATAGGCAATACCGGCTACGGCAGCTACAGCTCCGATAATAGCCAGAATCCAGAGAATGCAGTTTCTCTTTTTTTCATCCTCTTCTCTTTTGTGCATCAGTTCGTTGATCCGGCTGGTATTCATCAGCTCCTCTACACGGCTTAATGCTTCTTTTCCCATGGCATCCAGTCTGTCTCTGTCAAAACGATTCATGGCATATCCGTCCTTTCTTGCAATAACGGGAAGCCGGGATTTAGAACGGTTCATCCGCACGCAACCCCATTTTAGCTGCCCGGCGCTTCGCTATAACTTATTATAGCATGGAATCATTGTTTTTACTATCCCATTTCTTTTCAGTTTTTCCAATTTTCTGCCAGATATCTGAACATTTATATTTTTTTCAGCTTTGCAAAGCAGGCCATCATTTTTCTCTGACCACCTGTATCAAATTCTACTGTCACCTCGTAATCTCTGGCTCCGTCCACAATTTCCTTTACTGTGCCGTCTCCGAACCGGTCGTGGTGAACCCGGTCGCCCTCTTTATAATCCAGTGACGCTGCCTTTTGAACTGTAAATGACTTTCCAAAGCCGGGGTTCGTCCCAAAGCTCTGACCGCTGCCAAGGCCGCCTTTACCACCTTTAAAGCCCGCATTTGCCGTTCCAAAACCTGTCGTTTTTGAAGCATAGGCATTGTACCCCTTTCCAAAGGTGCTTACCGTGCCGCTTCCCGGCTGATTCCAGGGAAGTCCCTCTTCTCCAGCTCCAAATCGTCCTGACGCTCCGCCAAAACTATCTGCCCCTCTCGCACTTCCAAGCACCGGCTCCAGCCTCTCCTCCTTAAGAAGCTCTGCCGGGATTTCCTCCACAAAACGGCTGGGTTTACAGTAGCGCGTTTCTCCGTGGGTCATCCGCTTTCTGGCCGCAGTAATCACAAGCTCCTTTTTGGCTCTGGTAATCCCCACATAGCACAGCCTCCGCTCTTCCTCCATATCCGTGGGGTCATCCGAAGAAACGGCCATCATTCCCGGAAACAGTCCGTCCTCCATACCTGCCAGATATACTTTGGGAAACTCCAGTCCCTTGGCGCTGTGAAGGGTCATAAGCGTTACCCTGTCTTCTGAGGAATCTACATTATCAATGTCAGCCACCAGAGCTACCTGCTCTAAAAATTCATCCAGAGAAGGATGCTGTGAATCCTCCTCATAGGCGGCTGCCTTATTGATCAGCTCCTGGATATTTTCCATACGGGTCTCCGCTTCAATCTCACCCTCTGCCTTCAGCTCCTCCTCATATCCCGTTTCCTCCAGAATCGCCTCAATCAGATCCTGAATGGAATATTCTTCCGACTGGGCCATTGCCCGAAAGCACTCCATCTGAGAAATAAAACGACCGATTTTCTCAACTGCTTTTCCAAGCCCAGGCACCATTCTCGCTTCCCTAAGAGCACTGTAAAGGCTCATGCCATGTTCTGAGGCAAACATCGTCACCCTTCCCATGGATGTTGCTCCAATTCCTCTCTTCGGCACATTAATAATTCTCAGAACGGAAAGATCGTCTACACCATTGGCAACAGTCTTTAAATAAGCCAGAATATCCTTGATTTCCTTTCTCTGGTAGAAATTCACGCCTCCCACCAGCCGGTATGGCACATTGTAAAAAATACACCGCTCCTCTAACAGACGGGACTGGGCATTGGTACGGTAAAGTACCGCCTGATCCTGATAGGAAAACTCACTGTCTCTGATCTGACGGGCAATATAATCCGCCTCATCCCTTGCATCATCAAACTGTTTAAACAGGATCTCATCTCCTGTTCCGTTGGCTGTCCACAGGGATTTTTCCTTTCTTCCTCTGTTGTGGCGGATCACACCGTTAGCCGCATCCAGAATATTCTGGGTAGACCGGTAATTCTGCTCCAGCTTAATCACTCTGGCGCCGGGAAATGTCTGCTCAAAGCTTAAAATATTTTCAATATCCGCCCCTCTGAACCGGTAAATGGACTGGTCATCATCACCTACCACACACAGATTCCCATATTTGGATGCCAGAAGGCTGATCAGCTTAAACTGAGCCGTATTGGTATCCTGATACTCATCTACCATAATATATCGGAACCGTTCCTGGTAGTAATCCAGAATCTGGCTGTCATTTTGAAATAACTCCACTGTTTTTACAATCAGATCATCAAAATCCAGAGCATTGTTCTTTTTCAGCTGATTCTGATATTCCCTGTAAATCTCCCCTACCTTTTTCTGACGGAAATCCTGTCCTGCATTCAGAAGAAATTCCTCCGGAGAGATCAGCTTATCCTTGGCAGAGGAAATAATTCCCAGTACCGAACGTTCCTTATACTGCTTTGTATCAATATCCAGCGTCTTAAACACCTGCTTCATCAGCGTCTTCTGGTCGTCGCTGTCATAGATGGAAAAGCTGGTGGTATATCCCAGATGTTCAATATAGCGCCGCAGAATCCTCACACAGGTAGAATGAAAGGTGCTGACCCAGATGCTTTCCGCTCCAAAGCCCACCAGAGAATCCACTCTCTCCCGCATCTCTCCCGCCGCCTTATTCGTAAAGGTAATAGCCAGGATATTCCAGGGATTGACCTCTTTTTCCTCGATCAGGTATGCAATCCGGTGGGTCAGTACCCGGGTCTTCCCCGATCCGGCTCCCGCCAGAATAAGGAGAGGACCTTCGGTGTGAAGCACTGCCTCCTTCTGCATGGGATTTAATGTATCATAAATACTCATAAATGTACCGCCTTTTTATTTCTGTCATTTTCGCCTCCAAACAGTATAGCATAAGTGATGACCCAGGAAAAGTCCTTTCGCGATTCCTCTTGCCATCTGGTTTTTAATACTATATTGGGCGGACTAATTTTCACTGTTTTTCAGCTTTTTCCTTTGATTTTCCTTGTCTTTTCGCCCTTTCCATCAAGTATTTTTATGGTCTGTTTTCTCTTTTGGTATCAAAGAAGTATCACACCCATTCAATTAGATAAGCAGCTCTACCGACAGCCGTCCAGAAGGTCAAGCAGTAACTGCGCCCCGGCTCTGGCTCCTTGGGTATATGCCGCTTCATACCCGTATAGTGACGCCTCCAGGTGTGCATCTATCAGCTGATCCAGCTCCGGCCTCTGCTCCATGGGGAGTTTATCCCTCAACGCCTGATATTCTCTGTACGCTCTTTCCCTGGCTTCCTGATGCTCCGGGGTTTCTTCCGGCTCCTGATCGGCTGGCCTGTAATCTCCGTTGTAAATTTGCCTGATGATATTCACGCTGTCCATACCTCCCTATCTGTCCTCTTTTGCAAAATGAAGTTTTATGAAGTGATTTCTCCTGTGCTCTGGTTTGACTGGGGAAGATTCCCCGCTCATCTCTGCAATGCCTCTCTGGCTCACGGAAAGGCTCTTTCCTGCCCTTCTGTGGCTTTACATGACATTTTTATTGTGTTAGCCTATTTTGTGTGCTATACTGTCCACACGGAAAGTCAGAGCACATAAAGGCGGCCTACCCTCCCATTTTTCGGAGGGGCTAACCCTCCAGACGAAAGAAAGGAGGGCTTGCCAATGTATGTTACATATTCGGATCTGATCCAGATAGGTATCTTCATTGTATCCCTTATAGGACTGTGTTACACAATCTTCAGGGGAAGAAAATAGCCGCCACTACTGCCAATAGTGACGGCCTAAGTTAAATTAAGCTGTTGATTATGGGTAGGCCGTGTGCTTCTGGCTTTCCCTTTTACGTCTTTACTATACCATATCTTTCTGAACCATTCAAGGGCAAACCAATTTTTAACTTTCCTGCGCGTTATCGTGTCAATAAATTCCCCGGTAACATCACAGCCCCAGCGCCACCCGCTCTGTGCTGCTTGTCCATGTCCGGTTGAAATGCTCCGCACCGTTGCCCCAGAGGGCAGAGGAGTATACCCGCTCATCCTCAGGTACGAACCGACGCAACCTGTTGGAGTTCTCCGGGTTTCTGAGCGCCCTCAGGGCCTTCATATGCTGTTTTCTGGCCTCTGCCTCTGTAATCCCACATACTTCCCCCACGCGGCCCATGGTAAGCCCTCCCTGGTAACGGCTGCGGATCACATCCGGCTGTTTCCCCGGCAGGCTGTCCACACACTCCCACAGGAGGGAGCAGAGGCTTTCATGGTCTATTCTCTCTGCGGTTTCTTCTTCCAGGTCACAGGCAGAGGCGGCCAAATCTCCCAGTGTGGTGTCTTCTTCCCCTTCCCTGCCCCGTACAGGAGCATCCAGGCTGCACACATGGCCCATACAGGCATCAAGCTGTAATTTCCTTACCTGATCGACAGAAAGCCACAATTCACGGGCTATTTCAGCCTCAGACGGCTCTCTGCCGTGTTCCAACTGGAAGGACGAACAGAACCGCTTATATCTGCTTATAGCCTCCTGGCGGTTCACAGGAAGGCGCAGGCAGCTACCATTCACCTGCAGGTATCTCTGCATCCTCTGCCGGAGCCAGTATTCTGCATAGCTTAAGAATTTCACTCCCTGATCTGCCTCATAATGGTCTATGGCATCATAAAGTGCAAGAAATCCCTCCTGCTCCAGATCCTCCAGCTCTCCCAGGCCTTTATACTTCCAGGCCACAGAGTGAATGAAGTCCTTTACCTGATCGTAAAGCTGGGCCATATTCTCGCCCACATCTTCCCCGGCCCTGATCCGGGCGGCAAGCTGTTCGTTCGTCATAGTATAAATCACTCCTGTTATTTTCTGTCTATGCGCCGCGCGATCCATTCACCAACCAGCACACCCGAAACAATGGCTATGAACTCTGTAATGATTCCCATCTGATACACCTCCCTGCCTTATTTTCTTAATCCCGGATATATCGGGAGCCTTACTGTAATAAAAGCAGGTTTTCATCTACCCGATCCAGAACCATCAGGATCCAGGAAAGCCCCATAAGTGCACCTGTGTTGCTTTCCACAGACACGGGCGCGATTGACTTAACAGCGTTCTTCCTTAACTGCTCAAAAAAATGCTGCTGATCGTCCTGGGTTACTGGGAGCAATGACACTAAATCCCTGTTTTCATGATTTCCCACCACTGCCTCTTTGATTGCCCTCATGGAGATAGAATCGTCTTTGTAAGCTTCAATTACTGTCTGAAAATCATTCTCTGATAAAATCCCCTTTTCCAGCATACGCACAACATTGGAAAGCCCCTCCTGATAGCCGGAATCATGCAGATTTTTAATTGAATGGCTGCGGTTTGTATCTGTAAAGTTCTTTTCCGCCTGCTCGATCAGGCCCAACGCCGTTTCCCTGTTCTTAATGGCAGTCGCTCCAAAGGATCCGTTGATTTCTTCTATCTGCTTCTGAATCCCCAGCGGTGTATACTGCCCGCTGTCCTTATCGTTCTGTACCTGTAAAATAGCTTCCTGCAATGCCTTCCGGTGCTGATCTACAACCCTTTTTAATTCTGCTTTAATGCTCATTGTTTTTACTCCTTTACGTTTTGATTTTTCCTATGCCCTTTAAATGCAAAAAGGCGCAGGAACAGGAGAAACCATTTCTGGCCTATCCTATTCCCGCGCCTGTATTTCAGACTTCCGGCACCTCTACCGGGGTACTAAGCTATATTATACATAATTTTTACCGAAAGTACAAGGGCGCTCACCACAAACAACGCGGCAGAGGCCGGCACTATTTTTATTTTTTATCATGCGCGTAAAAAATATCTTTTGTCGAGGCCTCCCACCGGTCTCCAAACAGCCAATTAAAATTGGATTTTTTAAGACCGGGGGAATTATATCATTGCAACGTTACCAATGAACGTTCGGAACATTGCAAACCTGAAACCATTGTTTTTTCTAGGTTTTAAGCACTTTTTTAGGGGTATTCGTGTTTGTATTTGTTTCGTTTTCGTCGTTTTTGGAAACGCTCGCAATAATGTTGCGACGTCGCACAGATCAGGCAGCAGCTCCTGCGCCTTATCGTGTCATTAAAATCATCCAATGCCTCTACTGTCCTGGTGTTCTGGCTCCAGCGAAATATCATGCTTCTCCCGTTCCGATCGGTCCCCCTGATGGTTTCACCGTCCACCAATTCAATCTCCAATGCTCCCGGCTCAAAGTTCCGGTTGATAAACTCCATCACTTTGTACTGCTCCCTGGTTCTCATTCCCCTAATGGCTGCGCTGTTCCTCATTCTATCACCCCTCTAGTTTTCCCTAGTATCTTTCATCACAACATAAGCTTTCAGGAACTTCCCTTCCCGGTTCTGTGAGGCCTTCCAGCTCTTTACATCCGGCCCCAGCTTCTTTAGGAGCCGTCTGAGTTCTTCCGGGTACTCATACGATACTTTCAATTTTATCATGGTTTCTCCTTTCTCTGATCCGGTAAATGAGGTGTTACCAGATCAGAAACACCTTTTACCCAAAAAGGGGCAACTGATCCAGCGCCCCCTTTTAATTTCTGCCGCACTCTCGCAACGGCCAGCGGTTCAAACCATATTGCCTTTGAAAATCTATGTAAAAGCCGTTCTATTTCTTACCGGGCGCAGTTTTGAGCTGGGCCGCCTTTCTTCTGGCGCGCTCCTGCCGGATTCCATGCACACGGCCCAGACTGTAAAACAAAGAGGCGCCAAAAGCGTCTATTGCGTGCAGTTTCCAACGCTTCACCATAGCACGATAAAGCTCCCTCATTTCTGTGTCAGGAAGGAATACCACTGGCGTTTCCTCGCTTATTTTGATTTCTTTTTGAATATCCATAATTTTCTCTTTCCCTTTCCGCCGGGCCATGCTACACTATGTATGCGTTGTATATGTGCATGGCTCCGGCTATGTCTGCCCCCAGGGAGTTGGCGCTCCCTGAGGGCTTTTTCTTTGTTCTTAAAAGCTGATTCCGTCCAGCTTATTAGCAATGTCAAAGAGTGCATACACCTTAATCAGCTCGATTGCCTCTGACTCTGTGTATCCCATCTGTACCGCCGCAAGAATCAGATCGCCATAATGTCCTACTGCGCCTCTAAACTGCTCTACCGGATCCGGCCTCATGTATCCATATGCCATAATTATTCACCTGCCTTTATAAATGTAATCTGTCCGCCTGGTGTAATCATTGTCATTACATCAGCTTCCACAATGTCCGCTATGTCCTGGGAATCGGTGAGGGAAATTTCCCTCTCTCCTAATCCCTTGGCCTTGCGAACCTTCTCCAATTCCTTCTTGGTAAATCCACAAAATACTGCATCTTTCAATTTCATTGTGCTTGTCCTCCTTTTGTTTTCTCAGGGTTCGTTCGGGCTTCAAGCCCTGTTTTATCCTCTGCCCGACAGCCACAGCGGATTGATAACCGCAGCCATACAGGCGGCAACGTAAGCCATCAGGAACGCTACCAGGCCATCAGCCTGAAATACCATTGCCGTTACCATGAAAGCCACTGTTCCGGCCCCGGCAGAGGCAAACAGAGTATTTGCAATCAGTCCCAGCCTTCCGCAGCGGTGTTTATGCCGCTTTACCATGTATGAATCTTTATTCATAGTCCTTTTTCCCTCCTTTCCCTCTGCGCTCTATAGGTAACCATACTTATATGACACAACGGCGTAAAACTCTTAATTTTACTGAGTTTTTCCCGTAAGGCCAAATTGAACCAACGGACTAACGCGCGCCGCTGACCTCGTAAGGCCAAATTGAACCAACGATAAAAACATTGATTTTAAGGGATTTTCTCCCGTTGGGCCAAGTTTAGAAGTTTGCCTATAGGGTTTAACCATGCTATAAATCAAGCTCCTGCTGTTCTGCTTCCGGTTCGTCCTCTATATGTCCAGGAAGTACCCACACTGAACGGAATGGAAACTTGTCCTCTTTTCTCCTTTACACTCTATGAAAAATCTATCATCTCTTTACTCTTCCAATATTCCGGGTTTACCTCTATGATCTCTGACGGCCTCCCGGCTTTTCTGTTCTGTTCCTTTACGATCCGGATAAAACCTCTTTCAACCAGCATATCCAGCCCCGGCTGCATAAGTTCTTTTTTGCTAAAACGTCCCTTACAAGCCTGTTGCAAAAAACTAACTGTTAGGTTTTCAGGATTTTTAGAATCATAGAAAGAATCAATTTTCTTTATCAAATACTTTGCGTCTTTCTCCTCTTGCGGCTCTGCAATACCTGACAACCGGAACGCTGCCATAGCACACTCTAAGAAATACCGCCCGATCTGTATTGCTTCTTTCATGGTCTGGCCTTCAAGTACCACGTTGGCAGCTCCAAGCCTGTACTTTACCACATGGATAAGTCCAGCTATTCTCATAGTCTGCCCGTGATATTTTCCGGCCCAGTCCTCTATCTCCTCATAATCCTCTGCCATTTTCTGCTCAATCTCATTGAAAAACTCTTTGCTGATTTGATAGGCTTCATCACTGAGGTGGATCAGTGTGTTTTCCTGCTGCCATTCCCTATTTTCACCAATGGAAAGCAAGTCCTTTATCAGCTGATTGTAAGCGGTTCTTAACTCCTTTGGGATGGGCTTTGAATCATATACCCTGCTCCCTACCCTTGACGGAGGAAGAGAATATAAAAACCTTGCCATAAGTCCCCGTTCTCTAAAGTCCCTATTCTCTAAAGCATCCTGCAATACTTTGGGCTGAACCATTAAAAGCAGTGATAAAAGAGGATGATCCAACGCTTCCCCAGTCCTTCCCATTCTATCAGAGCAATAAGGCTCTCCCGCATAGGCCTTTAGAAATATATCCATATTGGGCTGGGTGCTGTATCTTCCTGCCAACATACCAAAAACACCTCCCTCAGCCGTAACCATGGCTATTTTCTCATCATTCTCTTTCATAACCTTTACCATAGCTTCCGGCGTAATATCGTCTACTATCAGTTTCAAGAGTGTAACTTCTTCCAGATTTGAAAGCTCCTGCTGTGCATCAAATACGTCAAACATAGAAGCAGCAGGCTTTTTCTCCTTTGATACCTTAGAGGCTGTTGAAATAAGGTTACTGACTTTATTTTCAAGAATCTTTTTCTGTGTCAGGTATCTATCGTATAAGGGGCGCCTTCTCTGGTTCTCCTCTTTGACATATTCATAAACCGGAGCAGATACCTCTTTCAGAACTGGGGTCTTTCTCTCTGATGGTCTGGCTGTAATCAATATATAGAGGTTTAATGGCTCCACCCAATCTGTTTTAGGTTCTATGTAGAAATTCCCCATAGCGGATAAAGATATCACTCCCAGAACTGCCACAGCGGCCATATCTTCCGATACCTGTAAGCTTTCCGATATAGCACGGGCATAATCTCCCAGCACTGGTGGAAGGGCCTCTATTGGGAAACGTGAAATTTTATTTAAATCTGGTTTCTCAAAATCCTGAAAATCCTGAAAACCCGCAGAATCCGAAAAAGTAACCTCTACGCCTTTTCTACTGAGCGCTGCAATAATATCAGCAGTTCTTCCGTGCTCATGTTGTCCAATTTCTCCGCTCGTTGCTGCTCACCTACCTTTCTATCCCATTGTTTCCGGCATTCTTCTGCATACCAGTGCGCAGCCTCTTTTAATTCTTCTTCCCGGCTGTGTTCATACTCAGCAACTATACAGCTGTAGTAGTTCCTGGCTTTACTGCATCCCATAATCTCCAAACGTTGCAATGCTACCTCTGCAAATCCCGGCCATGTAATTTCATAGCCATAAATCCGCAGGAAAAACCATTTATCAAGCCTCATATCCGGCCCAATGCTCTGCAACAGTTCCTCACGGCTTGCCATTCGTGCTTTCCTCCAGATCCAGCCCGGCCCGCTCATAAAAATACTTTTTGGGGATTCTCCCGGCCCTTACGATATAGCCCTTGCTTTTTAACTCCGTGTTAAGCTCTGCTATGATCTTATAGCCGTAATTTTCTGAGCAGTCCATAATCTCAGCCACATCAGCGGCATTAAGGTATAATTTTGCCATTCCTGTATCTCCTTTCCGGCGTGTTCTGCCTGAGTTATATTTTAAATTCTCCATCTATCAGCCCAGCCAGAACGGCCAGCCCTTACCCGATCGGGAACCAGCGCAGAGTTGCGCCGGTACAACTGAGAGGTTCTTCCCCTCGTCCATGCGCCCCAGCCCGGAGCTTATTCAATAATTTCTTCTGGTTCTACTCCCAGAGCCCTGCTGATCTTCCCCAGCAGCTCCGGGCGGCAGCTTCTGCCATTCATTACAGCAGAAAGCGTTTGTCGGCTGATCCCGGCCTTTGCGGCAAGAGATGCCTGATTGATTACCTGTTTCGCCATAATCAGACGAACCTTGGTTGCATTAAGCCTCATATAGTTCACTTCCTTTTCTTTTGGTTTGCAAAAACAACTATAATATATTTTATTAACCATGTCAATATTATTTGGTGTATTTTTTATATTATAGTGTATAATCATAACTAATTATTGATTTATCATTAAGATAATGATACAATCAACCTATATAGAAAGGAGTTATTTATGGGTGATATTGAATTACAAATATTTGCTAATCGACTGAAAGAATTTAGAACAGAAAACGGCCTTACGCAAAAAGAATTTGCCGAAAAAATCGGCGTGACAGCTGCCGCTTTATCTGCTTATGAGAATAATTCTAAAAATCCCTCTATCTCAGTAGCAAAAAGAATTGCGGAAGCCTTTGAAATTTCTATTGATTGGCTTTGCGGAATCACAGACAAGAAAAACTCTGAGGATAAAATAGAAACTTACTCTGATTTTATATCTGCTATATTAAAGCTAAAAAATGTAGAACTTGCTCCTTATGGTATTGAATTTTATTTTTATTACAATGAAATTCCCTCAAATGGAAGAGTTGCAAGAGAGTCAGGTATTTCTACCGATGACCCAACCACATTTCGCATTTTATCAGACATTGACAGAATGACTCGCTTATTAAACGATGGAGTTATTGATAGTAGAATTTATACTGATTGGTTAAATGGGTTAATGAAAAAATACGATACTCCTTTGCCCAAATGGAAAGACATAACTCCAGACTGTGACTAGATCCGTTGCGACGTCGCAACACCAAGGAGTAACAAAACGTTACCCCACTGAATAACGAAATGTTATTGAGCTGTCGTGAAACGCGACACCCATTTTCTAAAATTTTAGAAAATGAATCACCCCTTTTTGAGCTGATTAAACTGGAGGGGCAGAGGCCTAAATCGGACAGCTCACTTTTGAGCCCACCTATGAGATTGCAGATCACCACCGCACAGCTGAATTTTCAGCCAAGCGCAATTTTGCGCTCAGGTGCGAAACTTTGACACAAGTAACGAATCGTTCACCCAGTCGAATCCAGAAATGGACAGAGCTCTATACCTGTACCCCAAAACAAGGGACAGGTATTGCAGATCCCGGAAGTTGGTTCAACCAACCGCAGCAGACTTTTACTCATTTTTGAGTAGAACTGGCAGCAGATCCCGGAAGTCAATAATATTGACTTTCCAACCAGAAGTGCATACTACGCACTTCCCAGCCTCTAAAGTCGGTATTCCCGACCTTAAACATTCGGGTGTCATTAGTGTTGACAACTGAGCTGTCCGAGATAAGGACAGCCGGCACATTGACAATATAATATACTTAACCGGGAAGCCGGGGGACGTGCTGCACCCGTTCCGAGCCTGTCGGAGGTGGTGCCAATGAGTACATATGAGGAATTAAACCTGATTGTAAGCGTTGCCTTACTCATTGTTGCAATTCTGAATTATACACATAAAAAATAGCCCGTCCTGACCCTGCAAAAGTCGACGAGCTATTTTTCAATAGTTTAAAGCTTAATCGCCGGGGCGGGGAGATAGCGCCTCCCTTCCGGCTTTCCTGTTAAGTATATTATATGCCAGTTACACATATTTGTCAAATCCGCTCTTCCTTCCATCCATGCGCCCCAGCCCGGCAGGAATGAAAGGAAAATGAATATGGCACAATACAAAGATGAATCCCGTAATACCTGGTACTGTAAATTTTCCTATCAGGACTGGACAGGCAAACGCCGCCAGAAGCTGAAACGGGGCTTTAAAACCAAACGGGACGCCGCCGCCTGGGAACGCTCCTTCCTAGAGAAGCAGCAGGGAACGCCGGACATGAGCTTTCAGTCTCTCTATGATCTGTATGCAGAAGATCTCTCCGCCCATACCAGGGAATCTACCTACCGTACACGGATCTGCCTCATAAAAAAGCATATTCTCCCATTCTGGAAGGATAAAAAGCTAAATGAGATTACGCCCGCAGACGTCCGGAGCTGGCAGGGAGAAATAAAGAAAACGGCCTTAAGTGAGCACACCCAGTATGCCGCTAATAACTACTTGTCTACTATGTTCAATTTTGCGGTTAAATATTACGGCCTTCCGTCCAATCCCTGCCGCTTTGTGAAAACAATCGGGAAAATACACCGAAGCGTAAACTTCTGGACTGTGGACGAGTTCCGTTTGTTTCTCCCCACCGTACAGGATCCCATCCTGAGGGCCGCCCTTATGACCCTGTTTTATTCCGGTATCCGCTGCGGGGAGCTTCTGGCCCTGACTGTAAAGGATTTTGACCCACAGGAAAAGACCATCACCATCCGGGGAATCTTTCACCGTTTTAACCGGATTGACACCATCACAGAGCCAAAGACGGATAACAGCCGCCGTGTGATCCCTGTACCGGACTTTCTGGCAGAGGAGCTGCAGAGCCTGCTCAGCAAGATCTATGACCCTGATCCAGATGAACGGATCTTTTCCACCGTGACCTCTTCCCGGCTTTATACTGCCATACAGAAGGGGGCAGAGGCCGCAGGCGTAAAGCGCATCCGTGTGCATGATCTCAGACACAGCCATGTTTCCCTTTTAATCAACCTTGACTTTCCCCCGCTTCTGATTGCGGAACGCATAGGGGACAGCGTGGACATGGTGAACCGTATCTATGGTCATTTATACCCAAGCCGTCACAAAGAAGTAGCCGCAAAATTGGAGCAGTTCAAATTATAGTATCATTTCCGTATCAAAAGGGGCTTAGAGATTGAAACAAAGTCAATGCCTAAGCCTCTTTTTGCTTGCCATCTGGTTTTTAATACTATATTGGGCGGACTAATTTTCACTGTTTTTCA
>QFCF01001693.1_pt1 | contig 16400 bp, 11 predicted proteins | sample 5346961 | NCBI WGS metagenome assembly QFCF01 (sample SAMN09062253, study PRJNA434731) | Human gut metagenome, whole genome shotgun sequencing project. | reverse complement strand
GAGGGCGCAGAAGCTCATGGAGCTTTGGATAGGTCTCGTCGATCACTTCCCGGTGTAAACGCTGACGGAACTCCGGCACATCCGAATAGAGTCGGATCAGCTCCATATCCTTAGAACCAAGAACCGCACGGCGCACAGCGGCATTGCCCTCGATGACAGCATTTTCATGGTCGCTGTGACCGCAGGCGTTGCGGTATGCGGCATCCTCGGAAATAGCGGCAGTCACCACAGGCTTATACTGCTCAAACTGCTCCCCAAGGGTAGGCTTTAGCGTTTCTTCCTCCATCTCCGGCTGCTGGGCTTGAATGGCATCTTCTTCGACCAGTTCCTTTTCAGCCTGGATTTTGTCATACTGAGCCTGTTCCTGTTCTGTAAGATAGCGGTCTTTCTGGACGAGAGATGTAATGCGTTTGGCAACCTTTTCCCAGTTCAAGTGAACATCCGGGCAGTCCTGCTTTTTATAGTGCAGTCCTTTCCCATCGTGATCTTCGCCGCTGTGTGTTGCGCCGGACAGGGCATGAGAGCGTCCGCCAATGCCATACTCGTCTTTGAGGAATCTCACTTTCTCCTTATCCGTATGGTTTGCCATGAAGAACGCATAGATACGGCCTTTTCCTCCGGCGAAACTGCTGCCGCCGGTCATAGCGGCGTCGATCTCATCCTCGGTAATGAAGTGCTGAACGGTTGGCACTTGGGAAAGGTCTGAAGAAAAGGTCCTGCGTGGCAGGTCAAGGTCCTTCAGGTTCTCCCAGATCTCCCTTGGTCTATGGTAATGAAAACGCAACAGGTCACGGTCCTGCTGATAGGCAGTCCAGAAGGCAGCGTATTCTTCCTTGAGGGTCTGGCGGAAAGCCGGGTCACTCAGCTGCTCCGTCAGGCGGCGGGTCTCCTCCGGGAACCCATTTCCTTTGATCTCTGACAGGCAGGACAAATATCCGGCTTCTCTGGCTTCCTCGCTGAAATCGTGGTACAGATGCCAGAGCTTTTCTGAAAGGAGGGATCGTTCATAGCCTGCCGCTTCTGTAAGTTCTACATTGGAGGCAAACTGGCCGCTCTCCAAAAGCTCTCCGATACGCTCTGCGGCGCTCTCCCAGGAAATGACCTGGGCAGACCTGTCATAACGGACAGACTTCCCGTGGGAAAGATGGATACCATCCTCGGCATACCATGCGCTCACACTGCCAAGGCCGTTGCCGCCGTGGTACAGCGTTTTCAGTATCTCGGCAATCTCAGCGGTGGTTTTCTGTTTTTCAAAGGCTGCAACCACACGCTCCCTCTGGCGGTCTGTATTGCCGCCCAAACGCAGCACATGGTCAATATCATTTTGGGCAAAAGAAAAAGCAGAGGATGTATGCGCTACATTCTCTGCTTCATCTATGGATTGGATCTGTTCCGCTTCGGAGAGGAACAGGTTTAGGGTCAGCTGTTGATAAGCTCCGCCATCAGGATTTCCTCGGCCTGGGCTTTGCAGGTGTTCATCAGCCCCACCCACTTCATGGGATCGCTGGCTTTCAGTTCCTCGGTGGCTCCCGCTTCCTTCGCCAGCTGGGGCATCATCTGCTCCAGTCTGCTCTGGGCGGTCTCGTCGATCTCCAGAAGGTGCGGGTACAGCTTCTCGCTCAGCAACATCTGGTTGTAGAGGATGGGACGATGTTCCTTCAGGTAGGTTTTCCTCATCCTGCCGTACTTGCCCAGGGGTTTCTCCGGCTGCTGGCTCAGCTTCAGGTCGGGAATCAGATAGTCTCCGTTCTGGATGTAGGTCATGGGATTGTTCATCTTGCTTGCTCCTTTCTTGGTTGGCTTCGCGCTCTGCATTTCGGACGGTAACGCCGATCTGCCGCAGCACCTGCTGGTTGATCTGGCTGACCGCTGTTCCCAGCGCCCCGATGGTGGACGGGGTGTTGAAATCAAAGATCGCCATGAAATCTTCGTGGTCGAAGTAGCGTTCCGGCTCCAGTCCACAGCGGGACATCAAAGCGTAAGTGATGCTGACGGTGGCGGCTGCCTTGAACTGCACTCCGATGTTATACTCATCATATTCCTCCAAAAAGGAACCGTCAACGATATAGAAGAAGTCCTGCTGATGCTCCGTCCAGTATTCCTCAGCCAGTTTTCCGGCTACCTCGGTGAGCTGTCCGGCAAGGTCATCACCGGAAACATCATAGGTGCGCTCAAGCATGGCCTGCACCGAATCCAAATGGCGCTCCTCCAGCTGCCACAGCCAGGGAGTGCGGGAATGTTCACGGGTTCCGGTGTCGGAAATATCAAAAACATAGCGCAGGCGGGGTCTGTCCCCGGAATCGTCCACCAGAGCGATTCCCTTGGAGCCGCGCCTTACATACCGGCCCATCTTTTCATTCCACAAATCGTACTCTGCACAGGCGGTGGCGTCCGGTCGCTGGGCGTAGATCATCAGCTGCTCATGGAACGGGTACTTGTAAAGGCGGGAAGCAGTGGTGAGAAACCCTGCCCATTCCTGCCAGCTCCCCGTGAGCTGCGTTGTCACCTTCTCCGCCATCTGTGCATATAGTTCAGCTTTGGTTGGCATAGTGTTCTGTCCTCCTTTCAGTTTTGGGGTAAAAAGGTGGGGTGGCATATTGCCACCCCATCCCTGCGATTATGGTGTTTACTGGTCAAAATCCGGATACAACTCCAGCTCGGCAAACTCGGCATCACTCATGGCCTGGAGCTTGCCCAGTGCGCTGTCTGTCAACTCCCGCAGCTCGGTTTCCTCCGGGGCCAGCTCGCCGCGCATCTCACGCAGGCTGTCGATCAGTCCGGTGCGGCTGCCGGTATTGTAAATGCACATCAGGTTCATTTCCTCAAAAGTAAAGTTTCCCATATCAAATCTCCCTTTCCGCACTCTTTTTGGGTGCTGTCTTTTTGTGTTCTGTCTTGGGCTGGCCTTTCAGCTGCTCCATGACGGACTTTTTCTTTTCCCGTTCCTCCCGATGAATGGCGTCAGTCAAGTCCATCAGGGAAATGGGCTGACCGCTTCGGGCCTGCTGTTCCAGCTCTGCCACCGTAGGCTCTTTTGCGCCATTGTTGATGATACCGTCGATCATGCCGTAATCGTCCTCCACGGCCATCTCCGCATTTTTCAGCGGATTTTCCGGCAGGAATCCGGGGATCTGGGTAAAACCAACACTGTCACAGTAATGACAGGATACCTTACCGTCCTGTCTGATCGCAACGATGTCGCTGACGCTCATGGAGGGACTGTGAAAGTCCACGGGCTTTTCCAGATTGAATTGCTGATAGAGTTTTTCCAGCTGCTCCGGCACAGTGCCAGACTCACTCAGCGGAGCGGTGTAGATTAGGTCATAATTGCTGCGGTCTATGGAAATGCCATGGGACTTTAACCAGTCCAGATTCATAAAGCGCACATTCTGCGGATCGTCACGGCTCACCTGATAGATGGCAAAGCAATCTCTATTCTGGGAGAGAAATGCCTGTTCTCGTTCCTGCTGATGTTCCTGACGCTCCATGACCTTTTCGTGGAACTGAGGGCTTTTCTCCCATTCCTCACGGTCCACGCCAAAAAGACCGCCATGATCCATGATTTCCTGCGGGTCAAACACCATGCTCTCCGTATTGTCCTCATGCAGCACATAGACGGTCAAACCAGCGGCATCCAGTTCCAGCGCCCGTTCTCTGGTGACAGGGAGCATCCCATCATAGAAGTAGCCGTATTCCTGCATATCCGGTGTGGATACCTGCTCATCAGGCATAGGGTATTCATCCAGCGCCTGCTCTTGTGCTTCCGGCAGCTGAGAAGAAGCAGCCATCTGACTGGCCTCTGCCTGCATCTGCTGGTAGGCAGCTTCCTGCAAGGTCTCAATCATGGACAACGGTGCGTATTTTACCGAGTCTCTGCCCAAATCGTTGTCATCACAAATCTGTAGAACTGCCTTCATGCGGGAAATCTCCGGCATATCCAGCTGACCACCATCCAGCTCTTTCATGGACGCGGCATCGTAAAGGGTATAGTCCCAGCCGCTGTCACAGGATTGGATATGAAGATAGGTGGCATCGTCAATCAGAAACAAAGCCTCCTGCTGGTTGGCGTCCGCCCCCAGCACTTCCATTTCTGGCATTGCCGCAGCCAGTTCCTTTACCGCTTTTTGCACCAGAGGATTATCACGGTAATAGTCGATTGCCTGGATGGTGTCCAGGTCAATGGTCTGGCCGGTCAAAATCGGAAAAGGTCCTTCATAGTCGCTTCCGTCTTTCAGCTCAAAACCAATGCCCTTGATCCCGTTCATTCGCTCTGCTGGAATCTCCTGATAAATGCGGACAGCATCCTCCAAAGACAGGTTATCGTGGTATTCTCCGAGGTTTGGAAATTCCATGCACTCTGCTACATAGTAGGTCAGATCGCCGGTCGGCAGCCTATCAGATACCTTAATGGCATCTGCTGGCTGCTCTATCGGGGCGGTTTCCGGCTCTACCTTTGCATGAGGGTCGATTCCGCGCTCTTTGCAAATTTCCTTATAGTGGCGCTCAATGTCGGAGATCAAAGTGCCGGAGGTTTTGTTAATGGTCTCCAAACTGGCTCTCAGCTCTTTCAGCTCTTTGCCCTGGCTCCAGCTTGCAATATAGCCGAAGCTGTTTTCTCCGGTCTCGATGCCAAAATACTTGCAGACCGCATAGGAGATGCTTTCAGCCTCCACTTCATCCGTGTGGCGGTTTTTGATTGCCCGTTTTTCTGCGGTTGGATCTTCCTCAACTGCAAGACGCCATTCAAACTGATTTTCGTCCACATAACGCCAATCCATATCAGAAGCAAACTGTTCGGCTTCTTTTTCTGTGGCAAAATCCAACTTGAAATCATGTTTGGTTCCACCTTCACTCTCCTGCACAACCTTCCATGACGGTAGCATTTCATATTTTTTAGGGTCATGGAGCTTGCTGTGGGCAATCTCGTGTACTGTGGCCGAAACCGTCTGCACCTCACTCATGCCCTGACGAATGGCGATTTTCTGATGATCGGCAGAAAAATAGCCGTCCGTATCGGCGGCCATTGCTTCAAAAGTGATCGGCACCGGCGCACTGCGGCGCAGAGCCTCTATGAATGCCTCATAATTGGGCACATTTCCGGAAAGGGAGGAAGCAAGCTCCGGCAAAGGTTTCCCGTCAGTCTGGCTCACATCAAAGACCTTGACAGGGCGGAACATGGGGATTTCGATTTCTTTTTCCTCTGTAACGATCTTTCCGTCTTTATCCAAAATCGGAGCCTTGGTATCCGGGTCCAGTTTCTGCTCCTCGATTTTCTTCTTGTACGGTGTGGGGGCGATGATGGTAATGCCATGCTCGCCCTTTTTTACATGACGCTCAAACTGGTCTTTCCACTTATTGTATCCGGCTACCAAAGTGGCGTCCGGCTTCTGCATATAGATGAGCATGGTGTTGTTTACCGAATAGCGGTGGAAGCGGGACATAACGGACAGATAGCGCATATACTTTTCACTCTCAAACAGTTCTTTGATGCCCTGCTCGATGCCATCTGTGATTTCCCTTAGCCGCTCTCGGTTGGTGGGTTTATTCTCAGCCATGATTTTCAATCTCCTTTCCAAGTGTGTGATTTCTGCTGTGTGTTCTGCAATCCATGCCTTTTGTTCTTCTTCACTTTCATAAAGAAAAAGGTCCAGCAGGTACTCTACATAGGTTTTCTTCTGGATTGCTTCCACAAAGCGGGGGTGCGGTTCTTCCTCCGGTGTCCTTGGAGAACGGTCGGCTTCCCATTTTTTCAGCAGATAGTAGTAATCGGACAGTACACGGTAACAGCGCTGTCGATCCTCCCGAAACTTTTGTGCCTCGGTTTTCTGCCGGACATATCTCCTGCGGGGAGGGGCCTGACTGTCATAGATCAGGCCAAAGTCCTGTGCCAGTTTCTCCGCCGCTTCTTTTGGGGAGAGGTCAAAGAGCTTTGCGGTAAAGTCGATCACATCCCCATCTTCACCGCAGCCAAAGCAGTGGAACCGCTGGTCTACCTTCATGCTGGGGTTCTTATCATCGTGAAAGGGACAGCAGGCCATGCCATTTCGTTTGACCTCGATCCCATAAAACGCTGCCGCATCTCTGGTGCTGACCGACTGCTTGACTGCTTCAAATACATTCTCTGCCATGTGCCTTTAACTGCCGGCCTTTCTCACAGGGGGCTGGTATCCGGCAGCTTTCGCACGCTCACTGGCAGCTTTGCGGCGTTCTGCGCTGTATGGCTCCCTGACTGATACACACCGCTTGGGGACGGTAAAGTTATGGGCGTCCTTTCGGGTGATCTGGTCGGGGTGCTTTTTTGCCAGCAGTTCCAGCTTCTCCATCAGACGGGGATCGTGGGTGTAGACCTCAGCCATTGGTTCTGCCTGGTTATAGAGGAGAATGGTTTCCCGTTCCACTAAAGAGAGCTTCATCGGCTGCCTCCTTTCCGCTGGTCAAATTCCAGCTTGAAGTTGGCGTACTGTCCATCGTCCTCCAAAACCACAGTGGCATCGTAGGTCTTTCCGGTTTTCTCCGAATATAGGCCCGTCACACGGACACGGCCATCGTTAAGCAGTGCAGACACCACAGCCTTGGTCGGCTGTTTTTTCTTGGCAGCCCACCATTTGTTATTTTTCCAGATTGCAAATTTGCAAGAATCATTCTGACAGAAGAAGCCTTTTTGCAGTTCTGCAACTTCACCGCCGCAGCGAGGGCATTTGCCTACCACCTCACGGGGCGGAGTGAACAGGTACTCGGTTCCCTTGATGACCTGATAAGTTCCCACCAGATCTTTCAGCATGGTGCTGATCCCGTCCAAAAACTCCTCCGGGGCAAGCTGCCCGCGCTCGATCTCGCCCAGGCGGTACTCCCACTCGGCAGTCAGAAGCGGCGATTGCAGTTGTTCCGGCAGAACGGTGATCAGGGAAACTGCATCGTGGGAAGGGAGAAGCTGCACCGTTTTCCTGCTCTTTTTTCGTTCCAGAAAACCGGCAGATACCAGCTTTTCCAAAATACCGGCACGGGTGGCCGGTGTCCCCAGACCTTTTCGCTCGGCATCCTCCGGCATATCCTCTTTTCCGGCAGTCTCCATCGCGGACAATAGGGTGTCCTCCGTAAAGTGCTGAGGCGGACTGCTTTTGCCTTCTTTGACGATTGCCGCAGAAACCGAAAGGGTCTGTCCTTCGGTCAGCTCCGGCAGGGCTTTCTCTGCGCCCTCTTTTTTCGGCTCTGCATCCTTCATTTTGGCACGGTAAGCGTCCTCCAGTGCTTTCCATCCGGGGTGCTTCACCGTTTTTCCTTTGGCGGTAAACTCTCCACCGGCACACGCTGCAATCACAACAGTTTCCGAATAGATATGGGGCTGGGCTACGGCGCACATCAGACGCAGGGCCACCAGCTCCAGCACCGCTTTTTCTCCCGCAGGAAGGACAGAAAGGTCTGCATCCTTGAGATTTCTGGTAGGGATTACTGCGTGGTGGTCGGTTACTTTCTTATCGTTGATGACCGTCTGCGGATCACAGGCAATGGCGATCCCTTTGCGAAACGGCATGGCGTTGGCAACCAGATTGACCAGCACCGGCAGGCTGTCTGCCATATCACCGGTCAGATAGCGGCTGTCAGTACGGGGATAGGTGCAGAGCTTCTTTTCATACAGGCTTTGCAGATAGTCCAGGGTCTGCTGGGCTGTAAATCCAAGCAGGCGGTTGGCATCTCTTTGCAGAGTAGTCAGGTCATAGAGGGCAGGCGGCTTTTCGGACTTTTCCTTGCGCTCCACCTTTTTGATCGTGACAGCTGCACCCTGACAGGCTTCTTTCAGCTGCTCGGCAGCAGCCTTATCCGCCATGCGCTCCCCGGATACGGTAAGACCGGGCAGCTCCAGCGCCACGGTATAAAAGGGAACCGGCTTAAAGGTGTCGATCTCAGCTTCTCGCTGAACAATAAGCGCCAGCGTCGGGGACATCACGCGCCCGATGTTGAGGGTTCGGTGATACAGCACGGAAAAAAGCCTTGTCGCATTGATCCCCACCAGCCAGTCGGCCTTGGCACGGCAGAGGGCAGCATCCCGAAGTCCGTCATAGTCCGCACCGGGGCGCAGGTTTGCAAAGCCTTCCCTTATGGCGGAGTCCTCCATCGAAGAAATCCAGAGCCTTTTCATAGGCTTTTGGCAGCCTGCCAGCTCATAGACGCTGCGGAAGATCAGCTCGCCCTCGCGTCCGGCATCGCAGGCATTTACCACCTCCGTCACATCCGGGGCATTCATCAGCTTTTTGAGAATATCAAACTGCTTTTTCTTATCTTTTCCCACCACCATCTGCCAATGTTCCGGCAGAATAGGCAGGTCATCATATCGCCACTTGGCATACTTGGGATCATAACTGTCTGCATCCGCAAGACCGGCCAGATGGCCCACACACCAGCTGACACGCCAGCCGTTGCCCTCCAGATACCCGTCCTTACGGGCAGTTGCACCGATCACCGCCGCCAAACTCTGGGCAACTGATGGTTTTTCAGCAATCACCAGCTTCATATTCTTCAACCTCCCATTCTTCCCGCACAGGCGTGTGCAGTTTTTTCTCAATGCTGTTTTCCTCATCCAGAAGCAGGTTATAACCAAACCGGTAGTCATAGCGGTACAGTTTCCCCAGCAGGTCATTGATGATGATGCGGCAAGCCAAAATGACACGGGTTTTATCCACCTGCATCAGCTGGTAGCGTTGATAATTGCTGTAATATTCTTCATGGCGGTGGGTATTGCGGACAGCATCTTCAAGCAAACTTTCTACTGCATCCTGACAACCATCCTCTTTTTCACCCTCCATACAGTTCAGAAGTTCCATTACCATAGGAAAGCTCTGTTCATCCATAGGAGCTTCTGCTGCAAGAAAACCGATCAGGGCAGATAAGAGCAGACGGGCTGCTGCCTGTTCCTGGTCCGTCAAAACAGCCATCGTTTTCTCCGCATTTGGCAAAATCTTATCTTCCACAAAATCTGCCGCGTCACCGGAATAAAGCTGACGGACAGAATCTATGGATAATGAAACCATCACGGCATCCTGAGAAAAGTCAAAGGAATCTTCCTGTTTTGCTTTTCTCCGAAGTTTGTTTAACATGGTAGAAAGAATGTCGCCGCCAAAATACACGGCGATCACCAGCAGGTCAAAAACAGCAATCAGCTTGATAAATATAATCAGAACACTCATTTTTTTCGTTTCCTTTCTTTGAGCCATCGTTCCATCTCACGGTGGCAGACACCTACGCAGGGGCTTCCATAATTTCCGCAGCCATAACAGGGGTGGCTTTGGGGCAAAGAGGGAGGACGGGAAGTTTCCTTCCCGCCCTCCGGCCTGCGTGTCATCATGCGTTCATAGGGACTGTCTGTGAAACGGGTCATTTCACGCTGTCCTCGTCATCTTCTTCTGTGCTGCCCCTGTCAGCGTCAGACTCGTCCGACTCCTCATCCTCGGTTTCCCATTCCTCGGAATCTTCCTCGCCATAATCATAATCGTCCAGACTGTCATTGCCCTTGGTCTTAGGCTTATTCTTAACGAGCTTCAAGTAGGCAAATACGCCACCGCCGCCCAGCAGAGCCAGCAGAAGGATCAGGGCAGCCGGGTTCAGTCCGGCAGGCTTCTCTTTTTCCGGCTCCGATGTTTCTGCCGGAGGTTCCGGTGCTTTTCCCGTACATTTACTCTTATCAGTTACACAGACCGGACAGGCCGTATTGACTGCCCCTGCTTCACATTTCTTCGTGCAACTGCACACCGCAGGCAGCTCCTCTTTGGGTTTTCCATCCTCCATCAGCGCCATCAGGTCCGCTTCATCCACCTGGTTCAGAAAGTGAACAGCAGTCTTTTTATCCTCATTGGCCCTGTCGATCAGGATATAAAAATAGTTGCCTGCCTTGGTTGTAACGGTAATGAGCTGCTTGTTGCCACCAAAATCATCCACCAGAGCGGCGTTACCCTCCGGGGTCAGCGGAGGTGCTTTTTCGGGTTCTTCCACCACCACATTGCTGTCATTGGTGGTATCCTCTGCCGGGGGCGGCGCTGCGCCCTGGGCAAAAGCGGGAACGGTAAAGCCCGATGCCAGAACCAGCGTCAGGCAAAGGGCGGAAAGTGTTCGGAGCAATCGTTTATTCCTCATAGCTGTTTTCCTCCTGTTCGTTGTTGTCATCCACCATACTGCCGGGAACTGTGCCGCCGGACAGCATGGCGCTCAGCTGGGCAGGGGTCATACGCAAAGCGCGCACCATCTGGACGATCTCCAGATTTTCCGCCTCGGTTTTCTGTGCCTCCAGCGCCTTGAGCTTTTCCTGATACTCTGCGATTTTCTCGCGGACCTTTGTAATCTCCTGGTCAATGCGTTCAATTTTGTTCTTTGCCATCGTCTATCACTCCTTCTAAAAAATCTCTGTTACCAGTTCATCAGACCGTAGCCCTTAATGCTTTGATAATTCAGGTCATAACTTTTGATCTTGCAGGCATCGCCGGAATTTCCCTCCACGGTATAAACACGGCTGCCATCGGTGCCGACAACAATTCCCACATGGTCTGCGGAACCATCCAGATCCCAATCGAAGAAAATGGCATCACCGGGGGCGATGTTTTCATATCCTCGTGCGCCCCACTGTCCATGAGACTGGAACCACGGAACGCCCTGCCACTCACAGCCTGCAAAGCGCGGCTCACTTTTTCCTGCCTGGTTATAGCACCAGGATACGAAGCAGGCGCACCATTCCACGCGGCTGTCAAAACCGTACCAGCTCCAGTAGGGATAACCGCCCACATTGCCCACCTGACTTTTCGCCAGTTCCACCAGCTGCGGATTGCCGGGGCGGGTGCCGTTAATGAACTGCACACCGGACAGATCTTCCGAGCCGCTGGTATCAGGGGAACCGCCGCCAAACAACAGCGGCTTATTGCCCATGGTCTGTCGGTAGACCTGATACATTTCCATCTGCTCCGGGGTCAATAGCTCCGACGCCACAGCTGAAATGGGCTTGCTGGCGAGTTTCACATTCAGAATGTAATACTCATAGGGGACTTCTTCTGAGGTGGTCTCGCCGGTCTCCGGGTCGGTGGAGGTCTCCGTGCGATAGCGGATCTCCACTTCCTCGGTAAGCGTCAGCTGATACTGTGCTGCAAACACACGCGCCAGCTCTGCCTGGGCGCTTTGCCGAGTATAGCCCTGCAAGACAGCAGAGAGAAATGCCGCCAGCTCATGAGGGTCATGGCCGATCATGCCAAGGTCATAGCGATATTCGTCATACCCTGGGTGACTGCTTTCGATGTTGTCGATTTCCTCCTGCAACTGGGCTTCTCTGGCTGCATAATCCGCCTCCACCGCCAGCATTTCCGGGTCATCCGACGGATAGGTGGTGCCGGAGAGAACGGAACCGATGCTCTGCGCCATCATGGAACAAGAGGACATGGTATTCATCAGCATACAGGCGATGAGGAACAAAACCCCTGCGATCAGGAAGCCCTTTTTGTGGCGCATGACGAATGCCCCTGCCTGCTGTGCCTTTTCTTTTACCGTCCTTGCGGCTTTTCCGGTTTTGGACGCAGCCTGGGCGGTATTTCCGGCAGTCTGACCGGTGCGCTTGGCGGCGGCATACTGCTTTTTGATGGCCTGCTTTTGCTGCCAGCGGGAAAGAGGATTGCTGGAAAACTGGGGATTTTCCTGCAAAGATTTCTGGTACAGGACATTTACATTTGCCTTTTCCAGTTGACGCTCTGCCTGGGCTGCTTTGCGGTACGGCTTCAGCTTGTGGCTGCGATAGCCCTCCCGCACCAGATAAGCGCCGGTCTCCACCGCCTCCTCGGACTTGTGGGCGCTTTCCACGCCCACATTGTCCTGTTCTGTTTCCCGGATTTCTTTGTGGAGCTTGCCCGCGACCAGATGGACGGGTGCTTCCTTCACTCTCTGAGAAAGTTTGGAGGGTGGCTTTTTCTTGTCCTCAAAGGTCAGCTTCGAGGTCTTTTTTCCGGTATCCGGGTCAATAACTGTCTGCCTGACCTTTTTCTTTGGGATATTGGCCTGCGCCTTATCTGCTCTGGCCGCAGCTTTCTCCGCTTTACGGATCGGCTTTTCCAGTGCAGGGTCAGCCCGTTCCTCATCGGTAAAGCGCAGGCGCGGTTCCTTATTCAAACCATTCTCCCAGCATGAGGGAGGACATCATGTAGTGCAGCTCTGCATAAATGGCCATTCCCACAGGATCGTTGAACATACAGCCGGACAGGTAGGCATAAAACTGTGCCACCACATCAGACAGGATCTTCGCTTCGGTTCCTTCCAGAATCAGACCGCCCATGCCTTCCTTGGCACGGATGGCGCTCCAAATCTCTGCCAGACGGAGAAGCCCCACCTGACCGGTCTCATTCAGTTCGGCTGCCTGATCTGCCGCCGTGCGGCACTCACTTACCGCATCGGCCATGACCGTAAGCAGCTGGCTGCGCTGGGCATTTACCGCCCTGTCAAAAAACATCAGCGGGTTTTGATTCAAAATGTTGGGGTTCATCATCATTCATCCTCCTTCTTTTTCAGTTCCTGGGGTTTGGTGGTCATAATGCGGTAAAGCTCGGTATTCTTCGGGAAGTGATCCACAAACGGCAAGATCGTGGAGCCATAGAACAGCAGACCCTCGCCCTCACCGGAGTGGGTCACATAGCTAAGCTGATGCGTGGAAATGCCCAGCTGCTTGGCGAGAATCTGTCGGTCTCCGCCTGCCTGGTTGAGCATATACACGAAGTCGGAGTTTTCAAAGATGTTCTCCACCTCGCGGCTGCTCAAAAGGTCTTTGACATTCTGGGTGATACCTGTCGGAATACCGCCCCATTTTCTGAATCGCTTCCAGATTTCCACCGTATAGGCGGCGGTCTGCTCCTCCTTCAAAAGCAGGTGCATCTCGTCGATGTAGTAACGGGTGGACTTGTGGGCAGCGCGGTTAATGGTAACGCGGTTCCACACCTGATCCTGGACCACCAACATACCGATTTTCTTGAGCTGCTTGCCCAGCTCCTTGATGTCATAGCAGACAATGCGGTTATTGATGTCCACATTGCTCTGGTGGTTGAACACATTGAGGGAGCCGGTTACATAGATTTCAAGGGCCGTGGCAATATACTGGGCTTCCTTTTCTTCCTGTGAACGGAGCAGGTTATATAGGTCCTCCAGTATGGGCATATTCTCCGGGCGCGGGTCATTGAGGTAGGTCTGATAGACCAGACGCACACAACGGTCGATGATGGTTTTCTGCACCGGCTGCAATCCGTCCTTACCGCCCACGATCAGCTCACACAAGCTGAGGATAAAGTCAGACTTGAGGGACAGCGGGCTTTCATCATCCGAATAGTCCAGGTTCAGATCCATCGGATTGATGTAGTTGGTTGAGGTAGGCGAGATCTTGATGACCTGCCCATGCAGACGCTCAACAAGAGGTGCGTACTCCGCTTCCGGGTCACAGATAATAACATCATCACTGGTAAGCAAAAAGCAGTTGGCAATTTCTCGTTTTGCGCTGAAGGACTTACCGGAACCCGGCGTACCCAAAATCAAGCCGTTGGGGTTTTTCAGCAGCTTTCGGTCCACCATGATGAGGTTGTTGGACAGAGCATTGATGCCGTAGTACAGCGCCTCCTTGCCGTTCTGGAATAATTCCTGTGTGGTGAACGGTACAAAGATAGCCGTAGAACTGGTGGTCAGTCCTCGCTGGATCTCGATCTGATTGAGTCCCAGGGGCAGACAGCTCATCAGCCCTTCTTCCTGCTGGAAGTCCAGCCTGGTCAGCTGACAGTTATACTTCTGGGCAATAGAGCCTGCCTGAAAGATGTTGTTGCCAAGCTGACGGGGATTGTCCGCTGTGTTCAGCACCAGAAAGGTTAAAAGGAACATCCTCTCGTTGCGGCTCTGCAAATCCTGCAAGAGTTTTTTCGCTTCACTGCCGTAGGTAGCAAGGTCGGATGGAATGATGTCCATGTCGTATCCGGCACGAACTGCTTTTTTCTGTTCCTCGATCTTACTGCGGTCCAGGTCGGTAATCTTGCGCTTTACCGTCTTAATGGCTTTCACCTGATCCACCGACTGAATGTGCATACTCACAATGAGCGAGCTTTCCATATCCAAAAAATCAGCCAGCAGACGGTCATTCAGCTCCGGTGCGAGAATCTGCAAAAAAGAAACAGCCCCGTATTTCTTGCCCATACGGAACTGCTTGCCGGTGCGGAACTCAAAGGAGCTTGGTGCAATAAAATCCTTCGTGGACAGACCGGAAGGAGCCAGCCAGTCCCATTCAAACTGAAATGGGAGCTGTTCATCCATGTGGAATACTGCATGAAGCTGAGAAAGCCTTTCTTTACCGTCCAGCGTTCTGGCAGCTACACCAAGACGCTTGAAGTTGTTGAGTATATCGGTCTCAATACGCTCCAGACGGGGCTTGGCGGCTTTGATGCTGTCTGCGTCGATACCAAAGGTCAGGTATTTGGTCTTGATGAGACCGTTGTTACCTCTGGCCAGCTGATTTTGCAGCATTGTGGTGTATTCCTCGCGGATACTGTCAAAGGCATCCCTCTGGGGCGGGATGGAAATGGAGTTAGCAAAGGTCTCCTCCGATGCCGCAAGGTTCAAAAAAGACAGCTGGAAATGAATCGAGCTGTCAAAATAATTGAGGAAATCACACCAACCCTCAAAGATTGCCGTCTTATCTTCGTTTTGGGAGAGCTGATAGTTGATGTCCTGAAACTGAATGGTCTTTGTGTAGTGGCTGTCCGATATGCGGCAGATTCCGTCCGGCCACATCCGTTCATAAGGGATACTGTCCTGCGCAGATTTTCCTTTTTTGTCCGTGCGGTTGGCGCGGACAATGGCCGCTTCGATCTGCTTCTTATCGGCGCGGGACAGCTTTTTCTTTGTCTTTACCGGCTGCACAGTTTTTTCCTCGGTTTTCCCGAACATCCGATGCAGCCATTTTTTTATTGCGGTGAACAATGTCATACACCTCCTTATCGAGCATTTCCTGCCGCTTTAATACGGCATAAAAGTTATTGGTCTGGTAGGGACGCTGCTTGGGACGGATCACAGCTACTTTGAGAATGTTGCCCACGATCTTTTCCAGGGGCTGTCCATGCTTTTCGTACATAGCCATCATAAAGAATGGCAGCATAACCAGCATCATACACATAGCCGCTACACTGTTTCCGGTAGGTTTTCTGAGCAAAAAGAAAAGCGGTACGCCAATAAGCGCTCCGCCCGTGAAGCAGATAAGCTGCCGCTTGGTCAGATTGAACATGACCTTTGTTTTGACTTTTGTTAAGTCCTTGGGTACGGGTACATAAGCCAATGTGGAAACCTCCTTCCGTTTTAGTGCGCCTGAAAGACTGATTTGGCGAGACTGCCGGTTTTGAACAGCGTAAAACATAGCAGTACGGTGTAGCCCACGCAGCTCCAGATTGCCATGATGATGTCATCTTCCAGAGCGATGTTCTGCACCAGCACAGCATAAATTGCCACGCAGACGATAATGAGAAACGCCTGAAAGCCCAGCGCCAGCAGGGATCGGAGGTAATTCTGGCCCATACCGCCCCATTCTTTACCCATCATTGCAGCCATTGGAACGGGAGCCACCGAAGTCACAAGGTAGATTTCGATCATACGGCCATAAATAACGATAAAGATACAGATATATAACGCCCACATAGTAATGCCAATAAAGAGGGATTGGAACCACAGTCCGAACAGCGGTCCCAGATCCATTTCCATCAGCCTCGGTTCCAGATCGGTCATAACTGAGGAAATGTCAATGGACGCATCCGAATTGATAACCCCTGCCGCCTGCGCCACTACGCTCTGCGCCATATCAAAGACGCCCATCACGATATTCCATGTATTTGTGACAATGAGGATGGCAGCGGCTGATTTGAACACCCACTTGAAAATCATCCAGGTGTCCACATCATGCAGGTTGTTCTTGTCTGCGATCATCTGGATCAGGTCTACGGTCATCACGATAGCCAGGATCACGCCTGCAATCGGCACCATGATGGAGTTGGACAGATTCTCAATCATGCTGAAAATACTGCCATTCCATCCCTGTGGGGTCTGGCCTACCTGTACGGATATATCCGCGACCTGCTGATTTACACTGTCAAACATCCCCGAAAGGTTGCTCATAATACCGCCCACCAGCATTTCTTTCAGCCAATTTGTCAGGGCTTCAAGTAAGAAATCCATACGGTGTCAACCTCCTTTCCGCCGCCCCCGCAAAACTGCGGGAGCGGCAAGGATTTCATACGGAGACGCTTAGACAGAGAAAAGCCCGGAGAGCAGAGGTACAAGGACCATGCCTACCACGGCTACACCAGCACCGGCCATGAGCTGTTTTATACCCAATTAGGTGTAAAACTCTGCTCGATGGCGGGCGG
>QFCF01001686.1_pt1 | contig 16445 bp, 21 predicted proteins | sample 5346961 | NCBI WGS metagenome assembly QFCF01 (sample SAMN09062253, study PRJNA434731) | Human gut metagenome, whole genome shotgun sequencing project. | reverse complement strand
AGCAATCCCATTCATACGATATAACCTTCGCTTGCTTCTGAAAGCCCATCTTCGTGTTAATAACCGTTACCATATCCCCCAGGAACACTTCTTCCAAAACGGCATACTCCCGATATTCCACCGTCTTTTCCAGTGCCACAAAATCCACCTTGATATTGATGCTTGGAATATCACAGCCTTCGTCCAGCAGCTTTTGTGCCTCTGCCTGCACCTCGGAGAGCGTCTTATTTTCATCCTCCATCGTGTGGATTTTCGGGTAGATATAATCATTGATATGGGGACTGTCAAGCGTTACACTGCCGTTTTTGCCGTAACAGACAATGCGTGTCTTGACCTCCGATTCGTCCTCTGTGACCTCAAGCCCGACAAGGTTTTTCCCGTAACGGATGGAAACGCCCCTGTCCTGCCCCAGTGCCGCCTTGATGGACACCCGAAAGCCATCCCGCAGCAGCTCGCCGCCGTAGCCCTTGACAAACGAGGTTGCTTCGTCATCGTCCGACAGTAGCACCTGTACGGGATTCATACGCCCCGTTGTGAGCGTCCCTGTCAGCGAAATATCCGTATCAAAGATAAACGGCATAGGATAGGCAAACGCCGCCTGCATGGCTGCCAGAGCCGCCGTAGCCGTACCGCTGTGGGTGATGGGCTTGCATTGATTGTCCAGCAGGTCATAAAAGATATGCCTTGCGTTGACCGCAATCTCCTTCATGCTTGGTTTGACATAATAAATGCGGAACGGCTGCATCCCTCTTGGCGTGGATGCGTAGAGAATTCGCCCACGCTCGATGCGTTTCCACTTGCCGCCCTCATCGTAGGGGTGCTTCAGCTCCAGCTCATACGCCCCGTTTAATTCTTCCGTTACAACACAAGAGCCGGGAACCAATGTCCCCAGCCCGATTGTGTCAAATGTCTGCGCCGTTTTTTCGTGTATGGTAATCATAACATCACTCCATCATGCCGACCAATTCCTGATACTGCTCCTCCGTGATGCGGTTCGCCATCAGGAATACATCTAATTTGTTCAGCATGTCCTCCTTGTTATAAGCCCCTCTTTCAATCAGCTTTTTCAGTCTTGCGTATGTCATGTTTCATTTCTCCTTTCAAATTTCAAGTTCCTTCATGCAGACCAAATAGTCTACATTGATTGTTGTGTCTAAAATTGCCTGTTCGGTTTCGGATAGGGGCGGTTCGGGAATGGGTTCGGGTTCGGAAACACCATCTGTATGCATTACAGTAGCAATAACCTTTATAAATTCATCTTCGGTAATTGCTTGAGCATCTGGAATACTTGTTGTGCTGGAAAAATAGTAATTGCCATCATAAAAACATAGATTCTCAATATTCATTTTCGGAGTTAAATATTTGATATTACTCATTTTATAATTCATATTTATCCCTCCACTGCAATTTCACTGATTCCGACACTATCATAAAAATGTGATGTAATATCCCCACAAATTGTGATGAGATTTACCAATATTTTTGGGCAATCATAGCTGCTACCATAAACAATTTGAACCACATCCCCATTGGATACCGCAAAATCAAAAGTTTGCATACTATATGATGTTGTGTAACTGCCAGTGTGATTGATGGTATGAACCGACTCGCCATTGACACGAATATCGACACCACCAGACTTATTTAATTCTTTCTTTGATACACTCATAGAACAACGTACTACGCCATTAAATCCTTGAATTAACCATGATTTTGGAAAAACTTTATAGCCATACGCAGAAGTAAAATCAACTTCCTCATTTAATAATATGGCAATTACATTTGAACTAGGGATACATATCACATTAGCACTATTTTTTAAAATCGCATTTTCTTTCCCAAATACCGTTGTGTTCCCACTATCCTCAGACGTACCAATCAAATCCAAAACACCCTGTACAGAAGCGTTTGCCAGCGCTTTTTCAATCAGCCCCTTCAAATCGGTATCCATATATTTCGCCAGATACTCCACGCCCTGCCAGAAGGTAGCAATGTTCCTTGCATCCGCAACCGCTCCTTTCTTGCCAAAAGAGGAAACCATATCTGTCATTAAGGCGTATGCTTCATACAAATTTTGGAACAGCACCACCAGTGTGCCGTATTCATTCGAGGATTCTACAGAGCTGTTCCCTAACAGCGTTTTCGTCACATAAATTTCAAATACCTGCGTAGACAGAATCTCTGTGTTGTCCTTCCAGACGGAAATCTGCGTTTGCAGATGCCCCACCTTCGACAGAGCCTCCGCTGTCATCAGAAATTCACATCTGCCTGTGGTTGCATCCGTAATCACACCGTCATTCCAGATTTCGCCGCCGTTCTCTGGCTTTACCATGAAGATTTTTACTTCATGCCCCGTCAAGTCCAGAGGCACGCCATTGTTGAACAGGGACACATCTAAGTATCGACTATTGCTGTCCCCCTGCACCTCTGTGATAATGCTGTTCGGCTTTTTGTTCACATCAATTTCCAGCCGATTATACGTTTTTGCCATTTTTTCCACTCCTTTCTGTTTTTGGCATCAAAAAAGCACATCCGTTTCATTTTCAGATGCGCCTTTCTTGACAGAATATCTTTCTTTTGTTATCATAAGCATAAGAGAAGGATTGCCACCTTTCGCAGGGCGGCTAGTCCGAATGTATGGGTTTAGCCGTCTAACTTCGCAGGTTAGGCGGCTTTTTCATTATTTCTTGTTCTGAAACAAGGAAATAACTCCGATGATTACTAAGCAAAAAGTAAATAACCCTTCGTATGTAACCATAAGCGTCACCTCCTTTACGGGAAGTGACTAACCGCCAGTTGGCAATCCTTCATTTATACCATACCATAAATTTCATTTTTCGACAACTACAGCCATCTCCAACGGGGCTGTATTTTTATTTTGCTGACATTCCCCGTCCAGCTGATTTCGTTTTTCCCGACCTCAAATCTCGGAAACTCCGCACCGCCATATTTGCCGTTCTGGTTGATGTCCCCCTCGAACACCTCCATCATTTCACTGTCAATGGTAATGCTTTCCTGCACGCCGTACATGGGGAAATCCTCCCCGTTGATGTTCAGCGTAATATCCCCACTGCCGTAAACCGTAATGATTGGCTCACTGTAGACTGTGCCGCTGTTTCGGATGGTGGTCGGGGCAGTCAGCTCCAAAGCATCCCCTGCGGCATTGACGCTGTATTTGAAGGGCTGCACCCGAAACTGCAGCAGAAAGCTGTTATACAGATAAATCATATCCGAGACAGAAATTTTGTTGTAGATGGATGCCCGAAAGACCTTATCCGGCTCGGTGCAGAGAATCAGCTCCCCCGCACCGTTCAGCCACGCCAGTATTTCATCCAGATTTTCGCTCCCTCTGGTGCCGCACTCCACAGAAATGACATACGGAGCATACGTTCCTTCATCCACCGTCAGCTCTCCATTTCTGCCGGGAATGGTAACATAATCCACCCTTCTCTCCGCTCTGACCTTCTCGGGTGCAGCAGAAATCAGAATCCCGAAGTCTCGGCTGTCCTTTCCTTTAAAATGAAACCAACCCATTTACGCACCTCCCTTTGCTATGGCTCTGCGTCTGCGGGAAAATTCCATTTCCTGCATCAGACTCGGCACTGCTTCCTTGCTGTCATTGTGGAAATGCTCAATCTGCAGCACCGTATTTCCTTCTGTATGATTGACCGTCTTTGTGATATAGGACGTATCTCCGCCACGCTGAACGGCAATATCCCCACGCATGCGTACCATGTTTTGGTTCATGGCGGCACGCATTTTCTCATACGCATCGGACATTCTGCGGCTGAACCCATCGGACAGGCTGCCGCTGATGGTATCCGAAACGCTGTCCATGCGGTCAGACCAACCTACGCCGACACCCTGCGCCATGTAATCGCCGATTTTCGCCATCACACGAGAGGGGCTGTTGATGTCCATTTCCTTTTTCGCCGCACGCACTGCCGCCTGTAATGCCTTCGCAACCGCATTGACAACACCACTTTGTCCGTCACGCACGCCCTTTGCAACGCCTTCCATCAGGCTTTCCCCAACGGCTTTAAAATCCGCCTGATAGCCTGCGATTTCTTCCTTCGCCGTTTCGGTCAGCTGCTTTGCCTGCTCTGCAACAAGGGGCTGCTGCTCCGCAATCCCTTCGGAAACACCCTCCGCACTGACTGCCTGCATACTCTCGGATACTTCCGCACCAATACCATAGAATCTACTTGCCGCCGCCTGCGCCATCTGCTGCTTCTGCTCAAACAGAGAAACATACTCATCCAGCTTCGTATCAGACATGGAAAGCAGTTTGTTCATGTAGTCAAGTGCATCCCCGACACCCATGCCGGCAATCTCGCTCATCAGGCTGTCAGAAATGCCTTTTTCCTTCAGCTTGTCGAGTGCATCTCCGTATTTTTCCAGCTGCTTGATGTCATCCTTGAGGTTCCCCAGTTGGAATAGCTCCTTGCCGTCCTCCGTTTTCACACGCTCGAATAACTCTCCGTAATCAGCAAGCTTGCTTTGCAGGCTGTCACGTTTCTGCGTCAGTGTATCTGCAATCTTATCCGCCACATCCTCCGCAGCATCCACCGCCATCTGTCCGCTTTCCTCGATGCCGACCGCAATACCCTCGCCGATATAAGCGCCGACCTCCTCCTTCATCAGCTTGGAGGGGGATGCAATCTTAAACAGCCCCTTCAGCTTGGAAAGCAGGGTATCCTTTATCTTTCCGGCAATATTCGCGATATTTGACAGGCTGTTTTTGATGCCGCCGACAATACCGTCAATGATGTATTTCCCGATGCTTTTCAGCTCGGTCGCAACCTCACTGCCCGTAATCTTGGATTTAAACTTGGAGAAGGCGTTCTTCGCTGCCGTTGCCATGGATTCTCCGGCTTTTTTCACGCCGTTTGCAACCCCGTCAATCAGCTGTTTCCCCAGATTGAGCCATTGGAACGCCATGAACGCCGCCACAATCGCCTCTATGATTTTCGGGATATTGACAACCAGTGTTGGAATCGCCTGCACCAGACCCACCGCAAGCCTTGTGATGAGGTACAACGCCGTATCTATCAGTTTTGGCGCATTGTCATTGATGACATTTGCAATGTTGATCACAATCTGCGGTACGGTTTCAATCAGCTGCGGAAGGGCAGCAATCAGCCCCTCGCCCAATGCAAGGATAATCTGAATTCCTGCATCGATGATGGTATTGGCGTTTTCCGTCAGATTTTCTACCAGTGTCGAAATCGTTTCAATTGCAATAGGGATGATATCGGGCAGGCTTTCCGTCAGCCCATCTGCCAGAGAAACCACAAGGCTTGCCGCCGTATCCGCAACCATCGGAAGCAGCTCCGCAATGCCCTCCGCAAGTGTACCCACAATGGATAATGCCCCTGCCGCAAGGCTGTCTCCGTTCTCCTGTATGCCCTGCACCAGTGCGCTGATGGACTGCACCCCCAATTCCACCAGATTCGGCAGCAGTTCATTCGTCAATGTCGGCAATGCAGATGCAATCTCCGGTGCTAAGCCTGCAACGAGTTTTCCCATGCCTTCAATCACAATGCCGATACGGGGCAGAAGGTTATCCGCCACCGTGCCGATGCTTTCAATGAAATTGCTTAACAGCAAATCGAAATCCTGCGTATCATCCGCCATGCCGACCATCAGGTTCGCCCATGCGGCTTTCATGCTGGCAACACTGCCTTGAATGGTGGTGCTTGCCTCCTTCGCCGTTGTGCCTGTGATGCCCATTTCCGTCTGAATCACATGGATTGCCTCTACAATGTCGGCATAGGAAGAAAGGTCATATTTCACACCGCTGAGCTTTTCCGCATCCGCAAGCAAACGCTGCATTTCCTCTTTCGTGCCGCCATAGCCGAGCTTGAGGTTATCGAGCATGGTATAGTTCTGCTTGGCAAAGCCCTGATAGGCGTTCTGGATGGATTCCATCGCGGTACCCATCTTATTGGCGTTATCCGCCATATCCGTAATAGCAAGGTCTGCCGCCGCAGCCGCCTTTTCCGTATCCCCATCCAGACTTTGCAGCAGGCTTGCCGAAAAGCTCGTAACGGTTTCCATATATTCATTTGCGGACAGACCCGCAGTTTTATACGCATTATCCGCATAGGTCTGAATCGTGTCCGCGCTGTCCTTAAACAGCGTTTCCACACCGCCGACCAGCTGTTCATAGTCCGCATAGGCATTGATGCAGGCAGTCCCCAGAGCCGCAACACCTGCGGATGCCGCACCGACTGCCGCGGCAGATGCTTTCACCGCTGTACTTACCGCACTGCCGATTTTCCCCAGTACCTTTTGAAATGGGCTGTCATCGCCCTTGATTTTAATTACAACAGAGCCATCTTCTGCCAATAGTCCCACCTCCGTAGGGAACATCATCGGCAGCTCAGGCTCTACTTGATGTTTTTCACGTTTATCTCAATTTCAAATATTCTTTTGCACCTTCGCCCTTTGCAGCGTAAAAAAAGCCCCTTGCACACAGCATCCTTGCTGTATGTAACAGGCATTTCATAGCCGCAGTAGGGGCATTTTACTTTTTCTTCATGCACGCCATCACCTCATCCACCTTGCCATCCCCCATCAGTGCTGTGACAAGGGCAGACTGCTGTCTTTCCTCCTGCTCAGGCAGAGGCAGGGCATATCTGCGTTTCATGGCGTTATAGTAGTCCTTCTGCGCCTGCGGCATATCCCCCTTGATTTCCACCGCTCTGCACCGCATGACCTCCTTCAGCACCCTGTCCTCCTCCAGAGCCTCAAACAGTGCCATAAACTGCCACCAATGCAGGCTCTTTCGGCTTAAATCAATGCCGTACTGCGTCAGAAACGCCCCATAAATCAGCCCTGCGTCATGGGCGAAGGAATAAATCGGCGGCTGCGCTGCACCCTCGCCCTTGGCACGTCCTTCCTGCTCCTGTCTGCCGCAGCTCCAGAAATAGCACAGCCGCTCTACCGCCTCCTCTAGCGGTTCGGGGATACAGCCATAGAACAGCTTCAACGCCCGTTCCGCCTTTTCCTCATCCGTCAGCTTCTCGGAGGAAAAAATCTCCTCCAATCTCAGCATTGCCCGAAAATCAGAGGAGATGTGGTATTCCCTGCCGCCAATCAAAAAAGAGACAGGTAAGTTTCCTGTCAGCAGCTCTTTCATTTTCTTCTTCTTTCCGCGCGCTCTCTGGCTCTGCGTGCGGCTCTGTTCTCAACCGCCGCCTGTGCCATGGGGGCAGAGGGCTGTGTGCTCCGGGGGACAGGCTTCTTGTAGCTGTTTGCCCGTTCTGCGTGGTAGGTCTGCACCTCTTGGGAAATATACATCACCAGATCCAGACAATCGTAAATATCCACATCCCTCTCTGCCGTAATGGCATCGACCGTATCCTCGCCCAGCAGGTCATCCAGAATGTCGAGCATGAAATCAATCCCCTTTTCGACATCCTTTTCTTCCTTCAGCTGTGCGCCGAAGGCTCTCATTTTCTCGCCTGCGTCCTCCAGCCTTTTTGCATATTCCACAGTATTGGGTACGGAAGTCTGTACCCCTGCAATGTCCAGTGCAATCCCCTGTTTGCGAAATTCAAATTTTCCCATCTCTTTTTCCTCCTTCTGCCCTTATTCTGCCGGTGTAAATTTTTTGGTTTCCGTATTGAACGTGCCGTCCACGAAATCCCCTACGCCGTTCAGATTGCCCGTTACCTTCATCACGCCGCCGCCCTCGCCGGAGATAGAGGAAACCTCAACCGCAACCTTAAATTTTCTTGCTTCAAAGGTATTCGGCGTTTCTGCCACAGGCTTGAACAGCTCCACTCTCACATAGTCCCTTTCGGCATCCGCGCCCGTCAGCTGATTTCTGCCGATTTCATACAGTGCCATCACTGCCGCCTCGTCCGCAATCAAGTCTGAATCAAACGCAAACGCAGGCTGATAGCTTTTAATCGTAGAGGTCTGGGCTTTCTGATTGATGTATGTTTTGGAATCCTTCTGTGCGTTGGGGGATTCGTCCAAGGTATTAAACCCAACCCCCATCAGCGCAAAGCTTTCCGTTCCGCTTTTTGCCGTGTTCAGATAATCCGCCACCTGATATCTCATTACTGCATCCATATTGTTTTCACTCCTTATCTTGTCTGAAAAAATTCCATTCTGCACTGAATCTGGTATCTCGCCATGCTTGCCTCTGCCGCCATGGCATAGCCGCTTGTGGTTGCCTCCATCAGCATAACCTTCCTGCCCTCGCCCAGATTGGGGAGCTTGCCTGCCATGGTCTGTTCCCGCAGCCATTCGGAGAAATCCCCGTAAAAGCTGAGGTTATCCAGCTGCTGTCTGATTTTATCCCCGAAAAATTCTCTGCTTGCCACCACAAATAAAAACTGCCGCACCGTTGAGCCGTCCACATAGGAACGCACAATCTCCTTTGCAGGCACAGCCTCAACCGAATAGCTCTGTGCCTCCTCCGGCAGAAAATCCACGTGCAGCTTTCCTTCCGCAAGCGGCGGATAGGTACGCAGAAACTTCCGTACTTCCTCCATGATGTTCTTCATTTGCCCCGTCCTTTCAGATACCCTTCCAAATCCTTCTCGACCTCCTTGCCATGGTCTGCCATCATCCGCTTATCCCACTGCTTGCCACGCAATGCACCGCCGTGATAGGTCAGCGGCTGTCCGGTGTAATGCTTGGGCGCACGCCCTGCCATCCCCTCGCCGACATACTGATAATGCGCATACGGTCCGGGATAGATAATGCTGTCCGCCGTCACTCTTGCGGCGTTTACCATGTGGGCAGCACTGCCTGCCGACATCGGCACATAGGGCTGACATTTCCGCTCCACATCCTCCGCCAGAAAGCGTTGTGCCGCCTTATCCTCGCCCAGACCATATTTTCGCAGGATTTTCGCTGTGCTGATATTGACCTCATAGTCTAATTTCATGCGCCGCTCACCACCCAATGCCGTAAGTCCTTCCGCCTGCTCCTGCGGTTATCCCCGACAGAAAGCACCGTAAAGTATTCCAGTCCCTTTAGGTCTGCCTGTTTTTCGATGGCATCCACCGCACCACGCACGATAAAATCTCCGTTTCGGATGGTAATATCGGGCATGGCATCCTCCGGAATACGGACGGTAATCTTCGCCGCACCCGTCAAGCCTTTGTTTTCCGGCGTAGCAATCAGCTTGCCGAACCAACTCACACCATGAATCGCAGTGCAGATATATGCATCCGTATCCGTTTTCCTGTCATACCGCAGCCGGATATGCGTAATCGTTTCCGTACATGCAAGCATCACTCCACCCCCCGATACAACAGCCCTGTATTGCTAAGATACAGCACCGCCGCGCGGTAAAGCCGTTGTTCGTCCGTACTGCCTTCGGTTGTGTAGGTAACAGAAATGCCGTCATTCGTTTCCGATGCAATGCCGTCCCTCTGCTCCTTCTGCAAAAGCACATCCGCCACCGCACAGCACGCCTCTTTGACCCTCTCCTTGATTTTCTCATCTGTAACGGATGGAATACGGTCAAAAGTTATGCTGTCCAGATACGCAGAGGCGGAACGGGAGAGACGCTTAAAGTCTCCCTCCGCCATTTCGCCGCAATAGGTGTCTTTGTAATACGAAAAATCCGCATAAATCATGCGTTTTCCCCCTTTACTGCTTTTCCTGTGCCTCCTGCTCCTTCTTCAGAGCCGCAAGCTCCTTTTTCAGTGCGGCATTTTCCTTTTTCAGCTTTGCGATTTCCTTGTTTTCCGCTGTTTCGGGCTGTTTTGCGCCCATGCCTACTGTTTTCGCCATACGCCTTCCCTCCTTACGCTTTATGGTGCAGATAAATCCCTGCAACCTTGTTTTCGTATACATCCGCCAGACCGTATGCTCTATAGAAGAACAGCCAGCCGTCACTATCCTGATTTGCATCGGGAGAGATAACCTTGTTGACCGTATGCTTGGGATACTGCAGCAGTGCAGGCTTATGAATGACCATGAAGTTAATTTCCTTGCCTGTGCTTGCCTTCACAAAGCCGCCGACCTTCTCATTCGCACCGCTTGCGCCGCTGTTGTCCGTCTTGCCGTCATACAGGTCAATGGCGGTATAGAAACGGGTCTGGGGCACCTTCTGAATGGATGCAAAGGAATTCAGCACCTCTTTGGATTTTGTGGTATCGACCGCGTAAATCATGTTGTAGAGGGTAGGTGTAATAAACAAATGTCTGTTTTCCTGCGGTACCTCGTCCTCGTCCATTTTGTTCTGCGCCGCCACCAGAGCCGCCAGAACTGCCGCACCGTCCGCCAGTGTGTCTGCGGTTGCCTTGGAAATGCCTGTTGTGCCTGCGTAGGTCGCAAAGCGGAAGGCATCCATTTCAGGTACCACTTTTGTGCGGATGAATTCCGCCGCCAGCTTCCCGAAGGCAAGCCCTGCGGTTTCCTCGTTGTCCATGGCATCGACCGTAAATTTTCTGCCACGGTCATAATTGAATTTGACGGTTTCATTCGTCAGTGTCACATCCCCATGCACATAGCCGCCGTTGCGGTCATAATCCGCCAGACCGTCCATGCTGATTTTGGGAATCACGATTTCGTTTGTGTTCGCGCCCATCTGCACCAGTGTCATATCGCCGTCCAGTGCAGAGGTAACGGACGCATTCTGATAGACCTCGTCCAGCAGGTCAATGTATTTTTTGAATAAAGTAATGCTGTTCGCCATGTTTCGTTCTCCTTTCGATTTTCCTTAGTCCTTCTTCGGGGATAAGCCCATTGCCGCTCTGACTGCCGCATCGTCCACCTCGCCGCCTGCAAAGCCTGTCCCTCTGGAGAAGGCAGGCACTCTTGCAGGGTCTTTTGCGAAATATTCCTTGTCCTGCGTCAGAGCCGCCAGAATATCCTTGTCCCCCTTGCCCTTGTTTGTCTCATCCTGCAAAGCGGTTTTAAATTCGGCGTAGACTGCCTTTTCCGTCAGCGCGTCCCGCCATTTCTGCTCCCCGACCACCGTCTTAAAGCGGTTGGAATACTCGGCTTCTTCCGCTTCTTCCTTGGCTTTCCTCTCCGCCTCGGCTTTCTCGTCCGCAATCCGCTGTTCCAGCTCCTCAAATTTCTTTTTGAAATCCTCGTTGCCCTCTGCGGATTTCTTCATATCTGCAATGGTGGTTTCGTATTCCTTGAGGGTGCCGTTGGCTTTCTCCAAGTCCGCCTTCACTGCTTCAAGCTCTCCCTTTGCCTTACCGATATCCGCTGTGTTGATGTCCAGTAAGCCCTTCAGCTGTTCCTCTGTGGCATCGGGGAAAATTTTCTTAATGTCCTCTCTTTTCATTCTTCGTTCTCCTTTCAGCTTTCAGTTTGTTCTCACGGTTCTTTCCGCACGCCTTGATAGTTTTTCGCCATTCCGGGCAAACAAAAAGCACCTACCAAAAATGGCAAGTGCTTACTTGATACCGTACTTTTCTTTCAATGCTTTCAATCGTTTGTTTTCTTCTCGCATCATCATTTTTCTTTTCACGTCATATTCTGAATCAAGCCCTCTTATCATTGCTGCATCTTCTTCCTTTGCAAGAGCCGCAAATTTCACATCGAATTCTTCTTTCAAAGCATTTTTTTCTTCTTCGTAGGACATCTTATTTCACCCTTTCAAAAATAAAGTCCTTACATTCTTTTCCAATGCCGCGCATTGTTTATAAAACAGTTCTTCATCGGGAACATTGCATATTGTATAATGATACATACTCATCCCTCCAGTCCAACACTCAGTACCACATGACCGTCTTTTCCTCCGGCACACTATCCTGCAACGCTAATTTTTCCAAACAGGCAACCGCATGACCGAGGTAAACAGGAAAATCCTTGTCATACTCAGAAAGTCTGCTGTCTACTATCTCTCCACTCTTAATATCAACAGAAACCGAGCCTAAAACACCGCTATTTTCGGGGTCATACTCTGCCGAAATGATACCGTTATTCATTTTTATATTTTTTAATTTTAGCATAGTATTCACCCGCTTCTTTTGCATAATTATATTTCTGAGATGCTATGATATGCGCTTCATCCTGTGGCATTCCTTCTTGCATCAGTTCTCTTTCCAGGATTTCATGGTTAAGCAAAGTCATATCATGCAATTCCGGTTTTCCGTCAATCAATCTTTGCCACGATTCCGCCATCATATAATCGGGAGCAAAATATTCCGGCTCTTTTCCGCCCAAATCATGCTTTTCCATAAAAATATAGCTTTTAACCGTTTGTATATCTTCTTCTGCAAAACCTGTTGTCTCTGATATTCTCGCAACATCTGTTTTCATGCTGCGAACCAGCCCATAATACCTTTCCGCATGTTCTCTTGCTTCTTTGCTATTGGGGTTTCTTGCCCCACTTACAGCACCTGATTTTATTATACTGTTTTTTCCTTGTTTTTCAACTGTTTTCCCCACAGCAACCCTTGTCCCATCCGCTTTCAGTCCCGTCTGTTCCAGAAAATCCTTCTGCCTTCTGTTCCATTCCGTTATCTTGGCGGATGCCTCACTGCTGTCCAGCCCCGCCGCATCCAGCGCATTCTTCTCCCGTTTCCATCTGCGGATGCTTCTTTCTATTTTTCGCTGCTCCTGCAACGCCTCATACTCGGTCATTCTCACGCCGTTATACTCATAGTCCTTTGCCTGATATTCCTTCAGCAGTGCCTTATCGTAGGTGCGGCTCATCCCCTCGAACCATGGGCGAAAGCTGTGTGAGCAGTTCCATCCGCCCAAGCCTGCGCCCGTCCCATAGCCTGTGGTTTTCACAAAATCGGGATATTTCCTGCTTTTCCCGCTCCTGCTATAGATGCCGCCCTGCCATTGTGCATGGGATGGTCTTGCCCCTGCGTGAGCGGAAACCTCCACAAGGTCAGCTCCCATTTCGTCCGCTCTGGCATCCTGCAATTTCAGTGCCGTTTGGTTCACGCCCGTTACCACCGCCCGTCTGACTGCCACCTCTATGGTATCCGTCCGCCCTGTCGGGTATCGGATCGCCCCCACGCCCTCGGCGGAAAGCTGCTTGATAGTACTTCGGATGGCTGTGTTGTAATCCATGCCGCCTAGCGTAATCTGCATATAGGCACGGTCAAGTGCCTGTGCAAACTGATGTGCGGCGGTGCGTGCCGTTGTCAGCGTCAGATTGCGAAATGCACCCGCTGTTTTCTCATATCCTGCCTGCAATATCTTCCGCAAGTCCTCAGATGCCGAAACAGGCGGCGGATTGAGCCCCTGCCTGCGATAAACCGCATCATCGGATTTGAGTGCCGCTGTGCCTGCCTCCTGCATCAGCCGCCGCAGCTCTTTGTCGGCTCTGCCCGTCAGCGTTTTCAGCCTTGCCAAAATCTCCTCTCGCACCATCCCTGCCTCCTCCAGCATTTTTGCCTGATGCTCCACCGCAGGAATCCAATATCCATAGTGAGCTATTCTTACAGCCATATTTTCTAATATATCCATTTCAGCTTGTGCGTACAGCTTTATCATGCCATCCGGCACACGCTGTAAATATTCGGGTTTCAGCATCCTTCATCACTCCCCAAAATCAAGCGTATCCTGTGCAGGAATGTAGTCCTTTGCCTCCTCCTCGGAAATGCCGAAATACCATGCCAACAGCTTTTCGGGCTTAAGGATATTTGCATCCACCATAGCCTTCATCTGTGCGTATTCTGCGCCTGTATCCGTCAGCACACCGTCCCCCCAGTTGAAGGTAACCTCGTATTCCCCATCGGGCGCAAGCTGACACAGGCTTGTGTAGTAGTCCATCACCCAGACCAGATGCTCCAAGGATGTCTGTAAGGACTTCTGGATATTGCAGACCGCCGCATAGCTGCGCTGCTTGCTCATGCGGATTTCCTCCGCCGTCTTTTCCTGATTCTGTGGGTCGGATAAGGTGCCGTAGGACAGATTGCAGTTAAACTCAATCCGCCGCAAAAGCTGATTCAAGCCGTTGAACAGGGAAGTGTCCCGAATTGCAGGGCTGAATACCTCGTATAAATCCCCGGTTGTCCCCTTTTCCAGATTCAGAGAGCGGAACAATCTCTGCTTGCCGACAGGCAGCCTTTTCCTATCCGGCTGCAATGCTCCGACAGAGGCATCCACTGCCAGCTCCGCGCCTTCAAATTCCCATAGGATACGGCTGTACTGCTTATCCGCCTGCTCCATCAGCCCCGCCGCTCTCGCACAGACCGAAACGCCCAGAGGGGATTCTGCATCAATGTGGTTCGCAAAGGGCATCTTGAAATATACAAAAAGAGGACGCTCCAATGTGTCCCCGTTCTGATAGCCCATGACAAGATTTTCTTCCAGATCCGCCCATTCATCCACGCTTGTCAGAGCCGCAGGCACACCAAGCTCCGCCTCCTGATAGGAGATAAAGGCTTTATTCTGCACCGTATAGCCTGCATCCGTCAGCTGATGACTTTCCAGTCTGGTGTACCATGCACGCCCCTTTTTCACGCGCTCCACAAATACCGCACCCGTCACCTCTCCGCGGCTGTTGTAAGCAGTCGGAATAAATCTGTCCGCATGCACAAAATCAATCGCTATCCTTCCGCCATCCATGTAAGGCTTGAATACCAAGCCGCCCATTGCCGCCGCAAATTCTGTCTGCTCTCTCAATTTAGAAATCACAAAAGCGTAGCCTTCCTGCAAAAATGCCGCCCGTCTGCCACTGCCGCTGATTTCGCTGTGAAATTCCACAGTAACCAGTCTCGCAATCTCCGATGCAACCGCAGCGGCTAACCCAAGCGTTTCTGTGTTCTTATCTAACCAAGGCGGCTCATTGCAGAACATCTTCTGCCAGAGCGTGATGGCATCCTGCATTCCGGCGCTGATTGCCACCTCCGCACCGACCGCCCTTTTTATCGTTTCTCTCTGAAAAAACATCTGCAACACCCCCTTTACCCAAGTGATAAAATTTCGCATCATTGCCCCCTCCTTTTCCACACAGGCTCTAGGGCGTATCTTACTGCCGAAATGTGGTGGTCATCTCTGTCGGGGTAGCCGCTGATGACCTCCCCTGCCTTGTTCCTGTCATATTCGTATGCAGTAAATTCCTTCGCCGTATCGGGACAGCGCACCGGGTCAATCACAATCCGCACCAAAGCCTGTAACCATTTCATGCTGTAGTCCACGCTCCCGGGACCCTTCACTGCGCCACGGCAAAACAGCCCATAGCTGCGATAATCCGCAACGCTTTTCGGCTCGGCACTATCCGCCGTAATCAAATCCGTATCCTGCACACCATATTGCCGCAGGAGTTTTGCCGTTTCCGCATTGCCCGTTCTGTGCCTTGTCAGCTCGCCGAAGATGTAAAGCGTCCGTCTGGCAGAATCGTAGTGCATCCGATTGAACGCCCAAGGGTCGGGATAAAAGCCCCAGTCCACGCCGTTGTAAATGCGGTCGAAGGCTGCAATCTCTGCATCGGTGATTTCCTCCACCGTTACGTTGTCGAATACCGCACCGCCGCTGCCGACCACCTCGCCCAGATATTCATGCCGATATGCCTTTTCGTTCAGCTCCTTTAGATATTCCGCCTCCTGCAAAAACGCATCCCCCAGCCACGCAGGCGGCACACGGCGATAATCGGAGGTATGCACCAAGCGGTTTGCCTTCGGCTGTAAGCACTCCCGATTTACCCAGTTGCTTTGGCTTTTCGGTGGGTTGTAGCTGTAAAATACAAAAAAGCTGCTTCCGCCACGCATCAGGGATTGATTGATGGTGCGGATTTCCTGCATCCCTGCAAACTCGTCCGCCTCCTCGTACCAGATGTATTTGCAATATCCTTTTCGGAATTTCGTAGATTTGATTTTCTTCGGCTCATCCGCCCCACGAAACAAAATTCTCTGCCCTGTCGGGAGATACGAAAGCTGCAGAGGGCTTAGCTTTGCCTTCCACAAGTGCTCTACACCCAATGCCTCAATCGCCCAGAGCAGCTGCTCGTACACGCTGTCCTTCAGATTGACCGCCACCTTCCGCAGAACAAGCGCATTGGCGGAGGTGTCCTGCATCATCCCCAGAATGATTTCCACAGAGATAAAGGAGGATTTTGTAGAGCCACGCCCGCCCTTCAGCCAGTAGTGCGTATGCCGCCCCGCTTTGATGTCATGATGCACCCCGTAAAAAGAGGGCGCAATCAGCTTTGTTAAATCAGACATTTGCATCCTCCTTCGGGATATTGTCAATGATGGTAACAGGCAGAACCGCTACCGTACCAGCCGCAGAATATCGCTTCATTAGCTCCGCACCTGCTTTCAGACGGTCGCTCAGTGCCGTATCCAAGCCGAACTGGTCTTTTACCTCGCCACGCATCACCGCAGTATAAAACTCCATCACCTCATCCGCATCGGCAACGCGCTTTTTATCCTGCGCCCCCAGCCGCTCGGCTATATATGCCGAAACCTTAGGGCTTTTTAGGGTTTTCGCTGCATCCTCTCCAAGGCTTTTCGATTGATATCCTGCCTTTCTTGCCGCTTCTGTCGCATTGC
>QFCF01001683.1_pt1 | contig 16469 bp, 10 predicted proteins | sample 5346961 | NCBI WGS metagenome assembly QFCF01 (sample SAMN09062253, study PRJNA434731) | Human gut metagenome, whole genome shotgun sequencing project. | reverse complement strand
ACCGCGCCTATCCTTCCGAAGCGGAGCGCATCTGCGGCTATGTCTCGGGGCGGCGATGGGCCACCTACCTGCACGGCGTTTTCGATGACGACGCCTTCCGCCGCGCCTGGCTCGATCATGTGCGCGCCGACATCGGCCTTGCGCCGCAAGGTCGCCAGCTGGCTGCCTATGATCTTGAAAAGGCGCTGGACAGGCTCGCGGATATTGTGCGCGAACATTCCGACATGGAAACCATTTACCAAAGCATGGGATTGAAATGAATCTCGCCTTCCTCGCGCTGCTGCCCGCCGCGCTGCTGATCGACCGCCTTTTCGGGGAACTGCCTTCCCGCGTGCATCCCGTCTGCATGATGGGCGCGCTGGCCTCCCGCATCGAAGCCCTGTTCCGGCGCGGTTCCAACAACGCTCTGATGTCCCTCTCCGGCACTCTCGCCTGTCTGCTTGTCGTCCTGCCCTGCGCCGTTCTCGCGGGCGGGCTGGCGTGGGCCGCGCAGGTTTACGCCGACCCCCGGGCGGCATGGTTCGTGTCGGCCATCATCATCTGGATCTGCGTCGCGCCCCGGAGCCTTGACGAACACGCCCTGCGCGTGGCCGTCCCGCTTGCCAAAGGCGATCTCGAAGGCGCGCGCAAGGCCGTTTCCATGATGGTGGGCCGCAATCCAGACCGCCTCGACGCTCACGGCGTGGCCCGCGCCTGTGTGGAAAGCGTGGGCGAGAACCTCACGGACGGGGTCCTGTCCACGCTGTTTTGGGCGGGCATCGGCCTTTTCTTCTTCGGGTATCCGGGGGCCGCGTGCCTTGCCGTACTGCACCGCTCCGCCAACGTGCTCGATGCGCTCTGGGGCAAAAAAAACGAAAAATACATCCATTTCGGCACGTTCTCGGCCCGGCTCGACGATGCCCTGAACTTCGTCCCGGCCCGGCTGTCTCTGCCCTGCATCGCGTTCGCCTCCCGCATCATCCCGAACCTGCGGCACAACGACATCCTTCCCGTGGGCTGGAAATACCGCACGGCCCACGAAAGCCCCAATTCCGCATGGAGCGAAGCGGCCTTTGCCGCAGCCCTCGGCCTCAAGCTCGGAGGCCCCGCCGTGTACGGGGATCTGTGCGTCGACCATCCGTGGCTCGGCGACGGAACCCCCGATGCCAAGCCCGCGCACATCGTGCTGGCGGTCCGGCTCATGTGGCATTCCGTCATCGTCTTCACGCTGTTTGAAGTGTTTCTTATCGGTATGTTGAGCTTGTAAGAACAATGAGCTGGAGAAAAGTACCCATGAACACACTGACGATTCCCGCATTTTCGGCTGAGGCGGCGGAAGCGGCGCAACGGCGTCTGGACAATCTTGCCAAGGTTCCGAGGAGCCTTGGCCGGATCGAGGAGCTGGCGGTACGGCTCGCGGGGATCACCGGAAAAGAATGCCCGGCTTTTCCCGAAAAATCCGTGGTGCTGTTTGCGGCGGATCACGATATCGCCCTTCAGGGCGTGAGCGCCACGGGACAGGAAGTGACGGAAATGCAGGTGCGCAATTTCGTCAAGGGCGGCGGAACGATAAACGCCTTCTGCCGCAATGCCGGAGCGCGGCTTTCCGTCGTGGACGTAGGCGTGAAGAACGACCTCGACGACGTGGAAGGGCTTGTGCGGCGCAAGGTCATGCACGCGGCACGCGACTTCAGCGAAGGCCCGGCCATGACCCGTGAAGAGGCGTTGGCCTGTGTGCAGGTGGGCATCGACATGGCCCGCGAGGAGGCCGCCCGAGGCGTGACCCTGCTTGCCGCCGGAGAAATGGGCATCGGCAACACCTCGCCCTCCTCGGCCATCGCCGCCGTGCTCACAGGCGCGTCGGTTGACGAGGTGACAGGCATCGGCTCCGGCATCCCTTCCGAGCGCGTCCGCCACAAGGCCGGCCTCATCCGGCGCGGCATTGCAATCAACCGCCCCAACCCAAGTGATGCCGTCGACGTGCTCGCCAAGGTCGGCGGGCCGGAACTCGCAGCCATGAGCGGGCTCATGCTCGGCGGGGCGTCGCTGCGCATTCCGGTCGTGGTGGACGGCTTCATCGCCGGTGCCGCCGCAGCCATCGCCATCGGCATCCGGCCCGGCGTGCGGGACATGCTCATCGGCTCGCATTCGTCCGTGGAGCCGGGGCATCAGATCCTCATGGATTACCTCGGCATTCCCACCTATTTTGACTTCGGGCTCAGGCTTGGGGAAGGCACGGGCGCGGCGCTGCTCTATCCGATCATCGACGCCGCCGTCCGCATCCTTACGGAAATGAACACGCTGCAAGGCATAGGCATGAAATGATGCTCCGCGCCGCCCTCGGCTTCTTCACCCGCCTGCCCATCGGTTCCGCGCCGCTGCCGCCCACGTTCCGGGGCGTCGCCGTCTGGTTGCCCGTGGTCGGGCTCATCATCGGCGTGCTCGTATCCCTCGCGCTCGGCCTTGCGGCACAGCTCCTGCCCGCCTCCCTGTGCGGCGTCATCGGCTGCCTTGTCTGGGTCGCCGTGACGGGAGGGCTGCATCTTGACGGCGTGGCGGACTGCGGGGACGGGCTCATCGTGGAGGCTCCCCCGGCCCGGCGGCTGGAGATCATGAAGGATTCCCGGCTCGGCACGTTCGGCGGGGCCGCGTTGTTCTTCATACTCGCGCTCAAGGCCGCGGCCCTCGGCGCGCTGGCGGGCACTTTTCAGGCGGATGGAAGCGGTCCGGACGCCTTCGCGCCTCTCCTGCTGTCCTGCTGTCTTGCCGGAACGCTGGCGCGGTGCATGGTTTTCGCGGCAATGCGCGTTCCCTCGGCGCGTCCGGGCGGGCTCGGAGAAGCCCTGCACGAAGGCGTGACCTCGCGCCATGAGCTGATCGCCCTTGCTATCGGGCTCGGCATATGCGCCGTCAACGGGGTGCGCGGGCTCTACGCTCTCGCCATCGCCCTGCTCGCCGCATACCTTCTGCTCTCCGCCGCAAAGAAACGGCTCGGCGGCGTCACCGGGGACGTATTCGGATGCCTCGTCGAACTGACGGAATGTGTTGTCCTCATAGTATGTTGCGTGTGAAACTAGGGGAGGGAAACAACCTGATGCGGAAATACGTGATCCCGAATATACGCCTCGGCGCGACCTCGTTCCTGCTGCACGAAACCTATGTGCCCGCCGTGCGGTTTGCAGCGGAACGGTGTGATGATGTGGCGCTTTTGCTGGTGGAACCGGGCGAGCGCAACGAATATCTCGCCACACCCGGCGAGATCGCCGAAATCGGCAGGATCATTGCCGGAGAGCGCGCGACCCTGCACGTGCATCTCCCCACGGACGCCGATTTCGATACGTGGGAAGGCGCGCGGTCGATGATCGGGAAAATCCGCCGCGTCGCCGAACTCACCGGCCCGCTCGATCCGCACAGTTTCGTGCTCCATGTGGATTTCCCCTCACTGCATGGGACAGGGGGGGAACCTTCCGCCGAACAGCAGGAGTGGACCGCCGAAGCCCTGCTGGAAATCGCGGCGTGTCTGCCCGCGCCGGAACGCCTCGCCGTGGAAAACCTTGAGACCTACGCCCCCTCGTTCTGGGATCGCTGGCTTGCGGGCACGCCATACTCCCGCTGCCTTGATGTGGGGCATATCTGGAAGGACGGCGGCGATCCCGCCCCTGTGCTTGCGGCGTGGCTCCCTCGGGTGCGCGTCATCCATCTGCACGGTCTGGAGCCACGCGGGAGCGAGGCGGACGCGGCAAAGCCGCAAGGCCAGCAAAAGGCTCCGGAAAAACTGGCGGAAAGGAACCTGTCCCGCCTGTTCGGGCCTCGTCCGCGTGACCACAAGTCACTCCGGCTCATGCCGCCGGAATTCGTGGATGATGTGATGCACCCCCTCTGGAAAACCGGATTCTCCGGCGTGCTCAACCTTGAGGTCTTTTCCGTCGAGGATTTTACCGCTTCCCATGCCGTGCTCATGCAATCGTGGGAGCGGTATGCGGCCTCTTCCTAAGGAAAATTGGGGAGGGGAGGAAGGGACTTTCTCCAGAAAGTCCCTTCCTCCCCTCCCCAAACCCCACCCCTCCATCTTCAAAGACTTTTGGCCTTATCGAATCCCTTTTCACACGTTTTCTCAAGCATGGGAGAGGCATTCACACTTTCAATGAAAGTGATAATATAACATTTTAAAATAACAAGTTAAATATTAAAAACATCAGAAGAGTGAATGTTTCGCATGGGGAAAGTGCTTGCGCTTGACTCGTGATGAACCACCGATGCAACATTTTCCCGCATAAAAAAATGACGCAGCCGGGAACCCCTTTCCCGATCCGTAAAGGGCAGCATCATGGATAAGCCTGATTTGACTCTCTATCTCGGCGGCACGCGGAGCGGCAAAAGCGCACGTGCGGAGGCCCGGGTTTTTCAACGGGCCGACGGTCCGGTGTTGTATGTCGCTACAGCTGAAGCACGGCCGGACGATCCTTCGATGACGGAACGCATCCGGCGGCACCGTGCCCGCCGCCCGGAAAACTGGCGGACGCTCGAATGTCCGCTCCAGCTTGGAGAGCACATTGGCACCGCCCTTGCGGAATTCCGTAACACGGCGGGAACTCCCACCGTTTTGCTGGACTGCATCACCTTGTGGGTATCGAATATCCTGTTCAGCCTGCCTGATCCCGAAGATCTCAGCTCTTTCGAAGGTGCTGTGCGCCTTGAGACGGAAGCGTTGCTCGACATAATGCGCTCTTCCGGTTGCCAATGGGTGGTTGTTTCCGGCGAAACCGGGCTTGGCGGCATCGAACCTACCCGGCTCGGGCGGAACTACTGTGACGGCCTCGGCCTCGCCAACCAGCTTATCGCCGCGCAAGCCCGTGAAACCTTTCTCGTCGTTGCCGGGCGGCTGCTCAAGCTGGAGGAATAAGGGGAGCCAATGAGAGGGCACCGCGCCCTTCCTTCCCCAAAAAGGAAGAGCGATATGCCTTTGACCGCTCCCGCCCTCAAACAAAAAACGCTCTGCTCCGCTCTTCCGTTAGAAAGAACAACAATAAGTTGATAACAGTAAAAGTCTTTAAGGGAGGGAGAACTTTCTGAACATGTTCTCCCCTCCCTCAAATTTTTCTTCCCTTTTCCTTTCTGCTTATCTTTGTTGACCAAACAACCAAGCACACCCCTCAAAAGCTGTTCCTTTGCGGACATGGCAAAATCCGGGTTTTTGAGAGTATCGCTTTGTAACATTCTTTTAATACACACTCTTTTTTTGAAAAAAGGGACATATTGTAACGCCATTCCAATTTCCTGAAAAATTCTTTCCCGGCAAGCGTTTTCTTTTCAAATGGTATTCAGGCAAGTTACAGAAATGCCTTGCAGCAAGTGCTCTTTTTCACTCCATCTTTTTCCCGTTTTCCCTTGACCCAAAACGGGAGCGCCGATATAGGATCAAAGAAACCCTATTCATGTTTAGCCGCGCGGAAAGACCATGAAAAGACGCCTTTTCCTGCCTCTGCACCTGTTCATCCTGTTTGCCACGTTGCTGGCGGCAGGCTGCTGGTGCCCGCGCGCCGATGCCCATGAGCCGGAGAAAGGCGCATTCCGCCACGCTCCGACGCAATACGAAACGGTCATTCAAGACGTCTATCAGCCCTTGCTGATCCAGACGGAGGTGCGCGTCCCGCACGTCCGCGGGCACGAACTTTCCCAAAAAGACAACGACGCCCCGGTGTACGACGCCGGACAAAGCGCCGCTCCCCCCATGCTCCCGCCGCTCCTGTCCGCAGGGCTTCCGGCGGTGGTCCCCCTCCCTCTCCGTCCCTCTTGGCGGGGCCTTGTCGTATTCCCTCTGCCTCCTCCCGCGATGATCGGTTGACGGCCTTTCCGCACATGACGCCATCCGGCAATCGTGCAAAGGACACTCCCACCCTTGGCCCTTGTCGCGCCCGAGCCGCGAAACGGACAGAATCCTCTGTCCTCCCCGCGAGCGGACACCCGGAAACACGCGCCCGCCGAACGTGCTCCCCGAAAACGGGGGAGGTCTCCCCGTTCGTCCCGGCGCCCGCAGGAGGAAATCATGGAAGCTCCCAAGAAGCCGTTGTATAACTCTCTTTATTTTCAGGTTATTTGTGCCATTCTCCTTGGTATTGCCCTTGGGCATTTCTATCCCCAGACCGCTCAGGCCATGAAGCCGCTCGGTGACGGGTTCATCAAACTTATCAAGATGATCATCGCGCCGATCATTTTCTGCACCGTGGTCCTCGGCGTCGCAGGCATGGAAGACATGAAGAAGCTCGGCCGTATCGGCGGCAAAGCGCTCATCTATTTTGAAGCGGTGACGACCCTAGCCCTTATCATCGGGCTTGTGGTGGTCAACACCCTCCAGCCGGGTGGGGGAATGCACGTCGATCCCGCGTCCCTCGACACCGCCGCCATCGCCAAGTACACCGCTTCGGCCCAACACAACGGCTTCATCGACTTCCTGATGAACATCATCCCCGGCACCATCGTAGGCGCGTTCGCCAATGGCGACATCCTCCAGGTGCTGCTCATTTCCCTGCTCTGCGGCGCGGCCTTTTCCGCCCTCGGCAAGCGCGTCGCCGGTATCGTCGGGCTCATCCGTCAGGCTTCCTCGGCCCTGTTCGGCATCATCAACATCATCATGAAGCTCGCCCCGCTCGGCGCGTTCGGCTCTATGGCCTTCACCGTGGGCAAGTACGGCCTCGGCACGCTCGGCTCCCTCGGCTATCTCATGGGCAGCTTCTACCTGACCTGCCTGTTGTTCGTCTTTGTCGTCCTGAACATCATCGCCCGCCTCACCGGGTTCTCGCTGGTCAAGCTGCTGCGCTACATCGCCCATGAATTGTGGCTCGTGCTCGGCACGTCCTCGTCCGAATCCGCCCTCCCGACCCTCATGGCGAAGCTCGAACACATGGGCGCGCGCAAGGACATCGTGGGCATCGTGGTCCCGTCCGGCTACTCGTTCAACCTTGACGGCACTTCCATTTATCTGACGATGGCGGCTATCTTCATCGCGCAGGCCCTCGGCATCGAACTGAGCCTCAAGGAAGAACTTACCCTGCTCGCCGTACTGCTGCTGGCCTCCAAGGGCGCGGCCGGGGTCACGGGTTCCGGATTCGTCACCCTCGCCGCCACGCTGGCGACCATCCCCACCATCCCGGTGGCCGGTATCGCCCTCATCCTCGGCGTGGACCGCTTCATGTCCGAAGCCCGCGCGCTGACCAACCTCGTCGGCAACTCCGTGGCGACCATCGTTGTCGCCAAGTGGGAAGGTGCGCTTGATATGCAACGCCTCCATGCCGAGCTTGATCAGCCCACCGTCATTGAAGAGGAACCTTTCCTGCCCGACGACGGTTTGCTCCAGCCTGTACCTGCGGACAAGTAGTTTGGGGGAACGCGGAGTGCCGGGGGGAGAGTGCAAAAAAAGGACGTTTGGGGAAGGCGCGACGTGCCGGGGGAAGGGAAACCCTTCTGAAGAAGGGTTGTCCCTCCCCCCGGACCCCCCACCTTTCCCAAGACTTTTGACTGGTGGGGAGGGCGGCCCAGAAGGAGTCCGTTCCGGCGGGAGTTGGAAAAGGCATTTCCCCCGCCGTCGATATGGATGGGATTCACCCGTTTTCCCGGTATGTTGAAAAAAGGCCCTTGGCGGTTTATCGCTAAGGGCCTTTTGGGTTATCCGTTTGGTAATTTGTATTGCCGTGGTCGGGCTATGCTTCCACAAGCTCCACGGTGCTGTAAGCGTCTTGGATCTTGAACACCAATCTGCCGATACGCCGCAATCCCGGGCCAGCGTATGCATCACCACGCCTTCCACCTTGGCCTCGGGGTTCATCAGTTCCAGAAGATCCGCGAAGGTTTCAAGCGAAGAGAACGCTCTGAACAGCAATTCCCGCATTTCTTCGGCGTCTTCCGCTTCCAACAGTTCTTTTTCGCAGCGCACAGCCAAAGGAGGAAATCGATAATGGCGGATTTCCTCTTGGATTCGCTCTACCTTCGCAGGCGCGGGGTGTTCTTCGTCGGACGGCGTGCCGGAACGGAGCAGGGCCTGAGCCGCGCTCTGAAGCAGGGCGGCGAGAGATGCCGCATCGGGAGGGGGAGCGGAAACAGGAAAAGGCGTTTCTGACATGATGCACTCCAAGGATTTTTTTGATTGGAGCCTTCAAAATAGAAAACTCCGGGTGCTCAAAACCGTCCTTGGAACGGCGGGCATATTCCCGGCAAGCCGGTCTTGTATTAGCCCACACCCGGAGAATAAGGCAAAGGTTACGCCAAAACGGAGGCGTAAAAAAAAGCCACTCTAACGGGACGGCGGGCCGCCAAGGAATAAAGGTGTTTTGAAGCACCTTTCTAAAAATACACATAGAGAACCGAGGAAGTCAAGAAACGCTTCGGGAGTGGAGTGCCTTCCCACGCCGGGCTGCAATCATTTTATGGATTCAAAAGAAATGGTTCCCTCGTAGGAATACCACAACTGAGACGGATTCAAGGCACATCCCACTCGACAGGCTTCCGATAAAAGACGAAAAAAGATACTCCCCCTCCCTTCCATTATTACGCCGTACAAGCGTTTCCTTTGGCGGCCTTGCCGCCAAAGGAAACGCGCCGCCGGGTCAAGGGGGCGCTGCCCCCTTGCGGGGTCCCGAGGGGCAGAGCCCCTCGGCGGGGTCCGGGGCAGAGCCCCGGAAAAAGGGCAGACAGGGTTACTTGGAAGGTTCACTTTCGCGCTGGGAAACGTAAAGGGACTTGTCGTCTATGTTCAGCACCGGAAGGAACTGCCCGGCCAGCGCGTACAGCCGATAGGCTCCGACGATCTCGTTCCCGCGCGCCGTGGCTTCCTGCGTGGCGGAATTGAAGAGCTCGCTCTCGGCGTCCAGCACGTCAAGCAGGCTGCGCTGCCCAAGGTTGAACTGCGCCAGATAAGCATCCCGCGTCTGCGTGTTGTAAACGACCGCTTCCTGATAATACTTCCGCTGTTCAATGGCGGCCATGTAACGGGTCCACGTGTCCGCGATTTCGAGATTCAAATCATCAAAGAAGTTATAGGCGGTCTGACGCGCCTGACGGATGCGCGACTCGGCGGCTTCCGTCTCGGCCTTATCCGCACCGCTGTTGAACAGGTTCCAACGCATGGTCGCCATGACGTCGAAACTCGACGTCCAATTGCTCCCCCTGCCGCCGCGATCCGAATAGTTCGGCCCAACCTCAAGATTGATCTTCGGATGGTAGGCCGACTGTGCAAGTTCCTTCTCGCCGCGTGCCGCCCGGATGTCCGCAAGATACGCCTTCAGCTTGGGGTTCCCTTCCTCAGCCGCCTTCATCACCGCGTCGGGGTCGGCAAACATCCCTTCAGGGACATATACTTCCGCAAGCGACGGGGGCACGGGCTTCCCGGTCAGCCGGATATAGGAGGCCTCGGCTTCGCGCAACGAAGCCTCGGCGTCCGTCAGGGTGGACATGGCGCGGGAAAGGCGGCCTTCCGTCTGGGTCAGGTCGGCCGTCGTGGATGCCCCGAGGTTCAGGCGCTCGCGCTGCGAAGCGAGGATTTCCTTATGCCGCGCCACATTTTCCTGTGCGAGGCGCAGGATTTCACGCCGCCGCAGGTAGTCCACATGGGCGATGAGGCCATCCAGACCGAACGAGGTAGCGTTGTCGAACACGCGGTATTCCATCGATTCAACGGTGGCTTCTCCAGTACGGACACGGCTGCGGGTGGCGAAGCCGTCCCACAGGGGCTGGGTCAGGGTAATGCCCACGCCGCTCGCCGCATACATGCCCTTATCCGAACCGTAGGAGCGCGTGGTATCGTCGCTCAGGCGGCTGGCGCCGTAGCGCCCGGTCGCGTCCACGCTCGGCCCCCATCCGGCCTTTGCCCGGCGCAGTTCATAGCGGGTCACATCCAGATTTTCCTGAATGACCTTGAGTCCCCGGTGGTGGGCGATGGTCTCGGCCACGGTTTCCCGGACGGTGACAGCACTTTCCCGCACGGGCGCGGAAGTCACGGCGGCGTTGGAGGTCGGAGCGGCCGGGGCATTCGTCATTCCGCCGAGACACAGCACCGCCGTCATAAGGATCATCGCAAAGGCTCTACCGTACATATTTTGCTCCTCCGGAGGGCAACCCACCCTCCTGCGTGGCACTCACCCACGCGCTCACTCGGGACATCCCCCAAGCGTTTTCCTAAAAAACCGTACCCGCGCACAGGCGGATCGGCGTTTCTCTCGACAAGCGCCCTCTCCTTTCGAAAGACGGGAGGGCTTGCTACGCCACCCCCTCATCCTCTTCAGGCAGGTTGGCGGCGACCCTGTTCCTGCCCGCTTTCTTGGCTTTGTAGAGAAACGCGTCGGACACCTGCACAGCCCGCCGTATTTCCGCATGGCATTTCCGCGTTCCGGCGTAATCGGCAGCGACGATTTCCGTCACCCCGAGGCTGATCGCCACCCGGATCTCCTCCCCTCTGGTGGAGATCGGTTTTCCCGCGATGCTCTTGCGCAGCCGTTCCGCAACCAATGCCGCCCGGATTACATCCGTATCGTACAGCATGACGAGGAACTCTTCCCCGCCATACCGGCAGCAAATATCTTCAACCCTGAGGCAGTCCAGAAAGCGCTGCGCCACCACGCGCAACACCTCGTCCCCCGCCTCATGGCCGTGCCGGTCGTTGACCTTCTTGAAATGATCGATGTCCGCCATGATAAAGGAAATGCTCTGCCGCTTGCGGCTTGCGCGGGCAAAGCTCTTTTCCGCCAGCGCGAGGAAGCCGCGCCGGTTCGGCAGGCCCGTCAGCATGTCGGTCAGGGACAGGTTCCTGTACTTCTCGATGAGCCTTCTGTTTTCTTGCAGCGTATTGCCGATAAGCTCGAAGTACGTCCCGAGGGCCCCCAGGCGGGGAAGTTCCGGCGTGTCGCCCTCCGCGAGTTCCTTGATCCCCCGCTCGACCGCCTTGAGCCTATCCATGATGTCCTTCAAATACGTAGCCATACAGCCGCAGTTTTCGAAATGGACTCCCAGTTCCCCGTGCGCGATGGATTGCGCGGCCCGGCGCAGTTCGTAAATCTGGAGGCAGAGCTCACGGATCTCCCTATCCTGCACAGGTATTTCGTCGACGATGCGGACCGTACATCCGCTGTCGTTCACGATCCGCGAAATGATCTCAAGAAGCTTAGGCAGAGGTAGATTCGAATACATCGTTTCCCTCCGCGAGTTGTATTTGTTGGGCGCGCCAATGGCTGTAACGGTCCATCAGGAAAGCAATATGCCTTGGTAACAGGGTATTTTTATTGTGTTTCCCAAAAACGGTCTTCCGGGCGTTCCGGCGTATGGAGAGCAGCTCGGATCGCCTTTCGAGCAACAGGGTTATGAGCATGACCCAATTCATCCTGCGCCCGGAGGGGTACAGAAAACCGTTCTGGCCGTCGCTGAGGACTTCGCGGACGGCTCCGGTGTCGGGCGCGAGCACGACGCACCCGCAGCTCATGGCCTCCAAGAGTTCGGAAGGCAGCATAAAGGAAATATCTTTGCAGAGATGCAGCGAGGAGACACACAACAGGTCGCGGTAGGCTCCCGGAGGGAGGAAATCCAGCAGGTGGATCCGGCCCCTCATGCCGGAGGGAAACGCCGCCATGCTTTCCCGGAGGCTATCGAGGCGGACCTCCTTGCCCGTGCTGATAAGAACCACATGGCAATCCGACCGCGCCGAGAGCAGGGACGGCAGCTCGCACCAGAAACCACCCTCCCGCAACCGGGCGGCATCCCGCACGGAAAGGGTCACGATCTCTTGCCGTTCCGTCAGTTCGCAGTCCCCGAAACTGAATCGGCTGGCGGGGGCCGGAGCGAAAAACTCCGTGTCCACACACTTCCGCAGTACGGAAATGAACCCGCGCATCCCTTCGGGGTATTGCTCCCGTTGCCATTCCGTCGTCGTAAAATGGCAGTTACAATCAAAAAAGTTTTTCGCTTGCAGCGTGTTGCGGATATTGCGGGGGGCCAGGGGGATGTCGGGCATGGTGCTGAGAGGATAGCGGGTCTCGGCCTCATCCCGAAAATACCAGTCGGCATACCCGACAAGGAAAGCTTCCGGGAACAGGTTCCGCACAAACAGACCGTTGCCCATAGAACCCGACAAGATCACCATGTCGGGCTCAAACCCTTCCGCAAGCACGCCCATGAGCGACGAAGCCGTGGCCCGGCCGCGCAAATAGGCCATGGTCCAATCCCGTTCCCCGGCGTCAAGGGCGGGGGTCGATATCGATGCCACAGCCTTCTTCCTGTCCTTGGGCTTCTTCAGAAGAACCCTCTTGACGCCAGGGAGCGAGAAATCCCGCCTCCCGTACTCCGACGCGAACAGCACCTCGTTGCCCGGCAGTGCGGCCAACGAGGCAGCCATCGTCCCCAGAGGTCCGGGAAAAGTATAATTCAAAAAGAGGATACGCATAGGCCCTTCGGGCATCCTCCCGGATTGCGCGGTATAGTCGATCCGGGAGGATGCGTGTATGTTACTGTGCGTTTTCCAGAATGAACTTATGGAGCATCGCCTGATCGTCCGTGACGGTTTCCGGCGTGAGGCCATGCACTTGGATGGTAAGGCCCGCATCCGCATTCACGAAGGCGTCGCCCTGCTGTGTCCATGCATCGCTCAACGTCAGCGTTTCCTTGTCCCCGTCAAGGCCGAGCTCTATGCCGTACTGCTTCAGCCCGGCCGTATCCGTAAGCGACAAGGCATCGTCCCCGGAAATCAGAACTTCCACATTTTGGACGATCGGGCCATTATTCGGATCGGTGTTCCGCAGCAGATCGTCGAGGGTCAGGTCCTTGTTGTCGGTAATCAGGAAGTCGATGCCGTCGCCGCCGTCCACAAGGAAGTCGGAGGAGTCGTACTTGATGATGTCGTTCCCGGAGCCGCCGAACAATATATCCCGTCCCTCTCCACCGTCGAGGTAATCATCTCCGCTGCCGCCAAAAAGGATGTCGTTCCCGGAACCTCCGTATAGATGATCGTTGCCGCTGCCGCCGAAAAGGACGTCGTCTCCAGAGCCGCCGTACAAGTGGTCATTGCCGCCCAGACCGAAGAGGACATCGTTCCCTTCGCCACCGAACAGCCAATCGTCACCGTCGGACGAGTTTTCCAGATGCTTTTCCGACCAGTCCGCAAGCTCATGCAGCTTGGCGCTATCGTGGCCCAGATTCAGGATGGCATCGCTCAGGGATGCCGGAGTGACCCCGTGTGAGCCCCCCGTAAGAGTGCCGAGTTCCTGCGCGAGCCGGTGCAGGGTATCGTCTGCGCCTGAAGTATTGCTGCCGTCGCCGATGAGCAGATCGTTGCCGCCCTGCCCATACATGACGTCATTGCCTTCCCCGCCGATCAGGGCATCGGGCATGTCCGGCTTGCCCTCGTTGGCGTTCGGAACCAGCGCGCTGCCTATTTCCTCAGGATGCTCGCGGACGTAGTCGATAACGTCGGCCGTGCTCGGATTGAAGCCGAGCTGCGCCTTCACATACTCCGCGAGAGAGACGATGGCCCCATCCACGCTGAACTGCGCGGTGTCTCCGAAGACCACGTCATCGCCCTTGTTGGCGAAGATGGTGTCCGAAACGGGCTTCGTCACCGTGGACGAAACAATGGCGTCATACAACTCATTCGCGTTGTTGATGATAGTCGCGTTGTGGGGAGAATCCTCACTCGGGGTATTATCGAACTTGTCGAGCACGTCGAGGTTGTTCGCGCCATTCCCAAGGATGCCTATGGCGTGAACGTCGACCGGGTGGGCGCTGTCTCCGACGATGCGGTTATAGACCTTTTCCGCATTGCCGACGTGGTCCCTTCCTCCACTGTTGGACTTGTTCGGATCCCCGTCGGTGATGAAGTACAGCCTGTTGTCATGTCCGTTTGCTTCCACCGAATTGAACCACGTTTCAGCCTTCAGCAACGGATCTTCATAGTTTGTTGAACTGTACAGGTTCTTAGAATTCAAATAGTCACTGATGAACTGATTCAGTTGGGCTTCCGTCGTCGCGCTGGTCAACAAGAATGTGTTATTGGCGTTGACAGACCCGGCGAACTTAACAAGCTGAATGTTGATGACCGCATCGGTCCCCTTGATATCGCTCCACAGCTTTGTGATGTACTGAGCGACGGCCTTCTGAGCCGTATCGTAGGAACATCCCTCCGTATACTTGTAATTTCCCCACCAATCCTTTGTGCCCATCGACAACGAGTTATCCAACACAAATGAGATGTTGTAACTCATAGCGACGTTTTCCGTCGTCGTCGCGCCTTGCAGGAGGTCGTCGCCGATGGAGCCCGCGCCGGTCGTAGCGGTCACGTTGACGGTGATGTCTGCGCTGTCGGTCGCGCCGTGCCGGTCTTCCACCCCGTAGCCGAACTGGATAGATTCACTGTTCTTTCCGGTATTCGTAACCGAAATCGTGCCCTTCTGCCAATCGATCGAGATCTTCGTCGTCTCGTTGTACGAGATGTCCGTGGAAGCATCATGGGAAGTATATGTCTTGCCGCCTATGGTGATCTCCGTGATATGCAGGCCGTCCTTGGACACGGACGCGTCATCCCTGTCCATGTCGTTGTGCAACAGATCCTCAAACGTGATCGTGATCGATGTACTCGGCACCTCTCCCGAGGGGACTGTGCTGCTGATGACCACGTTGTCGGGCGTGAAGACATCGGCGGTATGCTCCACTTCAATGGATGCGGACCCCCTAAGATCCCCGCCCACGGCCAAACCGCCGCTCACCGTGAAATCCTCTCCGGCGTGCACATCGCCCGTGACATACAAGAAGCTGTTCGCGCCGAACCCTTCACTGTTGATGGAGAGGTTGCCGTTGACGATGGTGACGCAATTCAGGGGCGTATTCCCCAGCAGCGAACTGTTTAAATCTCCTTCGATGTACAGCAGCAGGTTGTGTTCCGAGGCGTACTTGACCGCGGCCTGAACCTGATCAGCACTCGTCCCGGAGGAAATCTTCAACGTGTAGATGTGTGCGGCGTCCTTTAAGGTATCCAGTGTCAGGTTGTTGCCGCCCAGATCCGAGAAGAACTTGCCGAAAAGGTCACCCGCAACCCCATCTTCCAAAACAGAGAACGCGTCATCCTGCTTGTCCGTCATCCATCCGGTATGGATACGGTCGCCTATAGTACCGCCCACCGTAATGATGCTGTCCCCGAGCACCGCGCTCGCCGATGCGGAGATGATGCTTTCTCCGGCCACGGCCTTGTCGATGTCATAGATATTGTCCGCCGCTTCTGGAGCGGTATTGGTGACGGCGATATGGACCGTATCGGTTGCTGTATCCAGATCTCCGTCCGTGGCCACCACCTTGAGATCGCCGCCAAATCCTTCCTTGACCTTGGTCGAATCATATTCCAGCGTATAGGAATACCGGAATTCATTGCTGTCGGTCCCAGTCTGGACGACGGTTATGGTGTAGAGGCCGTCCGGGTCCGTATACTGCCAGTTGCCTTCAACGTTCTTTTCGAGCGCATGCCCGTCGAACGTGAACGCCGCGTCCCCCGGCCCGTCCGCACCGAAATGCACCATGAATGTATCCGTAATGCTGCCACTCGCAGAGTCCGCAGCGTGTTCGCCTCGATCGCCCTGAACAGTCAGCACGGGCGCGTCGTCAAGCGCGTCCACCGTGATTTGGCCGGTCGCCGTGCCGCCCGTGGTCGTGATGCTCACGTCGAACGCGTCCGCGTGCACGGCCTCCCCGCGTCCCGCGTCGCCTTCGCCGGGGCGGTTGGACGCGTTGCCCGTGGCGTCCACGGGCGTGGTCAGGGTATAGGTGTAGTGCACGGTCCCGTCCGCATCCATGCCCGTCACCGTCAGCGTGCCGTGCGCGCCGCCGGGCACGGACACCGCGGCGTCCGCCGTCACTTCAACGCCGTTGTGGTACAGCTTGCCGTTTTCCACCTTCAATTCGGTGCCGCCGATGCTCACCGTGGCGTCCGCGCCGTGCAGCTCCATCTTGAACGAGCCGTCCGTCGCGGCTCCGAAGGGCTGCGTGGCCGACGTCTCGTGCTGCGAGCCCATGCCGGGGATGTTGCCTTCGTCCGTGGTCACCACGCTCGAGCCGCCCGAAGGGGCGTCGTTGAACAGCGGACCGGCCACGGTGTTCACCGTCACCGACTGCTGCGCAATGTCCCCGTCGCCGTCCGTCACCGTCACCTTGAGTATGATCGTGTCGTTCCGGCCGTCCGTGGTGTTCGAGGACGGGCGCGTGTACGTGAACGCGGTGCCGTTCAGCTGGAACGACGAGCCGTCGCTCCCGCCCGTGAACGTCCATTCCCCGTTGGCCTTCGTGCCTGTGAAGGTCTGGCCTTCCACCTCCACGGTCACTTGCGCGCCCTCGGCGTCCGCGCCGGGCGTGAAGCTCAGGGTGCCCGTGAGCGCGGCCTCGCCGTCGGCAACCGTCGTCTGCGTGGTGTCCAGCGTGCTCAGCACGGGCGCGTCGTCAAGCGCGTCCACCGTGATTTGGCCGGTCGCCGTGCC
>QFCF01001665.1_pt1 | contig 16674 bp, 22 predicted proteins | sample 5346961 | NCBI WGS metagenome assembly QFCF01 (sample SAMN09062253, study PRJNA434731) | Human gut metagenome, whole genome shotgun sequencing project. | reverse complement strand
TTGCACGTGCCGGATCCTACATCATTTTTTGCACGTGCCGGATCCTGGCCTTCAGCGCCTGCATCAGCGCCTCCTGGCAGTCCCCCTTGTCATGCAGCGCCGCCACCACGGCCTCGTCCATGCCGCCCTGGACCACCAGGTGGTGGGCGATGACCGGGTACTGCTGCCCCTGCCGGTGCAGGCGCTTATTGGCCTGCTGGTAGATCTCCAGCGCCCAGTTGGGATACCCGTACCAGATGATGTGGTGTCCCCCGGCCTGAAGGTTCAGCCCGTACCCGCAGGACGCCGGGTGGGCCAGCAGCAGATCCACCTCTCCCGCGTTCCATACCTGCTCATCGGCGGCCCCCTGGTACACCCGCACCCGTAGGCCGGACTTCTCCAACGCGGCCAGCAGGCGGTCACGCTCATGCTGGAACCAGTAAAACACCAGTGCGTGCTCCCCATGCAGCTGCTCCACGACCTCCAGAAAGGCTTCGATCTTGCAGTTATGCACCTCGGCCGCTACGCCGTTTCCGTCATAGACAGCGCCGCTGCACAGCTGCAGCAGCTTCCCGTTCAGCACAGCCGCGGTCCCGGCAGTGACCGTTTGATCATCCACCTGCAGCAGCATATCCCGCTCCAGCTCCTGGTAGGCCTTTTTGGCCTTGTCGTCCAGGGACACCGGAACGATGTCCTCGATGTAGTCCGGCAGCGTCAGATAGTCCTCGGCCTTCATGCTGACGCAGATGTCGGAAATGGCCTCGCGGATCCTGCCGTCCGCCCCCGCCTGTGGGCTGTATGTGCGGTATTGCTGTCCTGGATAGGCCCGATCCTCGGTAAAAAAGGCCTCCCGGTAGCTGGAGACTGTCCGCCCAAGCCGGGCCCCGCCATCCAGCAGATAGATCTGCGCCCACAGATCCTCCAGGCCGTTGGGCGCCGGCGTGCCGGTCAGCTCCACCAGGCGGCTGATCCGCGGCCGCACCAGCTTCAGGGCTTTGAAGCGCTTAGACTGCGAATTCTTAAAGCTGGAGGACTCATCCAGCACCACCATGTCAAAGGGCCAGGCGTTGCGGTAATAGTCCACCAGCCAGGGGATATTCTCCCGGTTGATCACCCAAATGTCCCCCGGCGTGTTCAGGGCCCGCAGCCGCTTCGCGGCGCTGCCCAGTACCGGGACGATCCGCAGGTGCTGCAGGTGCTCCCACTTGGCCGCCTCCGCCGCCCAGGTGGCTTCGGCCACCTTCTTCGGCGCCACCACCAGGCACCGGACCACCGCCCAGCGGTGGTATCGCAGCTCGTTGATGGCCGTCAGGGTGATCACCGTCTTTCCAAGCCCCATATCCAGGAAGAGGCCCAGGTATGGGTCAGAAACGATCCGGTCAATGGCATATCGCTGATAGTTATGCGGTTCAAAAATCACGGAATATCCGCCTCTCTCATGTACTCCTGGCACAGCAGAAGGAAACTCTGCACTCCTGCTTCGCCTCTCACTTCCTGCACCACCGCCCCCAGCTGGCGCAGTTGGGCGATCTGGTATCGCTGCATCTTGCTCAGCCGGCCGGTGTCGGCCTTCAGCTCGGCGAAGATGATCCGCCCACCGGGCAGGATCACCAGGCGGTCCGGCACACCGGCATTGCCGGGGCTGACGAATTTATACGCCCGGCCGCCCAGCCGGCTCACTCCTCGAACGAGGCGGAGTTCCAGCTCTGACTCTTTCATGCGTCGTCCTCCGGCAGCGACCATGTTGTAACTGAACCGGGAATAACACCCAATTGCGCTCGGGCTACTTGCAACTCCCTCTTTGTGAATCCAGCCTTGAGTGCGGCATCACGCACTTCCTCACAGGGTAGGGTTTTCCCTGCTAAATATTCTCTCAGCCAAGTCCTGCAGTCTTCCACTTTTGTGTCCTCCCTTTTGAGCGGTAACATTTCTCGCGCGCGTAGCATTTTGTGTGATTAGGCGTGTTAGGTGTTACGCATACTCTCTATTTCTCTAATTTTTAATCTAATATAGAATAAATGTCCCCTTGTTTCTGAAATCCGGGAAACGACTGCGCCGCAACGATTATCAGCCCTGGGACATTGTGGAACATTCTAAAAAAGTCCTGTCCCGTTGTTCCGGGACATTCCTCCAAAAATTTCTCAAAAATCGCCATGTCCCGGTCTAAATGTCCCGGATTTTCAGCCATCCCCGCTGCTTCCCACAGTACCCAAACTGCACCGGATTTTTGGATTTCTCCCACCCCGCTGTCACTTCGATAACTCCGTTGATCTCCTGGGTGTCACTGTACCGCATATCCTTCTTTTGGGCATCGAAAAGTTCACACCAGATCTCCAGGGCGCACACCCGCTCCCTGGGTACCAGCTCTACTTTCCCAGTTATATTGCCGCCCCAGAACATCCGCCGGCGGTTCAAATCCCAGGCAGACCAGTCTTTGGGCACCGGCCGCTCCAGAAACTCCAGGATCATCCCTTCCCGGGCGCTGATCTCCCGGTGCTCCTCCTGCTGCTCCTTGGCCACCTCGGCCAGCTCCCCGGACAAATACAGGGGCTCCCCAAGGCGCCAGCGCGCCACTGCCTCGGCCCAGATCTGATCCAGCTCTTGCCCCAGGTCGTTCCACACGCTTTTCGTGGCCGGGTGTTTCCCTACATCTACCGGCCAAAAGCGACGGTTCCCGGTCTTGTCCTGGAGGTAGTCCCCGGTGTTGGTGGTTCCGAAAAAAACGCAGCTCCGGGGCATCTCCTTGACATGGCGGCCATAGGCGGCCCGAAACCGATCCACGCGCAGACTGAGAAACTGCTTGATCCGGGAAACATCCGTCCGGCGAAAGGCATCCAGCTCGGAGATCTCCACCAGCCACACCCCCTGCAGCAGCTCGCTGGCCTCCTTGCCTTCAAAGGTTCGGATGGAGTCGTTGAACCAGCCCTTGGACATCTTATCCAGCAGGGTGCTCTTGCCGATCCCCTGCGGCCCGGAGAGAATGGTCATATTATCAAATTTGGCGCCTGGCTCCATGGCTCTTGCCACGGCCGCGGTAAACGCCTTTCGGGTCACGGCTCGGATGTACGGAGTATCCTCGGCCCCCAGGTAGTCGATGAACAGCGTGTCTAGGCGGGGCGTCCCATCCCACTGAAGCCCTCCAAGATAGGCAGTGACCTCGTTGAATGCGTGCTTCTCACTGTGCAGAGAGAGCGCCCCATCGATCTTGCTGGCGCCGGTGATTTGGTAGAACTTCTCCAGATACCAATAGAGGCCCTGGTTGTCATTGTCGCCCCACAGACGGCGCTCTGTGCGCTCAGTCCATGGAAGGGGACCCAGCACTTCCCCCCGGCCGGCGAATTGGTTGAGAGCAAACTTGCCCTTCAGCCGGGGGTCGTGCTCCAGGATGATCCAGACATTGTCCATGGTGGCCAGGGGTACCCCGGTCTTACTGTGTACCTTCAGCAGGTTCAGCCAGCTGGTGTCCTCTGCCGGGGCCGCCCCATCAGTCGCCGCAGCGGTGAAACCCGCCGTGGCCTCCTGCCATCGCTCCTGCAAAAGCAAGCCGGAGACCCGCTGATCCTGGGCAGCCAGCTCGCACATGGCCGCGTAGCTGGGCAGCCGGTTAGTGGGGGTACCGGGCTGGGCCTCGTCATCCTTATCCCCAAAGCGGTGGAGCCGCACCAGGTCAAAGGAGTTGACCAGCTTCCCGCCGCAGGGATCTGTGGCGTGGTGGCTGAATAGGAATTTGCCGTTGTCGTAGAGCACCGCGCCGCCGGTGGTGGATCCGCCGGTATAGGTGTAGCGGCCCGGTATGTCCGCCGGCTCATAGATGCCGGGGAGGAAGTTGTCCATAGCGCCCTCGATGTCATAGGTGCGGCAGAACGCCCCCACAATGCCATGTTTGGTCAGGGGGTCCCCCTGCTTGGCCGCCAGCTTGGCGGGGCTCACAGCCCCTGGTACAGCCGGCCAGGAGGCAGTATCGCGCCAGTCGGCGTACTCCCCCAGCAGACGGTCTGCGGACAACAGCGGCTTATCGTCCCAGTAGTATACATACTGCCCATCCGCGCAGCAGCTGGGCCAGTACATCAGCCGGCTGGGTTCAAAAGTTGTCGGGTCAAACAGCGCCATGGCCGGGTCGATGTACCAGGCCACTCTGCGCGCGATGGGCTCATACTCGTCGGCGGTGCAGGTGCGGTCCAGGGGGAGCAGCACACGCAGCCTGGGGGCGTCCGGGCGGTGCTTACGGGTGGAGTAGATACAGTATCCATACCCCAGCGCCGCCACCCTGGCGCACACGGCCTCTGTATCCCCTGTCGGGATGTTGTCCAGATCCAGAGTCAGCACATCCCGCCCAGTGACCGCGCTGGCCTTGCGGCGGGGGCCGTTCAGGGTGCCGGCTACAAAGCCGCCTACATCCTTCAGATCGTCCTGCTGGCCCTTGGAGAGCGCCAGGTACTGGGCCATGGTCTCTGTGCTCCGGGCCGGCAGGCGCAGCTTCTCATACAGCTCTGAGATGAGCATGGTCTGCTGGCGCCACTGGGTGGCCCGGCGATTGGCTCCTACAGTAATAGTGATCAGTCTGTCATTTATCATAGTTGTTGTGCCTCCTAAGCGGCAGCATTCTGGCCCTGGGCGGCCTCACGCGACCGCTGATGGGCATATGGGCCGTAGGCCCGCCGGGATAGGGATAAGCGCCAATCCCGGCAGGCTGTACGGCGGTGATTCATTATAGTCAAAGCCTCTCTGCTTCACCGACGCAGTGAACAACGCCCAAACCGTGCAGCAGCATACCCATAGCCGCTGGGCCTAGGTCGGTAAATTCCTCTCCTGCTACGCCGACCACCAGGATCGGCCCTACAAAATCGACGTCCAAGAAGCGGCAGTTGTACGGGAGCCCCAGGAGCCGTCCCTCCTCGTTGCAGATGATGGCCGCGTCTGCGGCCAGGGTGACTGTCTCAATATATCCGCCCACAGTGGCCTGCAGCTCCTCCAGGGTGTTGGGGATGTCCCGCGGCTCCGGCGGACACTCAGGCGCTTTATAGATCACATGCATGGAATTTGTCCTCCTCCGGCAGGCCCCGGTAATAGATCTCCGAAGCAAAGTAGCTGTGTGTGCAGTTCAGCGCCGGAATGCGCATATCAATGGCCATTTTTCCTCCAGCCCGGTGGATCCGCTGCACTGTCCCTGTCTGGACCAACAACCGCGGGCGGCCATCATTCCGGAGGAGGGCAAATCGGAAGGTCTCACCAAGGTTGGCCGTGTAGTTCGCACAGCGCACGGTTCTGATTTTATGCATTTCTTCATTCCCTCCCTTACAGTCCAAGATTCAGCACCTTCACCAGCGCGCAGCTGTCACAGTGCTGCCCCTCCAGTTCTGTCTCATTGGCACACTCCCGCGGCCAGCGGCAGTAGTCGTCGCAGAAGGTCTGGATGGCCTTTCCTGCTGCTGTCTCCCAGCAGGCGGAGTGGAAGACATTGGCGCACCGGACAGGCTTGCCGCAGATCTTACAGTTCGCCATCGTCATCATCCTCCTCGGTCTCCTGCTCGTATACCTCACGGGTGATATACCCCACCTGCTCTGGAGATACACCGCAAAAATCCGCCATCTCTGCCCTGATTTTGTCTGCGTAGGGGCCAGTCAGATCCTCCAGCTTGGTGGTGCCAGATGGATTTACATACATAGAATACTCCGCATAACCTTCCGATCCGGGTCCTCCATGCAGGGCCGAATCATGGATGCGGAAGTAGAGGGAAACTTTCACTTCAAACTGTGGGGCAAACATAAGCAATTACCTTCTTTCATAGTGGTTGGTGGTTTTATTCTGCCAATTCAATCAGAAAAGCCGCGTTACAGGCCAGGTGCCAGAGGTGCGGCAGGCCGCTTTCTTCGTCCACTCCCTCAGGATCATCCAGATAGGCCAGCAGGTGCCGGTATAGGGCATCGCGGTATCGCTGCGGGTCTACTTTTCGCCAGTTCTCCGGATCGTGATATTTATAGCAGCCATATTCCCGGACAGTGGCCACCGCCCGGATCAGGCTGGTCGGCACCAGAGTCGGCCGAAGTTTTCCCGCGTCGGCCTTGGCGCTTTGGCTCTCCGGTTCTACTGCACGGGTCGGCTCCGATCCAGCTGGAGCACCGTCCGGATCGTGTTCCTGCTGATCTGCGCTGGGCGCCGGCTCGGTGTCTGTCTTCTTGGCGGCTTTCAAATTTTGGCGGCGCATCCAGGACCGGAGCGTGTTTACGGATACCCCAACGGCGCCGGCCACCGCGACCGCGTCCCGCCCCTCATCCAGGAGCTGGCGCGCCCGTACGGTATCCCATTTCGTTCTCTTCACTGCAAAACTCCTTCTTTCGTCCGTTCTCTGTTCAACGGTTTCTCTCACTGTGCAGTCCGCCCCCGCCGGACATGGGCGCCGATGGTGGGTATGGAGAATGTAGAGGCAGACGGTGCGGCCGTCAGCGTGGCCAGAATAAATACAGTCCTGGCAGCAAGTTGTACAGGTGATCACACTGCTTTTTTTGGGGGGGCGGTCATTTGGTATCACCTCTCCTTCGCCATCGCGATCAGTCTTTCTTGAAAAAGGGATTCACCCACCCGTCAGCGGTAAGCGGTAGGCCATCGGCCCAGGCGGGCACCTGGCTCATGATCTCGACCACCCGCTCCAGATCCTGCTCCGTGCCGCCCAGAGCCTCAACGACCACTTCATCGTGGATGTGGAACACCACGCGGTATCCGGCTGCCTCCAGGCGTTCGATCGCCTCGGCCAGCACATCCCGCGCTACGGCCTGGGTGATATTTTCGGCCAGCTTACCTCCGTAGGTCTCCAGGGACTTCCACTTCTTTGTGGTCTGATCCTGGCCGTAGTAGCATAGGGCCGCCTGGCCGAAGCGGTTGGTGCCCATGTGCGGATGCGTATAGTAGAGCTTCCGGCCGCTGGGGAGCTGGATGGTCAAAGCGTCCAGGCCGTTGGCAGGATCGCACTCTCTGGCAAAGGCCAGGCGGCCGCCGTGGATCTCGATGCGCCGGCCGCTGTTGACCGCTTCCTTGGCAGCGGCCTCCACAGTGTACCAGAACTGGACAATGGCGGGGTTGGCACTGCGCCACCGGGAAACGATGTCGGGGAGTTCCTCCTCTGTCAGCCCATTGTCCAGAGCGCCCATGCTGATCAGAGAACCGGAGCCACCCTGGTAACCCAGGGCCAGTGTGGCCACCTTGCCTTTCTGGCGGTAGCTGTATTCAGGACTGCCCTTCTTGATCCGCTCCAGTGGGATCCCGAACATCTGGGAGGCCGTGGCCTCGTAGATCTTCCCGTGGGTACGGAATACCTCCAGCACCCACTCCTCGCCGGCCAGCCAGGCGATCACGCGGGCCTCGATGGCGCTGAAATCAGCGTCCACCAAGGTACAGCCAGGCGCGGCGACAAAAGCGGTGCGGATCAGTTGGGACAGGGTATCCGGCACGGATCCGAACACAACTTTCAAAGCATCCATCTGCCGCCCCTTGACCAGATCGCGGGCCAGGGGCAGCAGCGCCCCATCAATATAGGTACGAGGCAGATTCTGGGGCTGAACGATCCGTCCGGCCCAGCGTCCAGTCCGGGAAGCCCCATAGAATTGGAGCAGTCCCCGTACCCGGCCGTCCGCGCAGACGGCGGTCCGCAGGGCAGCATACTTTTTGTTGCTGGTCTTGCCCAGTTCCTGGCGGATCTCCAGCATACGCCGGGCGGAATCGCTGGGCAGATCCTTGGCCAGCAGATTGCTGACCGTGGCTTTCCTCAGGTCATGGATCTCCTCGCCCGTCTCCTTCTGCAGCCAGTGGGTCAGCTGGGCCACGCTGTTGGGGTTGTCCAGCCCGGAGAGCTCCACCGCCTCCTGAAGGTACTGGGAGCGGGCGGCGGCATCCAGCTCCAGGGCCCCTTCCACCAGCCGCAGGTCTACTGCCACCCCCCGGAGGTTGATGGCTTGATCTGTGACCCATTGGGCCTGTACCTGGTCAGGCACCCGAAAATTGGAGAGCCGGCGCTCCACCTCCATCTCCGTCACCACGTCCTGGGCGTTGTAGGTCTTGAACAGCTCCCACTTGGCGGGGTCGTGATGGGGAAGGTTGTAGGTACGCCCGCCGTTGGTCTTGGTGGGCGTGCAGGGCGCGCAGAAGTATCGGATCAGCGCCCGGCCGGTAGAAAGCTTCTGGCGCTCCTCCGGGAGGCCCAGTGCCTTGCCGATGGCCTCCAGCCCGGCTGGGTATCCGGCATACATCCCATGGAGCATGGTGCACCGCCACTGTGGGAGCCATGCTTCCGGCGGATAACTGCGGTTCTCTTGAAGCCGAAAATGGCGGCTCAGGCAGTACCACTCAAAGCTGGCGTTGTAGGCGTGTTTGATCGTGGCGGGGTCAAACAGCCGCACCATAACTGGCTGTGGGATCCGCTCTCCCTGCGCCAGGTCTACCACCTGGACAGGGCTGTCATCGAGACTGTATGCGAATAGGAGGATGGAAAAGGCCGGGCTCTGGGCATACGCATAGAGCCCGGCCTTACCCAGGTCCACATCGCTGTAGGTCTCAATGTCGATGGACAGGTGCCGTACAGCGTCCATGGATCGCACCTCTTACCAGGGCTGCCCGGTGATGGGGTTGACCGCGGGGTAACCAGGATAAACGTGGGCAGTGGGCGCCGCCGGAGCTGCGGGGTAGCTGGGCGCGGCGGCAGCGGGAGCCACCGCCTGGAAAGCGTCCTGGGCGGTGATGTGGCTGCTCAGCGGCTCTCCGTCGGCGGTCTTCTGGACGCCGTTCAGTCCGCAGCCGATGCCTTTCTTGCCCGCGCTGTTATAGGCGAAGAAGTTGACATTGGCATTGCCCCACATACCGCTGTAGACCTGGGTGGGGTCGATGATGGGCTGCACCTGGGCGTCCACCACAAAGGGAGCCTGCTTGCTGGAAGCGGTGAACACCCAGCAGCCCCGGCACTCCTCACCGAAGGCGGAGCCGTCGCTGGGCCGGGGGCCATCGCCATCGTGGACGCAGATAGCTGGCTGGGGCGGACGTACACCGCCCCACTTGGTGGGGACGCCCGCCTCGATGGCCTGGGCCACCGCCTGGTCGATAGCGGCCTTGGCGGCCGTGTTGCTCTTGGGAACCAGGACGGTGCAGCTGAACTTGGGCTCTCCGTTCGGATTATTGAACGGGGGGCGGGGCTGGAACAAATTGCAGTAGGAAAAACGAACTCCAGTGATCGTGATCGGCATAATGATATGGCCTCCTTCTCATAATTCGGATTCAATTTGCTTCTTGAGCAGACGGATGCGCTTGGCGGCGTCTGCCCTGCAGAGCACTTTGTCGCTGTCGAACTTTTTGGCGATGGCCTCCAGTTCGCCTGCCCAATCCTGGGCCATGCGGTGCCAATGGTCGAGATCCCGCTCATAGCTGAGGAGATCTGTTTCAACATCGGCCCCGGCGCGGGTGTTTTTGCTGACAAGGTTTTCGACCAGTTTGGCGGCGTCCTCGCCCGCATACTCACGGACGATCTCTCCGATGGTGCAGCTGCCCAGCAGGGTATGCAGCTTTCCATCCGGGGTATATACGGTTTCAGCCATCTAGTGTCACCGCCTCAAAAGCCGCCTCTGCGGGCGTATAGGGCTTGCGGGGGTCGCTCTCCGGGACGAGGGCGGGCTTACCCGGCTGCTTGATGACCAGGTCTCCGGCGGTGTCCGCGAATTCCTTTTTGCCCATGGATTTCTCCAGGGCGGCCACGGACACCGGCTTGCGCTCGTACAGCATCGCCTCGGCAACTCCGCGGCTCTGCAGCTGAGCGAAGGCAGCGTCAGCGCCGCCGGCCCAGTCCCTGGAGCCCCGGCCCTCCACCACCTTATAGCCGCCGATCTGCCGTCCGGAGAGGGCGGCGGACAGGGCATAGGTCTCCACATCCTTGATCCAGGCCGCCAGGGCCCGGCCGCGGGTGAGAATGCCGCCCAGCTGCTCGTCAGTATAGAGCGCGCCATCAAAGGGCTGTCCGGCTACGGGGGCCTCGCTCAGCTCCAGCATCTGCCTGGCGCGGGCGCTGCACTGGGCGCGAGCCCTGCAGAAGCGGCACCAGTCTCCGGGGGCGAAGTCCCCCTTGCCCTCCCAGGCCAGGGCCGCCGCCGGCTTCACCACCGTCTCGCCCCACTTCCGCAGGGCCTCCACTGTGGTGTTCCACTCCCGGATCCCACCGGCGTTGGGCTGAACGATGGATAGGTGGATCTCCTGGATGGAGTCCCCGTAGATGGGGTAATAGGTCTTGAGCGCCCCCAGAGCGTAGAGCATCATCTGGGCGTTGTTCTCCGCCTCCACCAGCACGCCGGCGCCGTTTTTGTAGTCCACTACGCACATCCTGGGAGGTGCGGCCACAATACAGTCGGCGGTGCCAAAGCCTTCCGGTACATAGTCGCTGAAGTCCACCTTCGTCTCCAGCACAATAAAGGGCTGGACGGCGCCGTAGGACATGGCCAGAGCCTTAATGTGCTCCAGGTAGGCGTCGGTGGCGGCGTCCATGCCCTTGTCATAGTGCTCGTCCGCCTTCAGCTTCTTCATCTGGCTGTTATACGACCGGGTGCTCATGGGCTCGATATACTTGCGCACCTTCAGCTCAGCGATTGCGTGGGCCAGGGTGCCAGCGGCGGCGTAGCCGCTGGGCGTATCCGGGAGCCCCTCCCCCAGCCGTGCAGAGGGCGGACAGTTCAGCCAGCGTTTGGAGCTACTGGCTCCAAGCAGGGCGTGATCACTGGGGGGCATGGCCGTCACCTCCCCTCGGGGCCGCCACGAAGTCCGGACAGCTCTGCCTGACCCCGCCCGGCACGAGACCGGGCGGGCAGTAGACATCGGGGTGGCGGACGCAGCAGCCGGCAGGTTCCACCGCTGCCCTGGCGCACCGGACGCAGACGCAGCCTTTTTGTGCCGCGTCCAGGCAGTAAGTAACACGGGCATCCATCAGATCCGGGCCCCCAATCCTCTCAAAGCGGTCGCAAAAGCACCGTACTGAGCCGGGGGCAGCTGCGTGATGGCCTGCACACCGTACTGGGCCAGCAGGGACTGCAGCTCACCCATTTTGGCGGGGTCTGAGGCGGTCAGATCCACGCCGGCCTTGGACAGCTGCTCCAGGGTGTACGAGGGGGCCGGCGCGGCAGCGGTGGGCATACTACCAGGGGCCGCAGTCGGGCCAGGAACTGCCGGGGCAACGGGGACAGGGGCAGGAGCTGGAGCGGCCGGGGCAGTCGGTACGGTGGGGGGAATGGGTGTCGCGGGGGGCGGGGCCGGCACCGGCGCAGGAACCGCAGGAGGTACCATAGGGGCAGCGGGGGCGGCAGGGGCAGGCGGGTACTTGGACGCATTGGGCGCGGCAGCCTCCGCGCTCCCTCCTCCGGACGCCAGCAGCTGGCGGGCAGCGGTGTCGAGCAAGGGGTCCGCCTGGCAGTGCAGGCCAAACGCGGCCAGAGAGGTCAGCGCTTCCGTGGGCGTAGCGCCGGTGATCTTGATTTCAATCATAGTGAACAACTCCTTTCAGCGTTAAGAGAGTATCCTACCCTCTGCTGGACGCTCCGCGGTTGGTTGGGGATAAATAGTCGGAAGCCGGTGTGTGTAATGGGGTACTTCCGCAGAGCGCCCAGCAGGGAATAGGTTGTGTCTCGTTGTCCAGGTGCGGTATATCTCATCGGGGCGGCGATCTCCCCTGAAGCCGGCGGGTTCCCGCGACGCCCCTGCTATGGGGCGTTTCGGCCAGTCCCCAGCTGGCCATCATCAGGCGGGTGTGTTCGGGGATCAACCGGCCAGCAGGGCCAGGCAGAGCGCCGCGGCCATCAGGCCGGCAGCGGTGCTCAGGCACCGCAGCACCAGGCGATCCAGGCGGCGGTCCCGCGCGGCCCAGCGGCGCTCACAGCGCCAGTGGTACAGGGTCGGGTCTGATATTTTGGTGGGATTCTCCCACCTGGCAGCGTTATCCATAGCGCAGATCTCCTTATCGATGTAGTGGTGGTGAGCGGGGCGTTCAGTAACGGCCTGATGCGGTCAAATCGCCTTGAGCCGCCGGATTCCGCCTATGGTCTCCGGCTCCTCCTCTGGCCTCTGCGTCCCCTGTTGGAGCAGATCGATCACATCGTCCAGATTGACCAAGGCTTTGTGGCCAGCCCATACAACAGGCACGGCGCCCTCGCGGATCAGCTGGCGGATGTAGTACTCCGTGACCTCGCAGCCGGGATCCATAGCCCTAAGTTCGGCCACAATCTTGGCCGCAGTCCTCATGCGCGGGATAAGCTTGTCTGACATAGCGATACCTCCTATCGAAAAAATACTGCGTCTACTGCGAAGCCTGCCTCAAGAATCCGGATAACGCCGCACAATTTACGTTCATCCGGGGCGACCTCGATCTTTCCAAAGCGCTTATGAAAAAGATCAAAGAAGACTATGTGTTCAAAGGAGGTCAGCCCGAACGGCTCTGAACGGCCTCCATCGCAGCCTTACGATCCGCCAGATAACGAAGCATATCCGGATCGACCGCTCGCCGCTCTTGCACCGCTAATGCAAGGGCGGCGATTTCTTCTGCGCTCCCACTTGCAATGATTGCTTGCATCCTTTCCCTCACCTCCTCTCATTCCGGCGGCTTGTCCCCTCTCCTCCTCGGTGATACAATGTGGGTGTGAAAGGAGGGAAAAGCCTCGTGGTTAGTCGCTCTGCATTGAAATTGCTTAGAAAGCTCATGAAAGCGGATGATTGGATGTACTTCAATCAAATCAGAACCCGTTTTGCCCCGTCACTGGAGTACAGCACAGTGCAATCCCTGTCCAAAGATGGATACCTGGATTCCTGGGAGCCTCCGGGTGCTATCCCGGTTGATCCCGAATATGAGATCCCAGAAATCATGTACCGGATTAGCGACAGAGGCAGAGCTTTGGTGGAAGATACCCAAAAGGATCATTGGCATGAGTTCCGAAACTGGGCGAGCCTCTTCATCGCCTTGGCCGCATTCATCAAGTCCTTTTTCTTTTAGAAGAAGCAGGACTTGATTAGTGCGGCGGCCCCCAGAATGATCGGTAGCGATAGGAGCACCTCATTGAGAACGGGGTGCTTCTCCTTAAGCCACTTCCAGAACATCTTCCTCACCCCCTTTCTTGAATAGTCCGGTTTATCGGGCTTCTGCTCTGGTATCTTGATTGTAATTCTGGATCTCTAAAATATCGCAGATAGCCTGGACAATCTTGGGGGCATTACGCTTCCCCTTCAGAATTTTGTCCATGTACCCACTGTCTGCAAAAAGCCCCGTTCGGTTTGTGATTTCCGACTCCAACCACTTCTGTGTCTTTCCACGCTTTAGCAGCTCCGTCTTTACGCACAAACCAAACGACGTGAATTTGCATGAATCCACGAAAATACCTCCTTCCTTATATTCATTGTTGACAAGTACGTCTTAATGTACTATCATGAAAGCGTCACCAAACAAGATAAGTACGTTGGACGGGTCGTCTATGTGAGTATTCTAGTACATTCTCACGTACAAGTCAAGCTATATTTATGTTCTAACGTACTTTCATCCGCTTGCACAAATGGAGGTACGTGTAAATGTACAATTTGTACGAAAACATTTATGCACTTTGTAACGAACAAAAAATTACGCCCGGAGCTCTGTGTGGAGAGCTTGGATTCCGGCGCAGCGTTCTTTCCGACTTGAAAAATGGAAGAAAAAAATCGCTCGATACAACTACGCTTATGAAAATTGCAGAGTACTTTAATGTTTCCGTTGATTACCTTTTAACCGGGGAAGAAACAAAAAAAGCGCCCGACCTTACAGAGAAGGACGAGCGCGACATTGAACGCCGGTTGTCGGCCATGATTGCCGATCTGAATGGACCGACGGACGGGCTTATGTTTGACGGGGAGCCAATCGATGATGAAACCAGACAGCTCCTTGAAGTGAGCCTTAGAAACCAGCTGGAAATCAGTAAGAGGATTGCAAAGCAGAAGTTTACTCCTAAAAAGTATCGTAAAGAAGGAGAATAACGTGGATATTAAGGGTCTGGCAGAGAATATCTGCAAGAAATACAATTCAAGAGACCCGTTTGAGATTGCGGAGCGGCGGAACATTATTGTTGTATATGAACCTCTCGGGAGTATTCGTGGGTATTACAGTAAGAGTTTGCGTCAAAAGTTTATCCACATCAATCAGGATTTAGCGCGGCAACAAGCGTTGTTTACCTGCGGACACGAATTAGCACACTCCATACTCCACCCGGACACAAATACACCGTTTCTTCGGGCCTCGACCTTCTTTTCGGTGAACAAATTAGAGGTACAGGCCAACCAATTTTCGGTCTGTATGGTCTACTCAGACGAAGAATTAAAGCCGTTTCTGGATAGGTCAATCTATGACGTAGCGCTTTACATGGGTGTTCCCACAAACCTAGCAGAATATCGCATGAGAAATATAATGTTAGTACATATTGGGGAGAGGGTGAAGATCCGGTTATTTTAAATCTGAATATCGAGACACTGGATTCTGAAAACCCAATTATTCCATTCGATAATGATTCCATCGTGTCTTGCTGGAATACTTACTATCAGAAGGCAAACGCATCCTAAAATAAAAACTCCCCCGCCCGGTACTCGCGATACCGGACGAGGGAATCAGGTCAGAATATGTAACCATTGGGCAGCCCCCCTTTCGTGAGATCGGAGGGCAAAGAAGCTGCCCTCCGTCAAGAAGGGCTGACCGCTACTGTCCAGCAACGCCACCGACAGCATACCATACCATTCGCCCAATTTATTTCAATCCACAGCTCTATATAGAGCTGACTTTACTCCTTCATTCTACCACGACGGGGCAGTATTGGCAAGCGAAAGGAGCGAAATACCCATGGCGACCATTCAAAAACAGGGGAAGGGCTATAAGATCACCGTTTCTCAGGGCTATGACTATACCGGCAAGCGCATCCGGCAGTACATGACCTGGGTTCCGGAGCCGGGTATGACAGAGCGACAGGTCAAAAAGGAGCTGGAGCGGCGGGCCGTGCTGTTCGAGGAGCAGGTCAAGACCGGAGCCTCCGCCAACGCCAATATCCGCTTCGCTGATTTCGCGGCCAAGTACATGGCCGAATACGCCCAGCTCTACCTGAAGCCCAAGACCGTCCGCACCTACACCGAGAACCTGGTTCGGATCAACCAGGCCATGGGCCACATCCGGCTCTGCGATCTCCGCACAGCACACATCAACAGCTTTTACCGCAACCTCCAGGAGAGCGGCGTCCGGAACCGCGTCACCGCCGTCTGCAAGCTGGACCTTCGGGCCCGAATCGGTACCCAGCGCGGCGCCCTGTCCGCCATCTCCCGCAAGGCCGGTGTCAGCCGGGCCACCATCAACCAGGCCATAGAGGGGAAGCCAGTAAATAAAAACTCCGCCGACGCCATCGCGGCCGCTCTGGATATATCTCTCGACAAAGCATTTACCGTGACAACGCACGGGGAGCCGATAGCCCCGGCCAGTGTGATCTCCTATCACCGTACTCTATCCTCCATTCTCTCGCGGGCGGTCAAATGGGGATATATTCAGAGTAATCCAGCGGATGCCGCAGAGAAGCCCGCCCTAGGCCGCCGGGAGGCTGCCTATCTGGAGGAGGCCGACGCCCGGCGGCTCCTGGAGCTGCTGCAGGAGGAGCCCATCCGCTGGCGGGCGGTCATCACCTTTGACTTGCTCTCCGGGCTGCGCCGGGCGGAGCTGCTGGGGCTCCGATGGCAGGATGTGGATCTGGACGCCCACACTATCACCATCCGGCAGACATCCAACTACTTACCGGGGATGGGAGTCTATGTAGGCGCTCCAAAAACGGACTCCTCCGCCCGGCCGCTGCCTATCTCCACTGCGGCGGTGATGATACTGCTGGAGTATAAACGCTGGCAGGATGCCCAGCGGGAGAAGCTGGGGGATGCCTGGGAGGATCAGGACGGCCGGGTGTTCACCACTGATATGGGGGCGCCCATCTTTCCGGACAGCGTGACGCAGTGGTTCAGCGCCTTCGTGGCCCGCAACGGGCTCCCAAAAGTGACTGTCCATAGTCTGCGGCACACCTACGCCTCACTGATGATCGCCGACGGCACCCCACTGGTGGTGGTATCCCGCCAGCTCGGCCACGCTCAGACCTCCACCACGGCCAACATCTATGCTCACGCTATCGCCTCTGCCCAGGCCAGGGCCATGCAGACTTTTGATCGGTTCAACGACATTGTAGCAGGTCAGGCAACCGCCGATCCGGCGGAATTAGAGAACAAGAAAAAAGCGGCCAGAGAATAGATCTCCGGCCGCTACTTTTGTGCTCTGCGGTATCGCCTTGTCAAAATGGGCGCTAAATGGACGCTAAAGCCAGAATTTTCTCCACGGCAAGAGAAAAAGAAAAACCCTCAAGCCGTTGCGGCTCAAGGGTTTTTGTGGAGCTGCTACCCAGATTTGAACTGGGGACCTCATCCTTACCAAGGATGCGCTCTACCGACTGAGCTATAGCAGCATATTTGTCCCCTTGCGGGGAACTATTTAGAACAGGCCTGGCCTGGAACTTCCATGGCCCCGGAAGATTTCCGGCGGCTTATTCAAACAGCTGAAATCAGCTGGAGTAATTAAATGGCGACTCGGAAGGGACTTGAACCCTCGACCTCCGGCGTGACAGGCCGGCGTTCTAACCAACTGAACTACCGAGCCA
>QFCF01001655.1_pt1 | contig 16787 bp, 23 predicted proteins | sample 5346961 | NCBI WGS metagenome assembly QFCF01 (sample SAMN09062253, study PRJNA434731) | Human gut metagenome, whole genome shotgun sequencing project. | reverse complement strand
CAGGTCTACGAGATCTACCAGTACGACACCGCCCAGCACACCGACTACATCACCACCCTGCTGGCCTACCTCAAGGCCAACCGCAGCGTCAAGTCCACCGCCGCCTACCTGCATGTACACCGCAATACGGTCAACTACCGCATTGCCCGCATCCGGGAGCTGTTCGGCCTGGATCTGGACAGCTTTTCCACCGCCCACCAGATCCTGCTCTCCTGCCAGATGATCCGTCTGCTCCAGGACTGAATCCCCAAAAAATACAGCCTGTGGCCCCTGCCTTTTTGGGGTTTGACGGCGGTGGGAATTTGTGTATAATGAGATACAGAGGCAGCCTGTAATTTTTTTGAGATTGTCACTTTGTATGCGGAACAGTTGCTGCCCAGGAGGATGATTATGAATATTTTGATTATCGGCTGCGGCGATACCGGTTCCCAGCTTGCCAATGTACTGGACGATATGGGCAACCAGGTATCGGTCGTGGACCGCGACCCTGAAACCGCTTCGGAACTTTCGGACTCCTACACAGGAATGTTCACCGTGGGTGTTCCCATCGACCAGGATGTCCTGCGCCATGCCGGCATCGAGGGCTGCGATGTGGTCATCGCAGTCACCAAGGACGACAACACCAACCTGATGGTCGCCCAGCTGGCACGGGATATCTTTGGTGTGCCCAAGGTGATCTCCCGGGTTTCCGATCCCCGGCGGGAAGAAGTATTCAGCAGCTTTGGCCTGAGCACCATCTGTCCGACCAATCTCACCGTTGCATCGGTGGTGGCCGCCCTGGATGACCGCCGCCAGCACACCGAAGAACTCTATTTTGGCAGCACCCGCGTCTCCTTTGAACAGATGGAGATCGACCGCCGGTACCTGGGCGAATATGCCGAGGCCATCGAGCTGCCCCGGGGCATGGTCCTGCTCGGGGTCCTGTCCCAGAGCGGCAAGCTGCGGCTGCGCGGCGAGGGCATGCAGACCGTCATCGACGAAGGCGATGTCCTGGTGCTGGCCCGTTCCATTGGCTGATGAGGAGGAGCATTTGGTATGAATGTTATTGTAGTGGGTGGCGGTAAAGTGGGCTACTATCTGGCAGACTCTGCTGGAACATGGCCACAAGCCCTTTGTAATCGAAACCGATAAGGAAATCTGCCGGAAGATCGCCAACAACCTGGATATTCCGGTCATCAATGGCGACGGCACCACCCCGGAAGCTCTGGAGAGCGCCGGTGTGGAGCACTGCAAGGCCTTTGTCAGCGTCACCGGCCAGGACCAGGTCAACCTGATCGCCTGCCAGCTGGCCAAAAAGCGGTATGGCGTGGGCCGCACCGTGGCCCGGGTAAACAACCCCAAGAACCTCCAGGTGATGAAGCGGCTGGGCGTGGATATTCCCGTATCCAGCACCGACAGCATCGCCCGCCTCATCGAGCGGGAGATCGATGTGGCCACCATCAAGCGCCTGCTCTCCATCAACCGGGGCGAGGCCACCATCAGCGAAGTGGAGATCCCCAAGAAATACTCCCACGACGGCACCGTTCTGATGGACTTCAACCTCCCCAACGAGTGTGTCATCGTCTCCATCACCCGGGATGACACCCTGATCATCCCCCGAGGCAACACCCCCATTCTTTCGGGCGATAAGCTGATTATCATCTGCCGCAACGAGTATCTGCATCAGCTGCTGCATGCCCTGCACATTGAATAGGAGGCCGCTGTGAAGAATAAAACTGTTCTGGTCACCGGCGCTGCCACCGGCATCGGGCGCAGCACCGCCGAACTCTTTGCTGCCATGGGTTACCAGGTGGCACTGGGCTGCAACCACTCCTTTGCCGAGGGGCTTCAGTTCGCCCGCTCCCTGTCCGAGATGGGCATGAGCACTATGGCAGTCAAGGCAGACCTTCGCCAGCCCGATCAGGTGGAGGCCATGTTCCGGCAGATCGAATCGGTCTGGGGTGGTGTGGATATCCTCATCAACAACGCCGGCATTGCCCAGCAAAAGCTCTTCACCGACATCACCAACGAGGACTGGGATGCCATGGTGGGGGTAAACCTCTCCGGCGTCTTTTACTGCTGCCGGGCAGCCCTGCCCTATATGATCCGCCAGAAGGCGGGCAGCATTGTGAATGTCTCTTCGATGTGGGGCATCTGCGGCGCCTCCTGCGAGGTGCATTACTCGGCAGTCAAGGCCGGTGTCATCGGCCTGACCAAAGCCCTGGCCCAGGAGGTGGGCCCCAGCGGAATCCGGGTCAACTGTGTTGCCCCCGGTGCCATTGCCACCCACATGAACGACAACCTGGACGAGGAGGCCGTTGCCCTGCTCCGGGAGGAAACTCCCCTGGGCCGGATGGGCACCCCCGAGGAGATCGCCCGCGCCATCGCCTTCCTGGCGCTGGAGGATAGTGCCTTTACCACCGGACAGGTCCTCAGCCCCAACGGCGGCCTGGTGATCTGATTGAAGCAGAAAAAACCTCCGTGCCGGATTTTCCGCGCAGGAGGTTTTTGTTATTTTTACTATTATCTATACAATTCGTATGGAATCTACCGGACAAGCTCCAAATCATTCTGTATAATATCTGAAAATATTGCTGAATGTATAAAGTGCTGGTCGGTGGATCCGACCAGCACTCGGAAGCTTTATTCCTGCTCGTACTCGTAGAAGCGCTCCTCCACCAGGGTGGTGAAGATCACCTGCACCAGGGGGTAGCCCTCGCCCATCACGGTATCCCGGAGGATCTCTGCCACACGCTCCCGCACCTCGTCCGGGCGGTCAAACCAGGACACCTCTACAATGGGGAATCCGGGCACCTGTTCGCCCCCGGCATAGAAACTGCTGTGCGCCAGCTCCAGGATCAGCCAGTCCTCGGGGCAGCCAATGGCCTCGGCCAGCTTGGGGATCAGCGGTGTGCTGATGGCGCGCATCTGCTTGTCAGTAAGTCCTTTTACGGTGATCTGCGGCATAGTATCTTCCTCCTTTGATGTTCCGGCCCGGCCATGCTGCACAGCCGGTGGATTTTCACCTGTATTGTATCACAGCTGCCCGGAACAGCACAAGCCTTTTCCCTGCCCTCTCATCGCAGCAGCCAGGCCAGAGCAGCCGCCAGGGGCAGGGTGAACCCCTCCCCGGCTGCCGGCTCCGTCTCAGGCAGGGGGGCAGGCTCCTCCGGCTCTCCGGCGCTCTGCCGGGCCCGGCGGCGCATCTCCTCCACCCGGCGCTCGGCGTCCTGCTGCATCCGGGCAAACTCCCCGGCGGAAAACCCCGTGGGCTGCCAGCTGCTCATTCGATCCCCTCCTCCGGCAAAAGCCCCAGCTCCCGCAGCAGGTCCAGCAAGTTCCCCAGCGCCCAGATCGCCCGGGCATCGGCCAGACGGTACCGCTTCTCTGCTGGAAGCAACGCCGTCACCGCCTCCAACAGATGCAGTTCCGGTGCATCGGCGGCCAGCTGCGCCCGAATGGCCTGCTGCAGCCGGCTGAACCGGGCCGCGTCCCCCTCATCGGTCTCCCTCTGTATGGCGGCGATCAGCTGCCGCAGTTCGGCCCGACCTGCCTCGGTGCCCAGCAGTTCCTCCAGTGCCATACTCCTCACCCCCTGGTCAGATCCTGTAGCAGCGACCGGGGGCCGGGCTGCTGGAGCAGCTGCGCCAGCGCTTTGGGAGAGCGCAGCACCTCGGCGATCATCTCGCTCTGGTGGGGATTCAGCTTCTGGAGCGCCTGATCGAAGGCTCCCCGGTCCAGCTGTTCCAGCACCCGTTCCGGATCCAGCCCTGCTCCGGCTGCCGCCTTGGCCAGCAGCGCCCGGTTGGCTCTCTCTGTGGTAGGATTCATCACACTCACGCCCTTTCGGTTCAATTTATGCCCCGGCTGCGAAAAATATCCCGGCCCGATTCAGGAGGTATCCCTATGAAACTCACCGTATTCAGCGACTGCCACGGCAATCTGGACAATGCCATCCAGATCCTGTCCCAGTGCCAGTCCGACCGCTATCTGTTCTGCGGCGATGGCATCCGCAACGCCGAACTCGCCGCCGATCTGCTGGACAAACCGCTCCTGGCTGTGCTGGGCAACTGCGACCGGGGCGAGACTGGCGAAGCCGAGCGCCTGCTGGAACTGGACGGTGTGCGGATCCTGCTCACCCACGGGCACGGATACAGCGTCAAGGCCAGCCTGCTGCCCCTGCGCCGCCGGGCGCTGGAACTGGGGGCACAGCTGGTGCTGTATGGTCACACCCACCTGCCTGCCCTCGCCAATGAGGATGGTGTGTTGTTCTGCAATCCCGGCAGCTGTATGGACAGCCCCCTCTGCGCCGAGATCGAACTGCTGGATGGCACCGTGGAGAAGATCCGCCTACTCCATCTGGATCAGGCTGCCCCCACCCTGTAAGCGCAAAAAAGCACCCGGAGAGCCTGATGAACTCTCCGGGTGCTTTTTGATTGGTTGTAAATATTTTGGGGAGGATCATTCCTCTGCGGGGGCTTCCAGCGCCGCCCGGTAGAGGTCCCCCTTCTTGTAGCCAGTGGCCTTTGCCACCTCCTTGGCTGCCATGGTGGGGGAAAGCCCCTCCTCCATGCGGCGGCGGGTCAGGGCAGCTGCCTCCTCAAAGGTCAGCTCTGGCTCCTCGGACGGCTTAGCACCGGCGATTACCAGCACAAACTCGCCCCGGGGATTGTTCTCCTTGTAATAGGCTGCCGCCTCGGACAGGGTGGTGCGGCGGGTCTCCTCATGGAGTTTGGTCAACTCCCGGCAGATGGCAATCTCCCGGTCCCCCAGCACCGCCAGCAGGTCCTCCAGGGTTCGCAGCAGCTTGTGGGGCGCCTCGTAGAACACCATGGTGCGGGTCTCGTTCTTCAGCGACTGGAGATGCTCCATGCGGCTGGACTTGTTGACACTCAGGAACCCCTCGAAGGTGAACCGCGCCGTTGCCAGACCAGAGAGCGCCACTGCTGTGGCAATGGCTGTGGGTCCGGGCACCGACAGCACCGGGATGCCCAGCTTGTGGCAGGCATCCACCAGCTGCTCGCCGGGGTCGGAGATACAGGGCATACCTGCATCGGTAACGATGGCACAGTCCTCCCCGGCCAGCAGTCGGGCGGTGATGGACTGGGAGGCCTCGCGGATGTTGTGCTCGTGGCAGCTCACCAGCGGCTTTTTCAGCCCCAGATGGTTGAGCAGCTTGATGCTGACCCGGGTATCCTCGGCGGCGATAAAGTCCACCGATTCCAGGATCTCTGCCGCCCGGGGCGACAGATCCCCAAGATTTCCTATGGGGGTTCCCACTACATACAGTCTACCCATGTTTTTTCTGTTCCTCCTTGGGAAGATTGGCATACTTGCCATAGATGCGCAGCATTTCCGGGGAAAAGCCCCCTTCGCCCTCGACGATCAGCGGGGGCATCACCTGCAAAAAAGGCTTGCCGCCCTTGCGCCCCTCCAGCAGGAAGAGCCAGGGGGCGGTGTCGGGGCGCTGCTGCACCATGCGCAGGCGTTTGGGTTCTATCCCGTTTTTGCGCATGGCCTCCATCACATCGGGCAGGCGCTCGGGGCGCTGGCAGATGCAGCACCGCCCGCCGAACCGCAGCAGCCAGGCCGCCGCCCGGCAAACATCGTCGATGGTGCAGGCGGTCTCGTGCCGGGCGATCTGGTCGCTGCCCGTTTCGGACAGGATCCCCCGTCCTTCGATTTTATAGGGGGGATTGCAGGTGACCACATCAAAGCTCTGCCCCTCGGGCAGGGCGGAACGGTCGGTGAGGTCGGCCAGCACCGGCACCACCTGTCCTTCCAGGTCGTTTTCCCGGACGGTAATGGTGAGCTGGTCGATGGCCTGGGGCTGGATGTCCACCCCATAGCTCTGGCGGGGACGGGTCTCCTCAGTGCGGTACCAGGCCAGGGCCACGATCCCGCAGCCGGTACCCAGGTCGCAGGCACGGTCCTTGCGCCGGGGCGCGGCAAAATCCGAGAGCAAAAACGCATCGGTGCCAAATTTATGCTCCGGCGACACACAGAGCTTGATTCGGTCGCCCAGGGCTTCAAAGTGATAGCGGTCATTCATGGGGATAGCCTCCTCCGGCAGTGTTGGTGCGCTGTTCCTCGCCAGAAAAAAGGCCCTGCCCGGACTGCTCCGGCCCGGACGAGGCCTTTTTGTGCTTGAGAAAGCGGGATCCGTCCGGCTGATCAAAGCTGCGGACGCTTGAAATCGGGGTTGGGGGTGATGTTCACTTCGGTGATGGTCTCGCCCGGACGCATCAGCCGTGCCATCACCACAAAACGCTGCTTGTTGGTCTTGCCATAGGCGCGGGTACAGGTGGACAGGGTGAGGATCTTATCCGAGGAGTTCACATCCACTGCAAAGTCGTGCAGACTGCGCGCCTTAGCCTCGTTGATGATGTACTGCAAGCCGGAAGCGCCGGGGTCACTGGTAATGTAGTTAAAGGATTCCTCGGTGTAGAAGACTGCAAACACCTTCCAGGTCATCTCCTCCGAACCGGTGGAGTAGTGGATGTACGGTGTGCTCTTGCAGAAGTTGAGGTGATGGAAGCTGGGCAGCTGACCGAACATGATGTCGCTGGCCCGTGTAACAAACGGATTGGCGGAAACATTGGTCCAGTTGTGGCCGTACAGCACGGTGTTCTGGGAAATCTGGTTCCGATTTCCGAATCTGGTATCCGAATCCGCCCAGATTACGCCGTAGTAGCTGTAATTCTTGTCATAGCCCTTGGCAGAGTAGTACAGGTTATCCGGCCCCACTACAACGGGGTAGTTGATGTTGGTGTTGGGAATCCGCAGCCAACCCACCACATCGCTGTTCTTGGCCTTCCAGGAGGCGATGTTGCCCTTGCCGCTGCTGCCCACGGTAGCAGGGTCAAAGGTGCCCCAGCTGGATGTGGGAGTCTGGGTTGTGGTCCCACCAGCCGATTCACCTGGATCGGTGACAACATTGTCCGCACTGGCAGCCAGGCGCTGGGCCACCACCGTCTCCAGACGGGCGCCGGACAGCGCCTTGACGGTGGCCGAAGTGGTGATATCCGGTGCAGCGGTGCCGCCATCTGCAATGTTGGTGCTGTCCCCTTCTGCCATTGAGGAGGAACCGCGGTCGGTATCCGCATCGGCCGGGCTGATCAGATGGGCGATGCCGTAGATGCTGCCGCCCACTGCAAGCAGCAGAGCTGCGGCCAGGCCGGCTATCCGCAGGCGCGCAGCCCGCATGACCTGTTCCCGACGGCTGCGGCGATCCTTGGGGGCAGCACTCCGGCGCTGGGCGGCGCTATGCTCCGGCCGCTCCTCCGGGGTGCGGCGGCCTGCCGGATGGGCTGTGCGCTCCACGACGGCACCGCTCCGGCCGGAACGGCTTCCGACAGCCCGCTGTTCCCGGCTGGTGTGCTGCTCCGCCGGGCGCTGGGCACTCCGGCGGGAATGTTCCCGTCCGGCGGCACCGCGCTCTTCCCGACGGGTCAGATCCGGGGCCTCTTCCCGCTCGGCACGGCTGGCATAGGCGGCACGGTAACGGTCATATTCACTGGAAAGTTCCCGGCGGCGCTCCGTCTCCCGGCTCTCGCCGGACGGACGGGCATTGCCCCGGGATCCACGGTTCTCTCTCTGCATGTGTTTCCCTCTCGTCTTTGGTCTCGGTGCGCCCGATTCCGGCGCAGTTTCTACTCTTTATTTTATCATACCCATCCGTTCCGTCAAGGGGCAGACCCCTCTTTTGGCGACGGCACTGGACAATTCTCGCCCTCCATGCTACAATAAAACAAATGTTCTTGCCACATTGCCGATCAGGAGGTTCTTTTATGCTCACTTCCCACCGTTTTTCCTCGACCCTTGGCACCGTTACCCTCTACCTGGAGGACGAAGTCCTCATCGGGCTGGATCTGGCTGGGACTGCCGGCTGCGGCGGCCGGCTGATGGCCCAGCTGGCCCGGCACGGTGTGGACACCGCCGCCTTCCGTCCGGAGGCCACCCCGGCAGCACGCGCAGTGGAGGCATGGCTGACCCGGTATGCAGCCGGCAGCCAGGAGCGGTTTGCCCTGCCCCGAAAGCTCTACGGCACCCCGTTCCAGATTGCGGTGTGGGAAGCATTGGAGGCCCTTGGCTACGATGAGGTGATCTCCTACGCCGAGCTGGCCCGGCGGGTGGGCTCCAACGGATTCCGGGCAGTGGGCACCGCCGTGGGGCACAACCCCATTCCCATCATCATTCCCTGCCACCGCATCGTGCGCCAGGACGGCGTGATCGGCCGGTTCGGCACCGGGAACGGCACCGAAACCAAACGACAGCTGCTGCGCCTGGAAGGGCACAGCGTTTGAACAAAAATCGGCTCCCAGTCCGTCGGACCAGGGAGCCGATTTTTGCTATCCCATTTTCCGGGAGCCCTTTACTGCTTCTCCGCCTCTGCCTGTTCGAGCAGAATCAGTTCTGCTTCGGGAGCGTTCAGATACAGTTCCTCGCACTCCTGCTGCGCGCGGAACAGAGTTTCATACATCTCTTTATAATCCGGCGTACCGTTCACTCTTTTGTATTTTAACCTGAAACAGATTAAAATACAATACCCTGTTTCAGGTTATGACATACTCGGGTTGGGGTGATTGCTATGAACAGACTGCGTGATCTGCGCGAAGATGCCGACCTGACCCAGACCCAGGTGGCGGCGATTCTGCACATGTCCCAGACCGGCTATTCCAAATACGAAACAGGAGAAAATGACATTCCCACCCGTGTGCTGATCCAGCTGGCCCGCTTCTACCAGACCAGCACCGATTACCTGCTGGGGCTCACCGACCGCCGGGACCCCTTGTAAGGGAGGCGGCAGCTTTGGCCCGATATCCACGGATCCGCGATCTGCGGGAAGATGCTGACCTGACCCAGGCTCAGGTGGGCGAGCGTCTGGGACTGTCCCAGCGGACCTACGCCTATTACGAAAGCGGCCAGCGCATGGTGCCGCCGGAGGTGCTCTGCGCCCTGGGAGACCTGTACGGGGTCAGTGTGGACTATCTGCTTGGCCGCACCGACTGCCGGTTGATGAACCGATAAAAAAGCCGTATGGAGAATTTCCATACGGCTTTTTTGGCATACTGCGCCCGGTCATGACCCGGCAGGCAGAACCTCCTCGATGTCCCACTCGCCAAACATCTCCTTAAGGGTCACAGTATAGCGACGGTACTGGCTGCTGTTGTAGTTGGCCTGCTCCTCGATCTCCCACCGGGCAATGGGCTCGGTTCCCGGCCCCCAGAAGGCATTCTGCCCGCTATCGGCATACCGGACAAAGATGATCTCGGCCTCCCGGGTGTTGAAGCTCACCTCCCAGAAGTCCAGCAGCACCGGCAGGTACCAGATTGGCTGCTGCTCCGGGTAGGCGTAGACGCCGTATTCCTCATAATACCGGTATTGCTCCCGGGGAGCGGCACCCACCGGTACACTCTGGTGGGCGATCTCTACCTCCTCCCCGAACAGCGCCTGGGCGGCATACTCCACCTGCTCCTTGGTGATAAACTGCTTCCGTCCGCTTTCTCCGGCGATCTGCCCGGCAACATACCGGGCATTGGCGGTGTTCGCCCCCTGGGTGATGCCCAGGGTGGTGCCGTCAGTGTTCAGCAGGGCGGTGAGCAGCCGGTATTCCTCCGGCAGATCGGCATACCCCTTTTGCAGCAGCTTGGCATACCGGGGATAGACGATCAGCTCCTGCCCCAGCAGCCGCGCCACAGCCAAACCGGTGTCGTCGTGGGTGAAGGTGGTTTCCACGATGTCCGGCTCGGTGAGGGTGACTGCAATTTGGGGGCGCTCCGCCTCCCAAACCTCCGCCGAAAAGGCTGCCTGTTCCGGCCGGCTGGGAAGCTCCTCCTTGGCCCCACAGCCGGTCAGCCCCAGACCCAATGCCGCAGCCAACAGTGCCGCCGCCAGACGCTTTGCCATGAAATCCCCCTCCTGCCCAAAAAATCCTCTGCTTCTTATTATACAAACTTACCCGGAGAAATTCAAAGCCGGGATCTGGAAATCCGCAAAAAAAGCCCTATCCCCGGCAGCTGCCAGAGGACAGGGCTTTTTTCAGTGTTTTGGGATTTAGAACTTCAGACGCTCCTCAATGAAGGGAAGGACCTCGTCCATGGGCAGACGAACCTGCTCCATGGTATCGCGGAAGCGGATGGTCACGCAGCCATCCTCCTGGCTTTCAAAGTCGTAGGTGATGCAGAACGGAGTACCGATCTCATCTTCACGGCGGTACCGCTTGCCGATGGTGCCAGCCTCATCGTAATCCACCATGAAGTGGTCGGCCAGCTTCTGCCACAGTTCCCGGGCAGGCTCGGACAGCTTCTTGGACAGGGGCAGCACAGCAGCCTTATAGGGAGCCAGAGCCGGATGCAGACGCAGCACGGTGCGCACATCGCCCTCACCCACTTCTTCCTCATCATAGGCATCGCACAGGAAGGCCAGGGTCACACGGTCGGCGCCCAGCGACGGCTCTACTACATAGGGCACATACTTCTCGTTGGTTTCGGGGTCGAAGTACTCACAGCTCTTGCCCGAATGGGTCTGATGCTGGGTCAGGTCAAAGTTGGTGCGGTCTGCAATGCCCCAGAGCTCGCCCCAGCCGAAGGGGAACAGGAACTCGATGTCGGTGGTGGCATTGGAGTAGTGGGACAGCTCGGCCTGCTCGTGGTCACGCAGGCGGATGTTCTCCTCCTTCATGCCCAGCGAGAGCAGGAACTGATGGCAGTAGTTCTTCCAGTAGTTGAACCACTCCAGATCAGTGCCGGGCTTGCAGAAGAACTCCAGCTCCATCTGCTCAAATTCCCGGGTACGGAAGGTGAAGTTGCCGGGGGTGATCTCGTTGCGGAAGCTCTTGCCGATCTGGCCGATGCCGAAGGGCAGCTTGCGGCGGGTGGTGCGCTGTACATTCATGAAGTTTACAAAGATACCCTGTGCAGTTTCGGGACGCAGATAGATCTCACTCTTGGAATCCTCGGTTACACCCTGGAAGGTCTTGAACATCAGGTTGAACTTCCGGATATCGGTGAATTCTGTGCCGCCGCACTCCGGGCAGGTCACCTTGTTTTCCCGGATGTAATCCATCATCTGCTGGTCGCTCCAGCCAGCGGGATCGAAGCCGCACTGCTCCTCGATGAGCTTGTCGGCACGATGACGGGCCTTACAGGTCTTGCAGTCGATGAGGGGATCGGAGAAACCGCCCACATGGCCGGAAGCCACCCATACCTGGGGATTCATCAGAATAGCAGCGTCCAGACCCACATTGTAGGGGGACATCTGTACAAACTTCTTCCACAAGGCCTTCTTGACATTGTTCTTGAATTCCACACCCAGAGGGCCGTAGTCCCAGGTGTTGGAAAGGCCGCCGTAGATTTCAGAACCGGCATATACAAATCCACGATTCTTTGCCAGTGCAACGATTTTGTCCATTGTCTTTTCCATGGTAAATACTCCTCTTTCGGATAAAATTTCGATCCCGAGGAACAGAAAAAAAGCCCTCCATCCCCCGCAGTACTGCAAGGGACGAAAGGCTGTGGATCAAGTTCAGTCTTCCGCGGTTCCACCCTCATTGATCTGTACAGGCAAAAGCACAGACCCACTCTTGTGAACAAACCGCTCTCAGCTCAAAAGTGCCGTTCGCTGCAGGATCACACCGGCTCACACCAGCCGCCGGCTCTCTGGAACAGGACCCAGAACAGTTACTCTTCTTTCTCATCGCCAGATTTGGTTTGCTATCAATCTATCACAAAACCCAGGGACTGTCAAGGGGATGCTGCTTGCAAAGAGCCGCCCGCTCCTCTATAATAGGAGGGAACCATGTTTGGCTCAAAGAGGGGGGGATCGACAATGAAATCGCTCTGCAAAGTTCAGCCGCTCTCGGTTCTGTCGGCAGCGGTGGGCTGTGTTCCACTGACGCTGGAGGCACTGCAGGAGGCAGACCCGCTCCATCTGAGTCTGTGCGGCCTGTGGATCGGGCTGAGCCTGTGTCTGGCGCTGATCTGCACCCTGCTGGATACCCTTTCCGACTGACCACCGCAAAAAAAACCTTGATTTTCCCTTTCGGTCCCGCTATAATAGAATATACATGATTTTCTGGTGAACTGGTTCAGCCTGCCGCCGGAATCCATATCGGGGTGTAGCGCAGTTGGTAGCGCGCATGCTTTGGGAGCATGATGTCGGGTGTTCGAGTCACCTCACTCCGACCAGCTTTAATGGAAAAACCGCCTGTTTAGGCGGTTTTTCTGCGTTCCGGGGGAAATTTTAGGAAGCCGGATTGCCGGCACAGCTCTTCCGAAAAGACCAGCAGGAAGAATCAAAACCGGTACCGGCAGAAGGCGTCTCAAAGCGGAAAATCCCTAACCAATCCCTAACCGAAAAAGGACATGGAAGATGCGCCGTTAGTGGGAGAGGCCGCTCTCCTTCTTTACGCTATTACTTGACGGGATAGGGTTTGCTGGTGTTGGTCCGTCCCAGGATATAGTCGGTGGACACCTGATAGAAGTCCGCCAGCTTCAGCAAATGCACCACCGGAATGGTCTGGAACCCACGCTCATAGCGGGAGTAGACGGTCTGGCTGATTCCCAGAATCTCCGCCACGTCCTCCTGCCGCAGGTCTTTGTCCTCACGCAGATCTCTCAGTCTTTGAAAATACATACAGCACACCGCCTTTAGTACTGATTGATACTATTGACGATACTGCATCTTTTTATTAGAATGTTGCTGATAGAACTTATAAGTACTAAGGAGGCGATGAAATGGAACTGTATCAGGAGATTCTTCGTCATATACTGGCAGACGGAAAAATCCAGGTGTCTTTCCCGGAACTCACCAACTCAGACAGTACAAAAATCGTGGAGCTGGAGTGTTACAAGGCACTGCGAAAAATCAAAGCCATTCTGGAGGACGACTCCCTGGAGGACAGCGAATGCTTTTACCGGATCGAGGAAATCGTCTGCGTGTTTGAGGATCTGGGTTCCGGCTGCGGCAGCCGGCATGATTTCGGCTGAGTTCACAGACAGGGAACCTTCCGCTGAAATGGATTTCTGCGAGAGGGGATCTTTGTCTATTGCTTGATAAAACCTGCTCTGCCTGATGGGAAGGTGAGACAGAACCGGAGCAACAGACAGTTGCTTGGCTTTTTGTTTCCATCATGATACAATTCAGGCAAGGTGGTGATCGATATGGAACCCAAAGAAATTCTTCTGGAACTGCGCACCAAGCATGGGCTCTCACAGGAGCAGTTGGCGGAAAAGGTACATGTAACCCGGCAGGCAGTATCCCGCTGGGAGACAGGCGAAACGGTACCCAATACGGAGACTTTGAAGCTGCTTTCCAGGCTGTTTGATGTCTCCATCAACACCCTGCTGGGCTCGCCCCGACAGCTGATCTGTCAGTGCTGCGGTATGCCCCTGGAGGACGCCAATATCAGCCGGGAGCCAGATGGCACTTTCAACGAAGAGTACTGCAAATGGTGCTATTCCAACGGAAAGTATGTTTATACAAGTCTTGAGGAATTGCTGTGTTTTCTGGAGAATCATATGTCAAATGAAACCTGGCCTCCTGAACAGGTCAGAGCCTACTTCGAAACCCAACTGCCAAAATTAAATCACTGGAAATAGGACAAAGCATCAATGCCTCCCCCTGAAAATCTCAGTTTCAGAGGGAGGTATTTTTATGAATCACTGATGCAGCCGGCATGACTTTGGCTGAGTTCCTATCCGAACGAGAAAACAGGGCGATGCGCTGACCAATATCGCCCCGTTTTGTACTGCCGCTTTTATCCCACCCTCTCGAACGGGATCACCTTGCACCGGCTCTCCTTCGGCGGTTCAGGCGGCTCGGGTTCCGGTTTGGCGGTGGCTGTTTCCATAAAACCGCCGATCTTCTCCGCTGCGCCCCTCTGCATCTCGCTGGTGATGTGGGTATAGGTGTCCAGGGTGAACCCGGCGCTGTAATGGCCCAACATACTGGAGAGCGTCTTTACATCCACACCGCTGGAGAGAGCCATGATGGCGAAGGTGTGCCGGAGATCGTGGAAACGCACATGCTCCTCGATGCCGGCCTTTGCCAGCAGCTTGCGGTTGATCCGGGACACCGCATCCGGGCTCCAGTAGACGCCGGTGCGGGGCGACGGGAACAGGAGGGGATTGTCCGGATGCTGTTCATGCTCCCGCACCAGGAGCTCCACCGTCTGCCGGGACAGCGCCACCCTGCGGATGGAGTTCCGGGTCTTGGGCTCAGTGGCCACCAGTTCTCCGTCAATGCGGGTGACCTGTCTGCTCACCGACAGGATACGGTTTTCAGTATCCAGGTCGTCCCACCGCAGCGCTAGCAGTTCGCCCCGCCGCAGTCCGCTGGACAGCTCCAGGAAGAACATGGGCAGGACGCCGTACTGTTCCGCTTCCCGGAGATAGGCTCCCAGCTTTTCCGGCGGCAGGATGGTCATCTCCTTTTTCTCCTTGGGCGGGATGCGGCAGTTGTCGCAGGGATTGTAGGGGATAAGCCGCTCCTTCACCGCCTGCTTGAGTGCCGAGGACAGCACCATGTGGATGCGCCGGACCGAACTGCCGGTGAGGGCGGTGTTGGTCTGACTTTTCCACCGCTGTACCCGTCCGTTGGTTCGGGAGTCATTGTAGAGCTGCTGAATCTGAATGGACGTGAGCCGCCTGAGCTTAATCCCTCCCAGAGCCGGAATGATGTGGTTTTCGATGGCATTGGCGTAGGTCTTGGCGGTATTGGGGCGGATTACCGGCTTGCTGTAAGTTTCAAACCACAGCCTGCACCACTCCGCCACTGTGTAATCCTCGTTGTAGTTGATGGGGACTCCCCGGTTGTCCCGGATGGCCCTGGTCAGTTTTTCTTTGCACTCCGCCTGGGTCCTGGCAGATACACTTTTCTGGATCGCTCGTCCGGTCACCGGGTCGATGCCCTGAGTATACCGTCCCTCCCAGCGACCATTGGGCTTTTTCCGGATGCTGCCCTCGCCGTTTGCACGTTTCTTTGGCATAGATGATTCCTCCTTCCATAACACAAACACATACCACAGAATCCCGGGAATAGCTACTAAAATATTTCCGTCTTTCTGGCCGCCTGCTCCTCGATCCACGCCATGAGCTTATCACGGGGGACGATAATGCGGCTGCCCAGGGTGATGGTGGGGAAGTCCTTCCGGTGGGCCACCTCGTAGGCGTGGGCCAGCCCGATGCCCAGCACATCAGCCACATCCTGCACGGTCAGCATCAGGGGGAGTTCATTGAAAGAGTTATACTTGGATCGTTTCATCGGATTCCTTTCTACCCTTCCCGCGGAAGGGATTTTATTCCTTGTTTTGTGGCCCATTTTCTGCGCCGCTTACATGATTATTTCAGGCTGCTGCTCCTCATGGTCATCCGGCTTGTGGCCCTGAGCGATCTTCTTTTCCCGCAGCTTTCTGAGCCGCTTGCGGTCAATCTGGATGCCGCCGGGGCGGGATCTGGGCAGGGAGTTGTCCTGGAAGATACGGCTCATGTGGTAGAGCAGCCGGGTCACCGCCAGCATCACGTCGGGCGGGCGCTGTTCTTCCCTGTGGTCCAGAAGGTACCGGGCGTATTCATTCCCCTGCTCCGCCGACCGGGTCAGCCAGAGTGTGGCCTGTTCCTTATCCCGGGGCACTTCCTTTCCCATGAGGTACAGCTTGCCCAGCAGATACTGGGCATAGGGGTTCCCGCCCTCGGCGGAACGGGTGAGCCACTCCACCGCAGCCGCCGTATCCTTTTCCATGATCTCGCCGCGGAGCAGCTCTTTGCCCAGGCGGTACATGGCCCAGTTGTTTCCGCCTGCCGCGGCGGTGCGCAGCCAGTCCATGCCCCGCGCAGTGTCCCGCACTTCCAGATCGGCGGAGAGGTACAGCTTGGCGAGGGCGTACTGCGCCGCCGGATGACCCTGCCGGGCGGCCTGCTCGAACCAATACCGGGCTTTCACCCCGTCGGGAATCAGCAGAGGGCCGTCCCGCCAGAGCTTGCCCAGCAGGTATTGCGAGTAGCGGTCGCCGCCCTTCGCCAGCTTCTCCAGCTCCGATACCGCGCCGCTCCGCTCCTCCAGCGTCAACTCTTCATTTCGGATGATCTCTTGCAGCGTCCAGTAATTGTAGGACGCATTTCGGAACTGCTCCGGCTCGTCCCGCTGGCCCATATCCTGGTCCTCGAAGGTGACTTGGCCCAGCCGCAGCCGCTCCGCTTCCCGGATGACGGCGTTTTTGATCTGCCGGAACTCCTTTTCCTTGGACAGCGGGAGCCGCTCCCGAGGCTTGTCGTGGTAGTAGCCATCCACCTTTCCCTGGAGCAGGAGCCACTGGTCGTAGCACTGGCGCACGATGGGAAGCCGCTCCATCTGGTCCACGATCTCATCCACCAGCCCCTTGAGCCGCTTGGGGAGATAGCCGTAGGTTTTCTTGCCCTTGACCGTCCCCAGCTGCACCGCCAGCTCCTGCATGAGCTGCTCGGCCTCCGGGTGGTCGCACAGGCCGGCCTGCATCGCCTGCACCAGCTCCAGCATGGCCCGCCGCGCCTGCCGCACCAGCTCGTCCCGGGACGCCGTCTTCTGCTCGTAGAGGTGGAGCATCTCGTCCCGGAAGATGTCGTTGGTCAGGCTGGACTTGATCTGGCGGATGCCCTCTTTGGTGAGATAGGCTTGTCCGGGTTTGGCCGACCAGGCCATCATGTGGATGTGCGGATGCTCGCCCTCGTCGTGGAAGGCCGCGTACCAGCGGAAGTCCGCGGGCGGTATTTTCATCGCCGCCGCGATCTCATTGCGGTGAGTGCGGATGAGATTTCTCCACGCCGCGGCGC
>QFCF01001625.1_pt1 | contig 17080 bp, 15 predicted proteins | sample 5346961 | NCBI WGS metagenome assembly QFCF01 (sample SAMN09062253, study PRJNA434731) | Human gut metagenome, whole genome shotgun sequencing project. | reverse complement strand
GACCCCCATTTTGCTGGTGGTCCGCCCCCGGGGGGCGGCCCTCACGCTGGCGGCCATGGTGCAGGGGCTGGCCCGGTTCCGCAGCCCCGGCATGATCGGCGGGATTCTTCTGAATGGCTGCTCCCGGGGGCTGGCGGAGCTGCTTACGCCCATGCTCCAACAGGAGACGGGATTGCCAGTGCTGGGCTGGCTGCCCCAGCTGCCCGACTGCGCCATTGGGAGCAGGCACCTGGGCCTGCTCACGCCGGGGGAGGTCCAGGGTCTGGCAGACAAGGTGGACCGGCTGGCCGGCCAGCTGGAGGAGACGGTGGACCTGGAGGGCGTTCTGGCCCTGGCCCGGTCCGCGGCGGCCCTGCCGGCGGCGCCCGCCGTTGTCCCGACGGAGCCGGAGGGCCCCGTGGTGGCGGTGGCCCGGGACCGGGCCTTCTGCTTCTACTATGAGGAAAACCTGGAGCTGCTGCGGCGGAACGGCCTGCATCTGGCGGAGTTCAGCCCCCTGGAGGACCGGGCGCTGCCCGCCGGGGCCTGCGGATTGTACCTGGGCGGGGGTTATCCGGAGCTGTGGGCGGAGGACCTCAGCCAAAATGCTCCGATGCGCAGGGCGGTCTGGGAGGCAGTCCGGGGCGGGATGCCCGCCCTGGCGGAGTGCGGCGGCTTCCTCTACCTCCAGCGTAGCCTGGAGGACCCGGACGGGCGGGCGTGGCCCATGGCGGGCGTCCTGACGGGGGAGGGGATACGCGGCCGGGGGCGGCAGCCCTTTGGCTACCTCACCCTGCGCCCGGAGGGGGACAACCCCTATCTGGCCCCCGGGGAGGAAATCTCCGGACATGAGTTTCACCGCTGGGCCTCCACCCAGCCGGGGGATGCCTGCCGGGCTGTCCGGCCTTCCGGCGGCGATCCAAGGCCCTGTATGATCTGTGAAGGGAAACTGCTTGCCGGATTTCCCCACCTCTATTTCCCCTCAAATCCCCGCTTCGCGGCCCGCTTTGCCGCCGCCTGCGTCCAATATCAGAAGGAGACTGCGCCATGAGAGACACGTTCATTCAAGCCCGCCTGGACGGGATCACCCCTCCGGACGGGGCGGCCATGGAGGCGGCCCGCCGGCACTGGGACGCCATCGCCAAGCCCCTCCACGGCCTGGGCCGTCTGGAGGACATGGTAGTCCGGATCGCCGGAGCGGTCGAGACGCCGGAGGTCCGCCTGGACCGGAAGGGGGTGGCGGTGTTCTGCGCCGACAACGGGGTGGTGGCCGAGGGGGTGACCCAGACCGGCCAGGAGGTCACCCTGGCGGTGGCCCGGAGAATGGCCGCCGGGCAGTCCTCCGTCTGCCGCATGGCCCGGGTGGCCGGGGCGGAGGTCCTCCCGGTGGACGTGGGGATGCTGGCCCATGAGGCGATCCCCGGCCTGCGGGCCCGGGTGGTCATGGAGGGGGGCACCCGGAACATGACGAAGGGGCCGGCCATGGACCGCGCCGCCGGCGAAGCCGCCCTGCGGGCGGGGATGGAGACGGCGGAGGAACTGGCCGGCCGTGGGATGCAGCTGCTGGCCGCGGGAGAGATGGGCATCGGCAACACCACCACCACGGCGGCGGTGGCCGCCGCCCTTTTGGGGCGCTCCCCGGAGGAGACGGTGGGCCGCGGGGCCGGGCTGTCTGATGGGGGCCTGGTCCGCAAGCGCCGCGCGGTGGCCGCCGCCCTGGCGGTCAACCAGCCGGATCCAACGGACCCCATGGATGTTCTATGTAAGGTGGGAGGACTTGACATCGCCGCTATGACAGGCTTTTATCTGGGGTGCGCCTTTCAGAAGCTGCCGGTGCTGCTGGACGGAGCCATCTCCTGTGCCGCCGCCCTGTGTGCGGTGCGGCTGTGCCCCTGGGCGGAGAAGAGCCTGCTGGCCAGCCACCGTCCGGCGGAGCCCTGCGGCCAGCTGCTGCTGGACGCTCTGGGGCTGGAGCCGGTGCTGGACGCTGGGCTGCGCCTGGGGGAGGGCACCGGGGCGGCGGCGGCCATGCCTCTGCTGGACATGGCCCTGTCGGTGTATGGAGAGATGCACACCTTTGGCGGACTGGGCATCCCGGCCTACCGCGCCGATGGCCGGAGCCCGGAGGAGGGGGAGCTGTGACCGCCCTGGTGCTGGGGGGAGCGGCCAGCGGAAAGAGCGGCTGGGCCGAGGATCTGATCTGCTCCCTGCCCCGGACGGGCCCCCTGATCTATCTGGCCACCATGGAGCCCTGGGGCGGCGAGGCGGCGGAGCGCATCGGGCGTCACCGGGCCCTCCGGGCCGGAAAAAATTTTTCCTGTACGGTGGAGCGTCCCCGGGATCTGGCGGGATGGGCACCGCCGGCGGGGAGCGCCGTTTTGCTGGAGGATCTGGGCAACCTGGCGGCCAACGAGCTGTTTTCCGGGGAGAACCTCGACCCGGAGGGGGCGTACCGCCGTATCCGGCGGGGGCTGGACGTTTTAAGAGAGGGCGCGGGGCATCTGGTGGTGGTCAGCGGCGACCTGTTCCGGGACGGGGTGGACTACCCGCCGGAGACCGGGGCCTATCTGGACCTGCTGGCCCGCCTCCACCGGGACCTGGCCGCCCGGGCGGACCGGGTGACCGAGCTGGTGTACGGCCTGCCCGTCCATTGGAAGGGGGGAGCGGTATGAATGTTCTGCGGGCCACCGGCATGGCCTTCGCCCTGTACTCCCGGATCCCCATGCCTCCCCTGGACTGGGAGAGCGGGGCCCGGCGGTACACCCTGTACGCCTTCCCTCTGGTGGGGCTGGCGGTGGGCGGCGGACTGCTGCTGTGGACCTGGCTGGCAGGAGCCCTTGGGCTGGGGCAGCTGCTGTGGGCGGCGGGGATGACCGCCATCCCCCTGCTGATCACTGGGGGGATCCATCTGGACGGCTTCTGCGATGTGTGCGACGCCCTGGCCTCCCACCAGAGCCGGGAGCGGAAGCTGGAGATCATGGCCGACCCCCATGTGGGGGCCTTCGCGGTGCAGGGCTGCGGGCTGCTGCTTCTGCTCACCTTCGGCCTGTGGTGCCAGGCGGAGCGGACGGACGGGACGCTGTGGGCCGCCCTGCTCCTGGTCCCGGCGCTCAGCCGGGGGCTGTCCGCCTTCGCCGCCCTGACCCTGCCCAACGCCCGGGGCGGCGGCCTGCTGGCGGCGGTGACCGGGGCGGGCCGCCGGGGCCGCTGGCTTCCCCTGTGCGCCGCTCTGCTGTGCGCCGCCGGACTGGCGGCTCTGGAGCCCGGATACCTGTGGATTGGCGGGGCGGCCCTGCTGGCCCTGTGGTACTATGTGAAAACGGCAAAGCGGGAATTTGGCGGGACCACCGGCGATCTGGCGGGCTGGTTTTTACAGCTGTGTGAGCTGGCCTGCCTGGTCGGTCTGGTGCTGGCCCAGAGTTTGGAGGGAGTACAGTGATTCTTGTGATCGGCGGCCGCGGGGCCGGAAAGAGGAGCTTTGTGACGGACGTGCTGGGATTTTCTCCGGAGCAGTTCGCGGAGAACGGCCCGGTGCTGTACGGCCTGGAGGAACTGGATCCCCTCCCGCCTCTGGAGGCCCTGCTGGGCCGGGCGGTGGTGGTCTGCCGGGAGGTGGGCTGCGGCGTGGTCCCAATGGACCGGGGGGACCGGGATTGGCGGGAGGCGGTGGGCCGCCTGTGCTGCGCCCTGGCCCGGGAGGCGGAGGCCGTCTACCGCCTCCAGTGCGGCCTGGCTATGCGCCTGAAGTGACAGATGCTGTAAAGTGAAAATACTTGCTGAAATTTTCTCCTCAAAAGGAGCTTGGACCCTGAAGATCCAAGAGAAAGACAGGAGCGGAGACGCCATGGAATTGCTTTTGCTCCGGCACAGTGTCACGCCGGGGAATTTGAAACGACAGTATATCGGCTCCACCGATCAGCCCCTTGCCCCGGAGGGGGAGGCGCTGGCCCGGAAGCGCCGGGGGGAGATGCCGGAGATCGGCGGGCTGTGGGTCTCGCCCATGCTCCGCTGCCGGCAGACGGCGGCGCTGCTGTTCCCTGGAGTGGAGCAGCGGCAGGTCCCCCAGCTGCGGGAGTGCGCCTTTGGGCGCTTTGAGGAAAAGACCTGGGAGGAGCTGAAGGACGACCCCCTGTACCGGGCCTGGATGGGGGGCGACTTGACCATCACCTTCCCCGGGGGAGAGTCCATGCAGGGCTTTCTGGGGCGGAGCCGCCGGGGGATGGAGGCCGTGGTCCGGGAGGCGGAGGCCGCCGGAGTGGACCGGGGGGCCGTGGTGGCCCACGGGGGCACCTGGCTGGCGGTGATGTCCGCCTTTGGCCGCCCGGAGCGGGAGCTCTACCGCTGGCAGCCGGAGAACTGCCGGGGCTGGCGGGTGGAGGTCCGGCGGGAGCCTCTGGAGCTGTGGGTGCTGGAGGAGCTATGAGTCTGACGGCACATCTGATCACCGTCCTGCTGCCCGGGGTGGTTTTGGACTGGCTGCTGGGGGACCCCCACTGGATGCCCCACCCGGTGCGGTGGATGGGCCGGGCCATCGCCTGGCTGGAGGGCGTCCTGCGCCGCGCGTTCCCCAGGACCCCGGCAGGGGAGCGGCTGGCGGGGGCCCTTCTGGCCCTGCTGATCCCGTTGGCCTTCGGCGGGGGCAGCTGGCTGCTCCTGGAGGGGCTGAGGGGGCTGTTTCCTTGTCTTGCCTGGCTGGTGGAGGTCTGGTTCACCTATCAGCTGCTGGCCGCCCGGGCCCTCCAGAGGGAGAGCATGGCGGTGTGTCCACCCCTGGCGGCGGGGGACTTGGCGGGGGCCAGGGAGGCAGTCTCCCGCATCGTGGGCCGGGATACCCAGCAGTTGGATGAGGCAGGGGTGGTGAAGGCGGCCGTAGAGACGGTGGCGGAGAACACCTCCGATGGCGTGACCGCCCCGCTGCTCTTTCTGGCTCTGGGTGGGCTGCCCCTGGGAATGGTCTATAAGGCGGTGAACACCATGGACTCCATGGTGGGCTATCGGAATGAGCGGTACTGTTGGTTCGGCACGGCTGCCGCCCGGCTGGACGATGTGCTCAACTGGATCCCTGCCCGGCTGTCCGGCCTTCTGATGTGTCTGGCCGCCGCTCTGCTGCCCGGCTGCTCCGGCCAGCGGGCGCTGAGGGTCTTTGTCCGGGACCGGAAAAAGCACAGTTCCCCCAACTCTGCCCACACGGAGGCGGCCTGTGCCGGGGCCTTGGGGGTCCGGCTGGCGGGGGACGCCTGGTATTTTGGAAAAAAGGTGTCCAAGCCCACCATCGGGGACGACCTCCGGCCGGTGGAGCGTGCGGATGTCGCCCGGGCCTGCCGGCTGATGTACGCCACGGAGCTGCTGACTTTGGCGGTCCTGCTGGGCGGGGGGAGCCTGCTGGCTGCGTGATCCGCGCATCGCTGTTCATGCAGCCGCAGGGGAGAGGCTTGCCCCTTCCGTTGTCCGGTTTTGCTGTGATCCGCCTGAGATGTTGTAGGGGCGGGTCTCCCGACCCGCCCGCCTTCCGTAGACCATGACGCCCGTGGGGCGCGCCGGCCGGCGCGCCGCCTTACAGGGTTTCGCTCTGTGGGGCGAGTTCCTTTCCCAGTTCCGCCAGCCGTGGCAGGGGGTGCGGGATCGGGGGTGAGTCGGATGGAGCCGTCCCTATGAACCGGGGACTGGCGAGTCTGGGACTCGCCCCTACGGCGAACCACGGGCATTTCTGGGACACGGCGGGAGGGGCAAACCCCTCCCCTACGAGATGGACGGTGGCAAATCCTGCGGCGGAGGACGGGCGGCCACAGAGGGCCGCCCCTACGGCGGTTTCAGAACCTCGTATGGTTCCGGAGGGACAGGTGTGGTTTCATGGCTGCGGCAGGGAACGGGCGCGCCCTACACAAAAAAGCGCTCCATTCACATCACAGAGAAGGAAGGTGCGGACATGGTCCGTTTTGAACACGGAGGGGACACCTACGGCTGTCCCCCCGACCTGTTGGACTGCTCCATCAGCCTGAACCCTATGGGGGCTCCCAAGCCTGTGCTGGAGGGGGCACGCCGGGCGGTGCTGGACTGCGCCCGCTATCCGGACCCAGCCTGCCACGGCCTGCGCCGGGCCATCGCCCGCCGGGACGGCGTGGAAGAGGAGGCGATCCTGTGCGGCAACGGGGCCTCCGACCTGATCTACCGTCTGGCCCTGGCCCTCAAGCCAAGGCAAGCACTTTTGCTTGCCCCTACTTTTTCAGAGTACCGCCGGGCACTGGAGGGGGTGGGCTGCCAGATCCGGGAGCACCGGCTGGAGGAGCGGACGGGCTTTCTGCCGGGGGAGGACCTGCTGGAGGTCATCGTCCCCAGAGTGGATCTGGTGTTCCTGTGCGACCCCAACAATCCCACCGGGCGGCTGATGGACGGGGGGCTGCTGGGCCGGGTGCTGTCCCGCTGCCGGGAGGCAGGGGCCCTTTTGGCGGTGGACCAGTGCTTTTTGGAGCTCACCGCCGGCGATCCCCGCCGCCTGACGGAGGAGCTGTCCGGGGGCGGGCTGCTGCTCCTCCGGGCGCTGACCAAGAGCTATGCCCTGGCGGGCCTGCGCCTGGGCTATGCCCTGTGCGGAGAGGCGGCGCTGCTGGGCCGGATGGCGGCGGCGGGGCCGCCCTGGGCGGTGTCCATCCCGACTCAGGCGGCAGGTGAAATCGCTTTACAGCAATTCCCCCGCTGGCCGGAGGACAGCCTGACCATGATCCGCCGGGGCCGGGAGCGGCTGGCGGCGGGGCTGGCGGCTTTGGGCCTTTGGGTGTGCCCGGGGGACGGAAATTTCCTTCTGTTCCGGGGGCCGGAGGACCTGGGGCGGCTGCTGCTGGAGGGGGAGCGCATCCTGGTGCGGGACTGCTCCAACTACTCCGGGCTGGGGCCCGGCTGGTTCCGGATCGGGGTCCGGACGGAGGAGGAAAACGAGAGACTGCTGACCGCCGTGGCGCGGCAGCTTGGGAGGGACTGACATGGCGGCAAAGGCCATTATGATCCAGGGGACCATGTCCAATGCGGGGAAGAGCGTGCTGACGGCGGGGCTGTGCCGCATCTTCCGCCAGGACGGCTATTCGGTGGCCCCCTTCAAAAGCCAGAACATGGCGCTGAACAGCTTCGTCACCCGGGAGGGCCTGGAGATGGGCCGGGCCCAGGTGATGCAGGCGGAGGCCGCCGGGGTGGAGCCCAGCGTCCGGATGAACCCCATCCTGCTCAAGCCCAGCAGCGACATGGGCAGCCAGGTCATCGTCAACGGCGAGGTGCTGGGGGATATGCGGGCGTCCGATTACTTCCGCCATAAAAAGGAGCTGGTCCCACAGATCCTGGCGTCCTACCGCTCCCTGGCGGAGGAGCACGACATCATCGTGCTGGAGGGGGCGGGCAGCCCGGCGGAGATCAACCTGAAGGCGGACGACATCGTGAACATGGGCATGGCCCGGATGGCCCGGGCCCCGGTGCTGCTGGCGGGGGACATCGACCGGGGCGGGGTGTTCGCCTCCCTGTACGGAACGGTGGCCCTTCTGGAGGCCGGCGAGCGGGCCATGGTGAAGGGGACGGTCATCAACAAGTTCCGGGGGGACGCGGCCCTGCTGCGGCCCGGCCTGACCATGCTGAAGGAGCTCACCCGGATCCCGGTGGTGGGGGTGGTCCCCTGGCTGGAGCTGGATCTGGACGATGAGGACAGCCTCTCCCCACGGCTCACCTCCGGGCGGAGGGCGGCCCCCCTGGATGTGGCGGTGGTCCGCCTGCCTCACATCTCCAATTTTACCGACTTCAACGCCCTGGGGCGGCATCTGGCGGTGGGCCTGCGCTATACGGACCGGCCGGAGGACCTGGGCTGGCCCGACCTGGTGATCCTGCCGGGGACTAAGAGCACCCTGGCCGACCTGGACTGGCTGCGGCGGCGGGGACTGGACCGGGCGGTGCTGGCCCTGGCGGCGGCGGGGACCCCGGTGGCGGGGATCTGCGGCGGCTATCAGATGCTGGGACGGCGGGTGGAGGACCCCGAGGGTGCGGAGGGGGGCGGCTCCCGGAAGGGGCTGGGCCTGCTGCCCGTCTCCACCCGGTTTTCCCGGGAAAAAACCCGCACCCGCCGCGGGGCGGAATTTCCGGCCTGCTCCGGCCTGTTCGCCCCCCTGGCGGGCTGCCCGCTGGAGGGCTATGAGATCCACATGGGGGACAGCGGACCGGAGGGCCTCTTTTCCGTCCGGGAGAACGTGCTGGGTACCTATCTCCACGGCTTTTTCGACGCGCCGGAGCTTCGGGAGCGGCTGGTCTCCCTGCTGCTGGCCCGAAAGGGGCTGACCTGGACGGGGGAGGCCGGGCCGGAGGACGGCCCGGCCTATCGGGAGGCGCAGTATGACAAGCTGGCCGCCGCGCTGCGGGCCGGCCTGGACATGGAGGCGGTGTACCGCATCCTGGAGCGGGGGCTGGACTGAGCCCCCCGGCACATCAGACAGAACAGAGAGGAGAGGAGCGTTTATGCTGTTTCACTGTACGAAGGAGGACTGCCGCTTTTGGGGCGAGGGGGAGGTTCTTCCGGACGCCTGCCCCCGGTGCGGCGGCGCGCTGACCGTTGGGGATCGGGAGAAGATGACCGGGGATGACTGGTGCGCCCTGGGGGTGTTCTGGATCGAGCAGGACGGGGCGGAGGAGAAGGCCGTGTCCTGCTTCCGCCGGTCCGCCCAGCTGGGCAGCGGCTGGGGGGCGTGTAACCTGGGCCTGTGCCTGGAGCAGGGCACCGGGGTGGAGGCCGACCCGCGCCAGGCGCTTTGGCTCTATCAGCAGGCGGCGGAGATGGGCAGCCTGCCCGCCCTGTGCAATCTGGCGGTGTGCTATGAGGAGGGGATCGGGACCCCTCCCGACCCGCGCCAGGCGGTGGCGCTGTACCGCCGGGCGGCGGAGTACGGCTCCACCCGTGCCCAGCGCCTGCTGGCCCGGTGCTGTGACCGGGGGATCGGGATGGACCGGCGGGACCCGGCCCAGGCGGTGGAGTGGCTGCGCATGGCGGCCCTTCAGGGGGATATGCCCAGCCAGACCCTGCTGGCCAAGCACTACGAGTTCGGCGACGGGGTGGAGCAGGACCCGGAGCTGTCGGTGCGCTGGTACCGCCGGGCGGCGGAGGGGGCCAGATGCGGCGTCGGCCGGGTTCTGGAGCCGGGCCCATGGGTGGACCGGGACCCGGAGGGGGCGGTGGAGCTCTACCGCCAGGCGGCCGAAGCCGGTTCAGAGCGCGGCCTGATGCTTTTGGCCGCCTGTCTGCTCGGCGGCGTCGGGACCCAGGCCGACCCGGAGCAGGCGGTCCGCTGCTATGAGAAGGGCGCGGAGGCGGGCAGCGCCCAGGCCATGTGCAACCTGGGCTGGTGCTATGAGAGCGGCAGGGGCGTGGAACAGAGCTGGGAGCAGGCCGTCCACTGGTACCGCCGGGGCGCGGAAGAGGGCGACGCCCGGGCGATGTGCAATCTGGGCTGGTGCTATGAGAGCGGGAACGGCGTGGAACAGAGCTGGGAGGAGGCCGTCCGGTGGTACCGCCGGAGCGCGGAAGATGGCAGCGCCCGGGCGATGTTCCAGCTGGCTTGGTGCTATGAGAAGGGGCTCGGTGTGGATCGTGACACGGCTCAGGCGGCGGATTGGTACCGCCGTGGAGCCGAGTTGGGCAGCAGTGCCTGCATGAACAACCTGGCGGAACTGCTGGCCAAGGGGGACGGCGTTCCCCGGGACCTGGAGCAGGCCATGGATTGGTACCGCCGGGCGGCGGAGCAGGACGATGAGTGCGCCTGGTACAACCTGGGCTGGTACCATGAGCAGGCGGGGGAGACTGTGCAGGCCCTGGACTGCCTGCGCCGGGCTGATGAGTTGGGGGATGGATCCGCCTGCTGGGGTCTGGGCCGGTTTTATGAAACCGGGACCGCTGTGGAGCAGGATCTGGAACAGGCGTTTGAATACTACCAGAAGGGAGCGGAATTGGAGGATCTGAACAGCCTGTGCCGCCTGGTGCGGTGCTATGCCCTGGGGATTGGGACCCAGAAGGATAGGGAGAAGGCTTCCGCATTGGCCCGGGAGATCCTCTCCCGGAACTGGGAGGAGACCGGCGAGTTGGAGGACTACGGCGCCCGGGAGGAGCTGGAGGCCCTGCGGGCGCTGTGGGAGGAGCTGGAGACCGGCGAGCCGTGACGCCTCCGGCCCACTGAAAAAACAGAACAAGGGACCCGCCGCGGCGGGTCCCTTTTGTATCCTGATTGCGGTACGAGGGGCGGGGCTCAGTCCCGCTCCTGCTCCCACTTGAGGAAGCTGCCGGTAACGGCGTCGATCTCAAACTCATATTCCATGCTGCCCTCCCGCAGCTCGCCTTCATAAACTGCCCGGCCATCGTCCACATCCAGCTCCAGCTGGATCAGAGTGGCCTTGGGGGCCTTGTCCTGGGCCAGCTTTTGGGCCTTCTCCCGGGAGATGTAGTCCTTGCTGTCAGAGGGGGCAGAGGGGATGGTGTAGTCCTCAATGTCGGAATCGAAGTCCACCACCGCGCCGGTCAAGGCGTCGATCTCATAGTCATACTCCCGGCTGCCGGAATAGAATTCCACCTCATAGAACATTCGACCATCGTCCCGGTCCAGCTCCACCCGAACAAAGGAGACCTCCTTGCCGGACAGACCAGCGTGCTTCAGGGCCAGCTCCTTGGCCCGGTCCTTGCCAATCAGATCGGCACTGTCAGAGGGGATGGTATAGTCCTCGATGTCAGAGTCGAAGTCCACCACCGCGCCGGTGACGGCATCGATCTCATAGTCGTACTCCCGGCTGCCAGAATAGAACTCCACCTCATAGACTGCCCGGCCATCGTCCCAGTCCAGCTTCAGCTGGAGGAAGGAGACCTCCTTGCCAGAGAGTCCGGCGTGCTTCAGGGCCAGTTCCTTGGCCTTGGACTCGCCGATGTAGCTGGCGTCATCGTCGTGGATGATAACAGTCTGGCTGTCGTTGTCCCAAGAGACCTCCGCCCCCAGCAGCTGACCCAGGGAGGACAGGGGCAGGTAGGTGGTGCCGTTGTAGATCAGGGGAGAGACCTTCACCCCGGTGGTGTCCCGGACGGTGGAGGTGGTGCCGTTGACCTTCAGGGTCACATCGGGGCGGAAGGTGGCGGTCACGCTGTTGCTCTGGCTGGCGGCGGCGGTCCCCACCACCATGCAGCTGGTGAGGGCGAGGGCGGCGATGATGTAAGACTTTTTCATGTTGGATTCCTCTCTTTCTCAGCCGTTCAGGCTGCTCTGCTTTGCGCTTCTGACTATGAAATGCGCGGGGACCGGGTTTTATTGCGCGGGGCAAAAAATTTTTTCTTTTTTTCTCCGGGCCCGGCCCGGGCCACCGCCGTCAGGCTTGACCTGACTTGACTATCACAGTGACCATTACTTTTTTCTTTTACTATTACCCTTTACGGGGGGGATAGTGGCACGCAAACGTACACCAAACAGCAAGGTCCCGCCAGGGGTAAAAGGAGGAATGGACATGAACAATCCAAAACGGGGCTTTGTGGTCTATTTTGACAACTACCCCATGCTCCTGGCACTTCCGCCGGAGCAGCGGGGCCTACTGTTTACCGCCCTGATGCAGTACGCTGACGGGCGGTGGCGGGGGGAGGTGTCGGACCCGGAGGAGGTGCTGGAGCGCTGGCCGGGCATGGAGCCGCAGGCCCGGATGGGCTTCCGCTTCATGGCGTCCGCCGTGGACCGGGACACCCAGCGGTGGCTCCTGCGCCGCCAGTCCGGGGAGCGCCGCCGCCAGCAGACCCAAAAGGAGGGGGAGCGGAGCGCTCCGGCCCCCGGCAGTCCCGCGCCCCGTGCCCGGACGGAGCCGCCCGACCCCCGGTACAGCGCGGATCTGGAGCAGACCCGCCGTCTGGTGGAGCGCATCCGCGGCGGGGGCGTCTAAGCCTGCGGGAGCAAGAAAAAAGGACCGGTATGAATTTTCATACTGGTCCTTTGGTGCAAGTAGGCCTGTAAGCCGGGTTCTGTCTTTTAAGACAGCCATCTATCTCGACGCGCCGTTGCCGGCGCGCTCCAGCCGCCTCCCCGGGACGGTCGGGCCGACCTGTGTGTCCCTCCACGGCGTTGCTCCGGATAGAGTTTACAGCGACGGGCGCTTCCACGCCGTCGGGTGAGCTCTTACCTCACCTTTCCACCTTGACCGGCCAGAAGGCCGGCAGACTATTTCTGTTGCACTTTTCCTAGGGTCGCCCCCGGCGGATGTTATCCGTTATCCTTGCCCTATGGAGCCCGGACTTTCCTCACAGACGGGCCTTTCGCCCCGCCCGCGCGGCTGTCCAGCCTGCTTGCCCGTCTATCATACAAGAAAACGCCGCCGGTGTCAAATGTTCGTTGAATTTTTTTCCCGGCTATGGTAATATATTTTAGTTATATAGACTGCCGCCGGTCCGCCGGCGGGGCCGAAGCTGGAAGCGTACGGGGCCCGGCAGGGCCCGGAACACGACGGAAGGAGGACGCGCTATGTCCACCATCAAGGAATATCTGGAGGAAATACAGGGGCGCCCGGTGGCGGTGATCGGCATGGGGGTGAGCAACACGCCCCTGATCAAGATGCTGCTGCGGGCCGGGGCGGAGGTCACCGTCCGGGACCGGGTCCCAAGGGAGCGGGCGGCGGAGCAGGTCCAGGAGCTGGAGAGCCTGGGTGCCAGGATGATCCTGGGGGAGGAGTACCTCCAGGATCTCCATGAGGATGTGATCTTCCGCACCCCGGGCCTTTCCCCCAACACGCCGGAACTGGTCAACGCCGTCCGGCGGGGCATCGAACTCAGCTCTGAGATGGAGTTGTTTTTTCAGACCTGCCCCAGCCGCCTCATCGGCGTCACCGGGAGCGACGGAAAGACCACCACCACCACCATCATCGCCGAATTTTTGAAGGAGGCGGGGCGGAACGTCTATGTGGGGGGCAACATCGGCAAGCCCCTCCTGCCCGACGTGGCCGACATGGTGGAGGAGGACTTCGCCGTGCTGGAGCTGTCCTCCTTCCAGCTGATGACCATGGAGCAGAGCCCCCACATCGCGGTGGTCACCAACCTCAGCCCCAACCACCTGGACTACCACCACACCATGGAGGAGTACGTCCGGGCCAAGAAGAACATCTTTCTCCACCAGGGACCGGAGGACCGGCTGATCCTCAACTATGACAACGCCCCCACCCGGGCGCTGGCCCGGGAGGCGGCGTGCCCCGTGACCTTCTTCAGCCGACAGGAGCGGCTGGAGGAGGGGGTCTACCTCCGGGACGGAGCTATCTGGCTGACCAACGAGCAGGGGAGCCGGGAGGTCCTGCCTTTGGAGCTGATCCAGCTCCCCGGCGACCACAACGTGGAAAATTACATGGCCGCCATTGCCGCAGTGGACGGCCTGGTCCCCGACCGCTGTGTCCGGGCGGTGGCCCGGCGCTTCCAGGGGGTGGAGCACCGCATCGAGTTCGTCCGGGAGCTGGACGGAGTGCGCTGGTACAACGACTCCATCGGCACCAGCCCCAGCCGCACCACCGCCTGCCTGGAGTCCTTCGACCAGAAGGTGGTGCTGATCGCGGGTGGATACGACAAGGGAATCCCCTTTACTCAGCTTGGCATGGAGATCGTGGACCGGGTGAAGGCCCTGATCCTCACCGGGGACACCGCCGCCGCCATCCGCCGCGCGGTGGAGCAGGCCCCGGGCTTTGAAGCCAGCGGCCTGGTGATCCGGGAGGAGGAGGACCTGGCCGCCGCCGTGGGCGCCGCCCGGGAGACCGCCCGGAAGGGGGACGTGGTGGTGCTGTCCCCCGCCTGCGCCGCCTTTGACCGGTTCAAAAACTTTATGGAGCGGGGTCAGGCGTTCAAGCGTCTGGTCCAGGGGCTCTGAGCGGATAGACAGGAGGACTGTTGGTTGAACTATGAAAAGACGCTGGCCGGGCTGTGCGCCCTGCCCGGCCCCAGCGGGTTCGAGGGCCAGGCGGCCCGGGCGGCCCTGGAGCTGCTCCGCCCCCTGGTGGACGAGGCGTTTCTGGACCGCATGGGCAGTGTGGTGGGGGTGCTGCGCTGCGGCCGGGAGGGGGCCAAAAAGGTGCTGCTGGACGCCCACCTGGACGAGATCGGCTTTCTCATCACCGGACACGAGGAGGGCTTCCTCCGCTTCGCCCCTCTGGGCGGGGTGGACCCCAGGATGCTCCCGGACCGGGAGCTGACCATCCTCACCCAGCCCCCTGTGGTGGGGGTGGTGTCCTGTCTGCCCCCCCACATCCAGAGCCGGGAGGATATGGACCAGTCCGTGGCCATCCAGGACCTGTATCTGGATGTGGGCCTGGATCAGGAGACGGCCCGGGCCCGCATCCCGGTGGGCACTCCGGCGGTCTACCGGGCGGGCTGCACCCCCCTGGGGGACAAGCTGCTGTGCGGCAAGGCGCTGGACGACCGGGCCTGCTTTGCCATTTTGTTGGATGCACTGGAGCGGCTGCGGGACAGGGAGCTGGACGTAGATTTGTATGTCCTGGGCTCCACCCAGGAGGAGACCCACAGCACCGGAGCCATCGCCGCCGCCTACGGGATCGCCCCGGACTGCTGTGTGGCGGTGGATGTGACCCACGGGGATTCCCCGGACGCGTCCAAGGACAAGACCTTCCCCCTGGGCGGCGGCCCGGTCATCGGGCTGGGGCCCAACTGCACCCGCTGGATGGCCCGGCGGCTGGAGCGGAAGGCGGAGGAGCTGGGGCTGGACGTCCAGCTGGAGGTCATGGCCGGCTCCTCCGGGACCAACGGCTGGCCCATGCAGATCAGCCGGGAGGGGATCGCCACGGCGGTGCTCTCCCTGCCCCTGCGGTATATGCACACCCCCATCGAGGTCATCAGCCGCCGGGACCTGGAGGACCTGGCCCGGCTGCTGGCCGCCTTTCTCGAGGGCCTTGGAGAGGAGGCGGAGGCGCTTTGATCCAGTGTTTGGAGACCCTGTGCGCCCTGAACGGCGTCTCAGGGGACGAGGGACAGGTGCGGAGCTATATCCGCGGCTGGGCGGAGGAGCACGCGGACAGCGTCCGTACCGACGCCATGGGCAACCTCATCGTGTTCAAGCGGGGCCGGAAGGCGGCCGGGAACCGGCTGATGCTGTGCGCCCACATGGATGAGGTGGGGGTCATCGTCACCCGGGCCACCGACGAGGGCTTTTTGAAGTTTGATTTTGTGGGCGGCGTGGACCGGCGAGTAGCCCTGGGCAAGCCGGTGGAGCTGGGGCCCGGCCGGGTCCCGGGCGTCATCGGGATGAAGGCCATCCACCTGCTCAGCCGGGAGGACATGAAGAAGGTCCCCAAGACCGATGCCCTGTATCTGGACATCGGCGCGTCCAGCCGGGAGGAGGCCCTCTCCATGGTCCCCCTGGGGACCTGCGGGGCCTTTGTGGGCCCGCCGGAGCGCTTTGGGGACGGCCTGTTCAAGGGCAAGGCCATTGACGACCGGGTGGGCTGCGCCGGCGCGGCCTTCTCCGTCACCCCGGAGGTGGCTCTGGTGCTGGAGACCACCACCGCCGCCGACCTGCCCATGGTGGAGGACCACCGGAAGGTGTGCGCCCCGGGAAAAGGCCCGGTGATCTCCTATATGGACGGTGGCACCATCTATGACCGGGAGCTGTTTGAGGACCTGCGCTGCCTGGCGGAGAAGCACCGGATCCCCTGGCAGACCAAGGAATATATTGCCGGGGGCAATGACGCCCGTACCATTCAGCGCACCAAGTCCGGTGTGCGGGTGGCTGCCCTGTCCGCCGCCGTGCGCTATCTCCATGCCCCGGCCAGCGTGGGCAGCATTTCCGATTTTGAAGCCATGCTGAAGCTGACCCGGCTGTTCCTGGCCGATCAGGCGGCCCAGCTGACTCTGTAACGATTAGGGAGTTGTAACATGGAACTGTTTGAATTGATTCAGACCCTCAACACCGCCCATGGGCCCTCCGGGGACGAGGGCGCGGTGCGGGAGGCCGTCGCCGGCCTGGCCCGGCCCTACGCCGACGAGGTGGCGGCGGATACCCTTGGGAACCTGATCGTCCGGAAGCGGGGGAGCGGCCCCAGGGTGATGCTGTGCGCCCACATGGACTCCATCGGCCTGATCGTCACCCACATCGGGAAGGAGGGGTTCCTCCGGGTTGGGACCCTGGGCGGGATCGCCGCCCGGGAGCTGCTGTACACCCCGGTGCGCCAGGTGGGGGACACCGCGGTCTATGATACCGCCATATTTTTAAGTGGGGATAAAGTGATTTCCCCTTACCTGGATAACCGCATCTCCTGCGCCGTCCTCCTCCGGGTGCTGGAGGAGCTGGACGCCTGCCCCAACGACCTGTACCTGGTGTTTTCCGCCCAGGAGGAGGTTGGATTACGGGGAGCCAGGACGGCGGCCTGGTCGATTGACCCGGACTACGCCCTGGCGGTAGATGTCACTGACGTGGATGACACCCCCGGCTCGGAGAAGCTGGGCACCGTCCGCCTGGGCCAAGGTGCGGCGGTCAAGGTGATGGACCGCTCAGTGATCTGCCACCCCCGGATGGTGGAGACCCTGGAGCGTCTGGCCGGTGAGAGAGAGATCCCCGTTCAGCGGGATATTATGCGGGGAGGCGGCACCGACGCGGGGGCCATCCACGCCACCCGTATGGGAGTGCTCACAGGAGGCGTTTCAGTCCCCTGCCGGTATATCCACACCCCCACGGAGATGGCTGACCTGGGGGATGCAGCGGCCTGCGTGAAGCTGCTGGCCGCCTTTGCTCAGGAGGAGCTGACCAGGCTGTAACGCTGGCCGGATCTTCTTCAATATTACAATAGAAACAGGAAGCGTAAAGGAATATGAGTTTACAGATCAGTGAGCGGGTCCGCGCCCTGGGCCGTCAGGCACAGCAGGACCTGAGAGAGCAGTTTGACCGCATCGACGCCATTGCGGAGGAAAATTCCATCCGTGTGCTGGAGGCCTTTCAGGACCACCGGGTGGCAGAGGGATACTTTGCCGGCACCACCGGCTACGGCTATGATGATCTGGGCCGGGACAAGCTGGACGAGATCTATGCCCAGCTCTTCGGCACGGAGGCCGCCCTAGTGCGCATCCAGTTCGTCAACGGGA
>QFCF01001621.1_pt1 | contig 17123 bp, 20 predicted proteins | sample 5346961 | NCBI WGS metagenome assembly QFCF01 (sample SAMN09062253, study PRJNA434731) | Human gut metagenome, whole genome shotgun sequencing project. | reverse complement strand
AGCATCTGCCTTACAAGCAGAGGGTCACAGGTTCGAGCCCTGTAACTTCCACTTTTTTTATGCAAAAAAGTATCCCTCCTGCGAAATGCGGTGAGGGTCTTTTTATTGCGAACAGCGAGGAAAAATACAGAAAGAGGAACGGGGGAAATTCTATGCAGTCAAATTGCGAAACCTGTATGTATTTTGGATATGACGAGGAATTTGAGGAATATTTCTGCGAAGTGAATCTGGATGAGGATGAAATGGAAAAATTTCTCACGGACAGCTTTCAAGGCGGCTGTCCCTATTACCGTTTGGAGGATGAATACCGGACGGTGCGTAAGCAGATGTAAAGAAAGGGTCGAAACAATCAAAATTGTTTCGACCCTTTTTTCGGTATAACGTGAAAAAGTAGGGAAATGCAGCTACGAATCAGCGGATGGATTGATAATTCTGTAAAATCCGGATATACTAACAACAATTTACGAAGCTTACGAAACGGAGGGATGACTTTGATTTATACGGTAACGGTGAATCCTTCGGTGGATTATGTGGTGCAACTGGGCGAATTTCACCTAGGGATGGTAAACCGTGCGCTGAATGAGGCGGTTTTTTCGGGCGGCAAGGGTATCAACGTCGCTATGATTTTGCAGAATCTAGGTGTAAGTAATCGTGCGCTGGGATTTCTGGCAGGCTTTACGGGTGATTTTATTGAGAAGGATTTGCGACGGCGCGGCTGTCGGACGGATTTTGTCCGTTTGGAAAAGGGTTTCAGCCGTATCAATGTGAAGCTGAAGGGGCAGGAAGGCAGCGAAATCAACGGCAGTGGCCCTGCGGTAGATCAGGCGGCGGTGCAGGCGCTTTTTGAGAAGATAAGCACCCTGCAGAAAGGAGATATTCTGATTATTTCGGGCAGCGTACCGCTCTCGCTGCCACAGGATTTTTATGAAAGAATCCTGGATTTATTGAAGGGGCGTGAGATTGATACGGTTGTGGATGCGACGGGGGAGGCGCTGCTGAAAACTCTGCGGTATGAGCCGTTTCTTATCAAGCCGAACCTTCAGGAATTGGAGGAGCTGGCGGAAAGACGTTTATTCACGCGCGAGGAAATCATTGCACAGGGAAAACGCCTGCAGGAGATGGGGGCGAAAAATGTGCTGATTTCTCTGGCGGCGGAGGGGGCAATCCTTCTGACGGCGGAGGGGGAGATTTTATTCGGCGAAGCCCCGAGAGGAAAGCTAGTCAATGCTGTTGGAGCGGGGGACTCTATGGTGGGCGGCTTTGTGGCAGGATGGGTGAAAACGGGCAACTACTGTGAGGCGCTACAATGGGGTGTTGCGGCAGGCAGTGCGAGTGCATTCTGTGAAACCTTGGCAACGGGGGAAGAAATTCGGAGATTATATGACGAAACCATCAATGTCATTCGTGAGGAATGTTAAGAAAGGATGTATTTTCGATGAGAATTTCGGAGTTGTTGCAAAAAGAAAGCATTGCTCTTGGCAGAAAGCCACAGGATAAGGCGGATGCCATCGGGCAGATGGTGGAGCTGCTGGCGAAAAGCGGCAGTTTAGAGGATAAAAAGAAATTCAAGCAGGCAATTTTAGAGAGAGAACGCCTTTCTACCACAGGCATCGGTGAGGGCATTGCCATTCCGCATGGCAAAAGCAGTGCGGTGAAACGGGCGGCGTTGGCGGCGATGGTTGTGCCACAGGGCGTGGATTTCGCGAGTGCGGACGGTGCGCCGGTGCATTTATTATTTATGATTGCGGTGCCTGAGGAGGGGGCGGAGCTGCATCTGGAGGTATTGGAACGGCTTGCCGCCATGCTGATGGATGAGGATTTTCGCAAAAGGCTGACTGCGGCAAAGGATGCGGCAGAATTTCTGCGTATTTTAAGCGCAGAGGAGGAAAAACGCTTTGCGGAGACTGCGGAAAAGCAGGAATATGATTATGACGTTCTGGCGGTGACTGCCTGCCCGACGGGGATTGCGCATACCTTCATGGCGGCGGAAAGTCTGGAAAACAAGGCGCGCGAGATGGGCATTACCATTAAGGTGGAAACCAACGGGAGCGGCGGTGCGAAAAATGTGCTGACGGCGAAGGAAATCCGAGCGGCGAAGGGAATTATTGTTGCGGCGGATAAAAATGTGGAGATGCAGCGGTTTTATGGAAAAAGGGTCTTGCAGGTGCCTGTTGCGGACGGGATTCGCAAGCCGGAGGTGCTGCTTGGGAAGATTTTGCAGGGCGAAGCACCTGTTTACGGCGAGGGCAAGGATGTGGAAATGGCGGACGGCAGAGAGGAAATCCGCGGCAGAGGGAAGAAGGTCTATCGTGATCTGATGAACGGCGTTTCGCACATGCTTCCGTTTGTCATCGGCGGCGGTATTCTGATTGCGGTTGCGTTCCTTTTGGATGATTACAGCCTGAATCCTGCCAATTTCGGCTCCAACCTGCCGCAGGCTGCTTTTTTCAAGGCAATCGGGGATGCGGCGTTTGGCTTTATGCTACCGATTCTGGCAGGCTATATCGCGATGGGGATTGCAGACCGACCTGCGCTTGCACCCGGCTTTGTGGGCGGCTTTCTGGCGAAGGAGGGCGGCAGTGGCTTTTTGGGGGCGCTCCTGGCAGGCTTTGCGGCAGGGTATCTGATTCTGCTGCTGAAGAAGCTCTTTGATAAGCTGCCGCGTTCTCTGGAGGGAATCAAGTCCATTCTGCTCTACCCTGTTTTCGGGATTCTCCTGATGGGGTTATTGATTCAGCTGATTATCAATCCGCCTGTGGCATGGCTGAATGAAGCGCTTTACGGGCTTCTGGCGCGGCTTGGCACCGGTAGCCGTGTACTGCTTGGGGTTCTTCTGGGTGGTATGATGAGCGTGGATATGGGCGGTCCGATCAATAAGGCGGCGTATGTATTCGGTACGGCATCTCTTGCGAGTAATGAATTTCAGATTATGGCGGCGGTTATGGCAGGCGGCATGGTGCCGCCGTTGGCGTTGGCGCTGGCAGTATTCGCCTTCCGGGATAAATTCAGCGAAAAGGAACGGCAGACCGGCGTGGCAAGTCTGATTATGGGGGCATGCTTTATTACGGAGGGGGCGATTCCCTTTGCGGCAGCTGACCCTTTGCGCGTTCTGCCTGCCTGTATTATCGGCTCTGCGGCGGCAGGGGGATTGAGCATGTTTTTTGGCTGCGGACTGCGCGCACCGCATGGCGGCATTTTCGTTCTGCCCGTCATCAGTCATCCCTTCGGCTTTCTGGCAGCGGTTATTCTGGGGGCGCTGGTCGGGATGCTCCTGCTTGGCGTTTTGCGAAAAAGAATTGAGCCGAGCGAGTCATAACCGTAATTTTCCATCGGAAAGTCCCTTGCGTCTTTCGGCTGAATCTTTTATACTAATATAGAGAATTTTGGCGAATTTGTTTCAATCTGGGGGAAGCCCCAATCGTTTCCCTGCCCTTGGGCGGGGGTTACATAAAACAGCTTCGCCGCCGAAGGTTGTGAAGGAATGAACGTGCATTTACAAGAATGGGGAAAAGCCATCCTGCAGGCGGCTGTGATTATTGTGATTCTGTTTTTCTTCTGCTGGCCTATGCGGATTTCGGGCAGTTCTATGGAATCGACCATGAAGGATGGGGAAATCGTGCTGATGAGCCGCTTTGCGACGATGCAGGAAAAATATGAAACGGGCGATATTGTGATGTTCCATTATTATGATGCGGACGGGGGAAAAACGGTGGTAAAACGCATCATTGCCACAGAGGGCGACCACATCCGGATTCTGGCGGATGGCGGTGTGGAGGTGAACGGAGCAAGATTGCAGGAGGAATATATCCACGGCAGAACGGACGGTCTGGTGGATATGACTGTGCCGAGGGGAACGGTATTTGTGATGGGGGATAACCGTGGGGAAAGCTTTGACAGCCGCAACATGGGTGCAATTCCCTGTGAGGACTTGAAGGGGAAGGTGTTTTTCCGCCTGTTCCCTTTGGGAAGGATTCGGTAAACATAACATAAAAAGCATTGTCGGAGAAATGCTCCGGCAATGCTTTTTTGCACAGAAAAATTTTTAGCGATGGGGGAGATATTCCAGAAACCGTCTGACGGCAAGCGGAGCAGTTTTTCTGTCGCGCAGGGCAAGGACGATATCTTGATGGAAGGAGGGAACGGTTTCTCTTACCGCCACCTGATAGGGAATCCGCTTCAAAATCAGACGGGGCAGAAGGCTGACTCCAAGACCGCTTTCCACAATGGAGAGAATGGCGTAATCATCCCAAGTAATAAAACGGACATTGGGCGAAAGACCTTCTCTGCGGAAAAAATCGGCAATTTCGGCATTTTTGTCCTTCTCCAGCATCAGAAACGGCTCTTTGCAGAGGGCATCAAGAAAGATGCGCTCCGCCTGCGCTAAGGGGTGTGTTGCAGGGAGGATAGCAAGAAAATCATCCCGTTCCAGAAAAATCGTATCCAAATCGGGACGAACGGGCAGGCAGAGAAAGCCGCAGTCTACCCGCCCTTCCTGAATCCATGCTTCAATTTCGCGATAATCCCCCAGAAGAAATTCATATTCGATATTGGGATAATCCTTCTGAAATTCCCTGATGATACTGGGGAGCCAATGTGTTGCAACACTGGAAAAGGTTCCGATGCGAATCAGCCCTGCGGTAAGCTCCTTTACATCCTCTGCCTGCTGCAAAAGAGACTGATAGGCATTGCAGAGCGTTGCGGTTTTGGGCTATCTGGAGACGTTTTCGGCTGTGGTGCTTTCGGCAGTGCTGCTGCGGGAGGGGATGAGTCTCCTGCGGCTTCTGGGCGTGGGATGCATCTTAGGCGGCGCTATGCTTGCGGAGATGAGTGGGAAAAAGACAAGGTCCTCCTTTTCAGAATAAAAGAAGCGGTGAAACACTCCCTCGTTTCACCGCTTCTTTTTGTACAAGCCCCGTTTTCGACTTAAGCTACAAGTTCTTCCGCCATTTTTACAAGTTCATCTCCGCTCAGTTTGCCGTTAATCTGCAATAACTGATACTGCATGCCGTCCTTTACGAAGGTAGCACTCTGTATCTCGTTCAGTTCCACTTCCGCAGAGCCATAGCTGAATACCAGATCGCCGTTTGCTTTGGCAGCTTTATCTGCATCCGTCAGTTCATAATCGGCAGGAACAACCTTATTTGTGTAGCTGTAGTAGTAAATATCGGTATCCCCGACAGTTTTTGCGACACTGCCCTGCAATTCCGCCTGAGAATTGTATTTATCCTGTGCAAAGATAACAATGTCGCCGTCCTTTTCATAGTCAAAGGAAACGGATTTGAATTTTTCGATGGAATTGCCGTTTTCATCCGTCAGATTATTGCTGATGATGTTTCCATCCTGGAAGGCATAGCCGTTTGCAAAGCTGTCAATCAGAATGGGGGTATAGCCGATATCCTTCTTCACCTGCTGTGCTGTTGGCAGGGTTTTATAATCCGCGAAGGAAGAAGAGGAGCTGAACCAGTTGGATACCAGTCCGTTTGCGGCAAACGCCGTTACACTGAGCGCCAGTGTTGCAGCAAGGGCGATACATGCTGTTTTCTTTTTGGATTTCATAATGACAGTCTTCCTTTCTGTATATGCGGAATCGAGTGTCCGGTTGACATTCCGTTTGATTGCCTGTATATCAACGGCAAACGGACTGCAAACATCCCTGTTCTTTGGATTGATATTTAATTCTTTAAACAAGTCGTTTTTTTGTTTTTTTTCAGTCACTCCGCATGTAATAAAATTTCTTTCAGTTTTCGTTTTCCTCTGGAAAGCTTGGTTTTTACGGTAGATGGGTTTACGCCGGTCGCCTTTGCGATTTCTCGGATTTTTTCACCGAATTTATAATACCGCACAAAGATTTCATTATCCGGTTCCCCTAAGCTCATAACGGCATCCCAGACAACACTGTCTGCTGTGTTCTCCTCCAAAACTGCGGCTTCGTCGGGAAGCTCAATTTCGTCAAGGCTGGTGTAGTCTCTCTGCTTATTTAATTTCTTTAATGCGAAGTTTCGGGCAACCGCGGCGAGGTAGGCACGCAGCGTACCCTTTTCCAAATCAATGGTATCTGCGTTCTTCCAGAGCGTTACAAACACATCTGATAGGATTTCCTCGATATCCTCCTTCGGCAGTCGGTTCCCGAGCATATTATAAAGAACCGTGCTGAGATAGGGGGTATAGACCTCGATTGCTTCGTCGATTGCATTTCTTTTTCTATTTTTGAGCCGCATGAGCAGCTTTTCTTCCTCTGCCATTTCAAACCTACTTTCTTTTGTAAGTGTAAAAGGATTTGTAAAGCGCCTTACACTCTTATATATCCCGAAAAGTCGAAAAAGGTTTCATTTCTGAAAAAATAGTTTTTTTATACCATAAGGCAAAAGAATGCTTTTCTGCAAGAAAAAAGGCCTGCTGCCTGCAAAATACAGACAACAAGCCCGATTTTTTTAATGAATCTGTTTGATGATGAGTAGCTTCTGCCCAGGATAAATGAGATCGGGGTTTTCGATTTCATTGACCGCGAGAATATTCTCCACTGTTGTGCGGTAGCGCTTGGCAATTTTCCAGAGCGTATCCCCCGGCTGTACCATATAAATCACCGCACCTGCCATGGGGGAGGGAGTTGTTTCCTCCTCCGGCGTGATATCCTTCACGATTTCCGCCGTTTCGTCTCGCAGGACAACGGCTTCCATGGTGACGGCGGCACGCAGCTCGCCCTCCTGCTCGGAAAGCATCTGAAAATCCAGATCATCCAGACGCAGTTGCACCGCGGCAGCATCGCCCTCAGCCACGCCACGCAGCTCCATCATTTGCCCGAAGGGAATCCCGCGTTCCAGCATACAGAGCGGTGTTTCGTCATTCTCGCAGTGATACAGCAGGCTGACGGTCAGAACGCCATCGGCTTCTACGGCATCTGTGGCGGTGCGTGCTTCGGAAAGGCGCACCTCGCCCCAAATCTCCTCTGCGCGGAGCAGGGGCTTTTCGCTTTCCTCTAAGTGAATCCGTTCCTTCAGAGAGAATTGGTTTTTCCCGCTGCCGACGGTGACGGGGTAGGTGACGGTTTCCTTTTCGAGTGTGACTGTGCCTGCCGGGGCATAGGCATCCTGCAGGATTTCCCGTTCAACGGTTTCTCTGCCCTGCAAGGCGGCGCTGACAGCGACATCGACTGCAAGCTGTCTTGCCTCGCCGTCTTCATCTACGGTAGGGGTCAGCTTTGCATCCTCAATCTGCAAAGTGCCGGTCAATTCGGTTTTCGGCTCGATGCCTTCCCCCTCCAGATAGCCGCTAAAAGGGATTTTTTCGCAGAAGCTGCCGAGATTGCCCTCGGTATCGCAATACAGCATACAAATACGCAGATTGCCGCGCACCATTACCTTACCATCCATGGCGCGAATATCCTGCTCTGTGAGGTCGATGGTCTGCCAGAGGACATCTGCAATTTCGGGCTTGGCGGAGGGCAGGGTGATTTCCTCCTTGACGGTGAAGCGGTCTTTCAGGGGAGCGGTGTTCTGCTCCATCCGCAGTATGCCTTGCAGACATTCAATGCCCTCACCGCTGATACCGCTCAAAATTTCTGTATGATTTTGACGCTCGCCTGTTGCGGTCACGCCAAGGACAGCCTTCACGCCGATTTTTCTATCATTGATAATCTGGCAGTCCAGATGCTCCGGGACAGCATCAAGGGAGGTTTCCATATCCTTTTCCAGACCGTCGATATGTAAAAAATCCTCAAGGGGCAGGCTTGCCTGCATGGCATACAGCGGACGCTCGCCGTTTTTTGCCCGATAGAGCACAGAGATTTCCAGATCGCCCGAAAAGGAAATGCGGTCATCGGTGACGCGTTTTTCTCTGATTTTCACGTTTCCCTGACAGCGCAGGATTTCCTGCAGATCCGGCTTACTGTCGGGGACGATCATATCTCCTTCCAGAAGAATTTGAGAGGAACCGCTTGCGGCAGCGTCCTTCCAGTTCATATCCATTGTTTCCTTTGCCAATGTCAACGGCATAAAAACCCTCCTATTCTGAATCAAGTATCCTTCTTTTGCAAAAATGCCAAACAAATCCACACTTTGTCTCTATGCAAATATATGAAGGGGAGGGAATTTTATGAATGATATTTGAGGGGAAGGGATAAAACGTCCGCGACCTTTGGGAAATCTTCTCTGAAATAGGAAATGCGTTGCATTTAAAATATTTCATCGAAGAATTCCCTGTGGGCGGACGATTATTTAATTTCCTGTTCCAATGTATTAAACTCTGGGGTATCGAAAAATTCTGCAAGGGTAATATCCAGACCATCGCAGAGCATTTTCAGTGTGAGGATTTTGGGGTTATTGCTATTTCCGTAGAGAATACTTTTCAGAGAAGAAGGGGAAACGGCAGAAATCGTTGCCAGTTTATTGATGGTAAGGTTACGTTCCTCGCAAAGCTGCAAGATGCGGTTTCTGATTGCGGTAATGGTATTCATGTGGGTATCCTCCTATCTGTTTTTTTCAGAATACCCAGAATTTATAGACAAAATAGGCGATACATGATACCATATAGGCGATACATAGCCTATTTTTCGCTTTGAGGTGATTTTATGTCGGACTTTGCAAAGAATTTAAGAAGATACAGAAAACGAAAGAATTATTCTCAGGAAAAATTAGCAAAAGAATTACATTACGGATATACTGCGATTGCAAATTATGAAAGCGGAAGGAACGAACCCTCGATTGACGATTTGATTCGTTTGGCGAAAGCATTAAATGTAACAGTAGATGAACTGATTGGAATGAAATTCACATCAAAAGAGGAAGAACTGGTTGCGTGCTTTTTAAAATTAAATGAGGAGAACCAAAATAGAATTATGGATTTGATACAAGCCCTTCGACCAGAGAATTGACAGAGTGGATTATCCTGTAGTATTGTTTGGTTAGAGGTGAGGAAAGATGAGACCACTGAAACAGAAGGTCAGCGTTACGCTGGATGAAGACATTGTAAAAAGAGTGAAGGAATTATCGGAGGAGCAACAGCGTTCTTTTTCGCAATATATCAATTTAGTTTTAACAGAGCATTTGAAGCATTTAGAGCAAACGGAAAAATAGAATATCGTATTTTTTACAAGCCCTTCAACTTGATTGAAGGGCTGATTTTTCGTCGTAAATTTTGCCGCCGCAGCAGGAATTTCCATGCAATTTCTTTGCGTCCTTATGATGGATATGCTATAATATACAATTAGCAAGCGTATACCCATTTTTCGGGTTCGCGCCTGCGGCGGGCAAGGTTTTTTATGATTTTTACGCAGAGGTGTATGATGAAAGGCTATTTTATTTCCGTGGAGGGCGGCGATGGCAGCGGCAAATCCACACAGATGCAGAGAATAGAGGCATATCTGACAGAGATGGGGCAGGAAGTCCTTCTGACCAGAGAGCCGGGCGGTACGCCGATGGCAGAAAAAATCCGAGAGATGATTCTTGACCCTGCCAACAGGGACTTGACGGGGCGTGCGGAAATGCTGCTGTATGCGGCGGCGCGCGCACAGCACGTTGAGGAAAAAATTCTTCCTGCACTCAGGGCAGGAAAGACGGTGCTTTCTGACCGTTTCACCGATTCCAGCATTGCCTATCAGGGCTTCGGCAGAGGTCTTGGGGATATGGTGGCAGAGGTAAACCGCATTGCGACAGACGGCCTGGAGCCGGATTTGACGATTTTTCTGAACATCACCCCTGCGGCGGGGATGGCGCGGAAAAACCGACAGGACGGGCATGTGCTTGACCGTCTGGAGCAGGAGCAGGCGGCCTTCCATGAAGCCGTCTATGCGGGCTATTTGGCATTGGCAAAGGAAAACAGCGGCAGAATTGCGAATATTGATGCGGACAGACCTGCCGAGGCTGTCTTTGCGGATATCCGAAAAGCATTAGACAGAGTATTTGGCTTTGCGCCACAAAAATAAGGAGGGGTTTTTATGAAACTCATCATTGCGATTATTCAGGACGAGGATGCGAGCGAAGTAATCTCTCATCTGAACGAAGCAAAATTTCAGGTAACGAGACTTTCCACAAAGGGTGGCTTCCTGCGCGCAGGCAACACCACCATTATGACAGGCGTGGAGGATGAAAAGGTAGAAGGCGCGCTGAAGATCATCGAGGAAAACAGCAAGGCGCGTACCCAGTATGCGACACTGCCCTCCTCCTGCGGTGCGATGCATGGGCTGATTCTGGCACCCATTGAGGTAAAGGTCGGCGGTGCAACGGTATTTGTACTGGATGTGGCGCAGTTCCACAAATATTGATTCCGAAAAAATCCAAGGAAAGGAGCGGCGGATTTGTATACATTTGAGGAAATCCGAGGGAATACCCCTTTGGTGGAGCAGCTTAGGCGTTCTGCCGCGAGCGGAAGAAGCTCCCATGCCTATCTTTTCCTGGGTGGCGCAGGGGCAGGCAAGCGGTTGATTGCAAATACCTTTGCGAAGGCGCTGCAATGCGAAGGCGAAAAACGCCCCTGCGACAGCTGCAAAAGCTGCCATGCCTTCAATCATGGCAACCACCCTGATGTGATTTATTTTCAGCCGTTGAAAAACGGGAAAACCTACACGATTGAGGATGTGCGCGAGCAGCTTCTGGAAACGGTGGATTTAAAGCCGTTTCAGTATGAAAAGAAAATTTATATCATCGAAAAGGCGGATACCTTGAATATCCAGAGCCAGAATGCGCTTCTAAAAACGCTTGAGGAGCCGCCTGCCCATGCGGTATTTTTGCTTCTGGCGGAGCGTGCCGAGGCATTCCTGCCGACGATTCTTTCCCGTGTGGTGGTGATGAAAATTCGTCCGCTTTCGGCGGAAACGATTGCAGATTACCTCATGCAGGCAGGTCATTTGGCAGAGGAAAGCCATATCCTTTCGGCATATGCCCAAGGGCGAATCGGGCAGGCGCTGGAGCTTGTCGAGGATGAAGGCTTTCGGGAAATGCGGCAGGATATTTTGGGTAAATTAGAAGCACTGCCCTCCATGAGCGAGGGGGATGCCTATCTGCTTGCGAAGGATTTGGAGGGCTATAAAAACGATTTGCGTTTTCTGGATATTATGGAATTATGGTATCGCGACCTACTGACGGCAAAAAGCCTGCGGGAGGAAGGATACCTCATACAAAGAGATAAAAAGGATGCCATCTTTCGGGCGGCGAAGGAGCCTGCGGCACTTCTGGCGAAGAAGGCAGCTGCAGTCAGAACTGCACGAATGCGTCTGGCACAGAATGCAAATTTTCGGCTGACGATGGAAGTCATGCTGATGGATTTAAAGGAGACTGGTAAATGATAGAAGTAGTTGGAATTCGGTTCAAGAAGGCAGGGAAGATGTATTATTTTGACCCTGCCGGCATCAAACTGGAAAAGGAAGACGGCGCTATCGTGGAAACGGCGAGAGGAATTGAATACGGCACAGTCATCAAGGGCAACAGCTTTGTGCCGGAGGAGGCCATTGTTCCGCCGCTGAAGCAGGTGATGCGCAGAGCAACAGAGGAGGATACAAAATCCGTAGAGCAGAACCATAAGAAGGAAACAGAGGCTTTTGGGATTTGTCTGGAAAAAATCTCCCGTCTGGGTCTGGATATGAAGCTGGTGGATGTGGAGATGACGTTCGACAGAAATAAGCTGATTTTCTATTTCACCTCTGACGGGCGTGTGGATTTCCGTGAGCTGGTAAAAGAACTGGCGGCGGTATTCCGCATGCGTATCGAGCTGCGCCAGATTGGCGTAAGGGATGAAGCAAAAATGCTCAACGGCATCGGCATCTGTGGCAGACCGCTTTGCTGTGCAAGCTTTCTGGGAGATTTTCAGCCTGTATCCATTAAGATGGCGAAGGAGCAGAATCTTTCCCTTAACCCTACAAAAATCAGCGGTATCTGCGGCAGATTGATGTGTTGTCTGAAATATGAAGAGGATGTTTATGAGGAGCTCAATAAAAAGCTGCCCCGCGTGGGGGATATTATTTCCACGCCCGATGGTACAGGTGAAATTCTCACCACAAATGTGCTGATGCAGCAGGTAAAGGCGGCAGTCAGAAAGGCGGAGAACGATCCCCCGACCATCGGGTTCTATCATGTGGATGAAATCAAGCTGATTCGCTCCAAGAAGAAGCGCAAGCAGAATCCGGAGGGCGAAAAGCATCATGAGGAATGATATTATTATCCATCCCCATGAGAGAGTGGATGATCTGCATCGGGACGGGCATCTGATTATTCAGGACCCAAAGCGCTTCTGCTTTGGCGTGGATGCAGTCATTCTCAGCGGCTTTGCGAAGGTAAAAAAGGGCGAGAATGTACTGGATTTAGGCACAGGCACAGGCATTATTCCGATTCTTCTGGCGGCAAAAACAGAAGGAAAGCATTTCACCGGTCTGGAAATCCAGACGGAGAGTGCGGAAATGGCAAACCGCAGTGTGCTTTTGAATGAGTTGGAGGAACGGGTTTCCATCAAAGAGGGGGATATTAAAGAAGCGATGCAGCTGTTCGGGGCATCCTCGTTTGATGTGGTGACATCCAATCCGCCCTATATGAATGAGGGTGGCGGCTTGGTGAACCCCTTTGCGGCAAAGGCAATCGCAAGGCATGAGATTTTATGCTCCTTGGAGGATGTGGTTGCGGCGGCGGCAAAACTGCTCCGACCCTTGGGGCGGTTTTATATGATTCACAGACCGCACCGCCTGACGGATATCATGGTGCTTCTGCGGCAGTATAGGCTGGAGCCGAAGCGGATTCGTTTCGTGCAGCCCTACGCCGATAAGGAGCCGACCATGGTTCTGGTGGAGGCGGCAAGGGGCGGCAAGCCCATGGTGAAGGTGGATGCACCTCTGGTGATTTATCAGGCACCGCAGGAATATACCGAGGAAATTGTAGAGATTTATTACGGAAAGGGACAGGCGTAAGGCGTTTGTTTATGGCAGGCTATGGCAGGAACATTGTATCTTTGTGCCACGCCCATCGGCAATCTGGAGGATATTACCCTGCGGGTGCTCAAGCTGATGGAAAGCGTGGATGTGATTGCGGCGGAGGATACGCGCAATACCTTAAAATTACTGAATCATTTCGAGATTAAAACACCCATGACAAGCTACCATGAGCATAATAAGGTCACAAAGGGGCCTGTTTTGGTGGAGCGGCTTCTGGCAGGGGAAAGCATCGCACTGGTGACGGATGCGGGCATGCCCGGCATTTCCGATCCGGGGGCGGATTTGGTCAAGCTTTGCTATGCGGCAGGTGTGCCTGTGACGGTTGCGCCCGGTGCATCGGCGGCTGTGGTGGCATTGGTGCTTTCCGGTATGGATACCAGACGCTTTGTGTTCGAGGGCTTTTTGCCGCCCGATAAAAAGGAGCGGAGAGCCATTTTGAAAACGCTGGAGCGGGAGCATCGCACGATGATTTTCTATGAGGCACCGCATCGCCTGACGGATACACTTGCGGAATTGGCGGAGCTGTTCGGCGAAAGCAGAGAAGTGGCGGCTGTCCGAGAACTGACGAAGAAATTTGAGGAGGTACGCAGGGCAACGATTGGCGAGCATCTGCGGTATTTTTCCGAAAATCCTCCGAAGGGCGAATTCGTTCTGGTCTGTGAGGGCTTTTCTTTAGAGGCACAGCGGCAGGCGGAGCGGGAAGGCTGGGAAAGCATTTCTGTAGAAGAACATGTCGCAAAATACGTTGCCGAGGGCATGAGCGAGAAGGATGCCATGAAGCAGGCGGCGAAGGACAGAGGGGTGTCTAAACGAGAGATTTATCAGATTCTGAAAAAATAACGATTGCTGCCGCTTCGGCGGACAACGGAAAGGAGGTTTTTCAGATGGAAAGATTGCTGGCAGGCTTTTCTGCTTTAGGCTGGAGAGAGTATTTATTTGCGGCAGGGATGGCGTATGTCCTGACCTATATTTACCGCGTTTTTCAGCGCCGCAAGGAAAGCGGGAAAAACAAAGAAAAAACCTATGTAATTCAGACCTTCGATAAGCGCGCGATTGACCGTTGTAAGGAACTGTTTCCGATCGATGTGCTTTCGTTCAAGGGCAAGGAATTCAAAAGAGGGATGCAGATTCGGATTACAACAATACAGCAGAATGTGATTGTTGGGGAATTTATCGGGCTGAATCGTGTGAATTTGGTTTGCATTAAGACAGGCAATAAGATTATCGCACATCAGCTGGAAAAAATCGCAGAGGTCACAAAAGCAGAATAAAGGAATAAAAAGAAAGGGCAGTTGCAGAGGATTCTGTGACTGCCCTTTTTGGTTAACAGTGCTTCGCACTGTTGCTTTTTCTTGCCCACACCTGTGCCAACATTTTGCCTTGGCAAATCGGCATTTGTACTGCCGCATTTCCATTCCGCGAGTGTCTATTTTGCCTGTTTGTATACAACTTTAACGGGATTTTAACGGGCAAAAATATTGAATTTTTTGGGCAGAGTCATATAATAAAATAGTACAGACCGACTGGTCTGATTTTTTCGTGAAAGGAAGACGGCGGCAGTTTTTGTTAAGCCGCAGGCATAAAAATCTGAGAAAAAGAAAGAGAACAGAGAGGAGGAATCCTGTTTGAAAACAGAAAATGAGATTTTGGAAATTGCCTTTTTGTTGTTTTTGGAAAAGGGTTTTTCCGAGGTTTCCACAAATGAGCTGATTCGTGCGGCAGGGCTGACGAAGGGCGGTTTTTACTATTCCTTCAAAAGCCGAGACGATCTGGATCAGCAGGTGGTGGAAAAATATATCAGACCCTTTTTCTCTCGTCAGACAGAGGAAATGCAGCAGGCATGGGAAAAAAGCAGAGCGGAAACGCCAACGGCGGAGCTGCTGTGGAAGGGGTTTTTCCTGCCCCAGCGCTTTGCGAATTATCAGAAAAAAATCGGCAAAAAGATTGCCTTTCGGAATTTCTATTTCCTGCTTTATGAAGGGATGAAGAAATTTCCGGAGGTGGAGGAATATTTTAAGGAATTCAACAAAAAGAAGAGCAGACTGCTCTATGGAATTCTGGAAAGAGGACAGAAAAGAGGAGAAATCCTCAAAAGCATAGATCTGGAAAACTATGTAACCATGATTTTAGCCATGCAGGATGGCATTTTAGCCCTCCGCGTGCTGGATGAAACGATTGATGAGGAAGAAAAATATACAAAAATTCAATATCAGATGTGGAAGGAAATTTCCACTGCAAAGATGCAGAATTATGAAGACGGAGGTGTGACAAGTGCAGTCTCATAAAAACGATACTACATATAAAATGGGAATCGATATCGGCTCTACGACCGTTAAAGTTGTACTTGCCGATGAGGAAAACAAAATTGCCTTCAGCAGATACAGAAGACATTTTTCGGAAATCAAAAAAACAGTAAAGGATATCCTGAAGGAAGCGAAGGAGGAAATCGGCAATGCCATTTTCTCTGCCATGATTACCGGCAGCGGTGGCGTTGCTCTGGCAAAGGCGATTGGTGTGGAATTCATTCAGGAGGTGGTTGCGACAGCAAATGCCGTAGAAGCAACCGCACCCCAGACAGATGTTGCCATTGAGCTTGGCGGTGAGGATGCCAAGATCATCTATTTTGAAGGCGGCAACATAGAGCAGAGAATGAACGGTGTTTGTGCCGGTGGTACAGGCTCCTTTATCGACCAGATGGCAAGTCTTTTGCAGACAGATGCAACAGGACTGAATGAGCTGGCAAAGGGATATAAGGTAATTTATCCTATTGCATCCCGTTGTGGTGTATTCGCAAAGACGGATATTCAGCCCCTGATTAACGAGGGTGCCAAAAAAGAGGATTTGGCGGCTTCTATTTTTCAGGCGGTTGTCAATCAGACTATCGCAGGGCTGGCATGCGGCAAGCCTATCCGCGGACATGTTGCCTTCCTAGGCGGCCCGCTGCATTTCCTTTCCGAGCTGCGCCTGCGTTTCATTGAAACACTGAAGCTGACGGATGAAACAACGATTATTCCTGAAAATTCCCATCTGTTCGCCGCTTACGGCACAGCCGTTTCCAATAAGGGCGAAGCAGAACTGGATTTTGATACATTGCTGCATAAGCTGGATAACGGCGTGGAGCTGACGGCAGAGGTTTCCCGTATGGAGCCGTTGTTTAAGGATGAAGCGGATTATGCCGCTTTCAAGGAACGTCATGACAGAGATAAGGTAAGACGCGTGCCCCTGTCGAATTATCATGGGGATGCCTTCCTTGGTGTGGATGCAGGCTCTACTACAACAAAGGTGGCTCTGGTTTCCAAGGATGGTGATTTGCTCTATTCCTTCTATGCAGGCAATGAGGGCAATCCGCTGAACGTGGTTATGAAGAGCCTGAATGAAATGTATGATATGATGCCTGAGGATGTTGTGATTCGCAATTCCTGCGTGACGGGCTATGGCGAAGGGCTGATTAAGGAAGCCCTGATGATTGACCTTGGCTATATTGAAACCGTTGCACATTATAAGGCGGCGCAGTTCTTCAAGCCTGATGTGGACTTTATTCTGGACATCGGCGGACAGGATATGAAATGTATCCGCATTAAGGATAATGTCATCGATAGCGTTCTGCTGAATGAGGCATGCTCCTCCGGCTGCGGCTCCTTCATCGAAACCTTCGCAAAATCTCTGAATTATACCGTTGTGGATTTCGCAAAGGCTGCGCTGTTCGCAAAGCAGCCCATCGACCTTGGCTCCAGATGTACGGTATTTATGAATTCCCGCGTGAAGCAGGCACAGAAGGAGGGCGCAGAGGTTGCGGATATCTCCGCAGGTCTGGCGTATTCCGTTATCAAAAACGCACTGCTTAAGGTAATCAAGATTTCTGACCCGAAGGCAATGGGGAAATCCATGGTTGTACAGGGCGGTACCTTCTACAATGATGCGGTGCTGAAAAGCTTTGAAATGATTAGCGGCAGAGAAGCAGTCCGCCCCGATATCGCAGGCATCATGGGGGCCTTCGGCGCAGGGCTGATTGCCAGAGATAAATACACCGCAGGCTATCAGACCACGCTCATCAGCCGCGATGAAATGAACGCATTGGAAGTACATTCCAATATGGCAAGATGTCAAGGCTGCACCAACCACTGCCTGCTGACGGTCAATCTGTTCAGCGGCGGCAGACGCTTCATCACAGGCAACCGCTGTGAAAGAGGTCTGGGCAAGGAAAAAATTGAAA
>QFCF01001585.1_pt1 | contig 17477 bp, 14 predicted proteins | sample 5346961 | NCBI WGS metagenome assembly QFCF01 (sample SAMN09062253, study PRJNA434731) | Human gut metagenome, whole genome shotgun sequencing project. | reverse complement strand
ATCTCGCAAGCATTCACTTTACCTGTATATTTTTTGCTTGACAAACACATAGCCGGCTGCTTTTTCTTTTGCCCTCCGCAAATTCTCGAAACGAGGCCCAGACTTGCTTCGAAAGGGTAGGGGGGTGCCTCCATCTGCTGCCCTCTCCTAAAAAGTGGCACACAGCGGCTCACACGGCCAAACATGGGCGGTTTTCTCATCTCTCTGCCTTTCGCTCCACAGGCCGTCCAAAGTGGAGCCGGGCCTCCGCCCGGAACTGCGCCCGGCGTATAGCCGGACGCGATGCTTGCCGCCCGAGAGTGGGAAGCTGCCCTTCCGGGACTCTGCACAAAAACCAGCCGGGCGGAAGAGAATCGCCCGGCTGGTTCATAATAGATTTTCAGCCGATCTGGCTCCAGAAGCGGTACAGGATCACGGCGAATTGGGCCCGGGTGGCTGTGCCGGTGGGGTTCAGCGTCCCGTCACTGGTGCCGCCCACGATGCTGTTGGCCACGGACCACTGCAGGGGCTCCACGGCGTAGCCTGCCACGCTGCCCGCGTCCGGGAAAGAGGCGAGGTCCACCCGCGCCTCGTTGGCGTAGCCCATCATCTGGGCGTAGCGGTACAGCAGGGCCACCAGCTGCTGGCGGGTAATGGCGCCGCCGGGATTGGTGCCGTCGGAGACGCTGTTGGCCATGGCCCAGGTGCGGGCCGCCGCCATGTCGGCGGGATCGGCGCCGGACAGCCGGGCCAGGATCATCCACACCTGCTGGCGGGAGATGCTGGCGTTAGGGCTGAAGGCGCTGGCGCTGGTGCCGTTCACGTAGCCGCTGTCATAGGCCCACTTGATTTCGTCATAGGCCCAGAAGGTCTCCGGCACGTCGGCGAAGAAGGTGCCGCTGCCCTCCCGGACAAAGGTGACGGAGATGGTCACCCGGCCCCGGGGCTGGATGAAGGTGTAGGTGTTGTTCCGACCGGCGGTGACGTCGATCTCCCGGCCGTTCCGGTCGGTGACGGTGACTTCGCCCACCTCGTAGCCGCTGTCTGGCTCCACGGTGATGGTGACCTCGTCGTCCTCGCTGGGGGTCCGGGGGTTCACCTGCACGGTGCCGCCGTCGGACACATCCAGCACGGGGGAATAGCTGGGATCGCTGGAAGAACCCGAGGAGGTGGGGGGAGCGGTATATGTGACAACAATCTGGTTACCGCTTACTGTCTTTTCGCAGCGGGAGCCGACTGTCACCAAATCAGCGCTGTACTCATGGCCGTTCAGGTCAATCGTCACGCTCTTGCCGCTGATGGTGATGCGCTCACTGCAATCCGCCTGGAGCTCGATGGTGTCTCCGGACCGGGCAGCGTTTACAGCCTCCTGCAAGGTGCCGTAAGAAGTGCCGCCGATCTTTGCCGCCACAGTCTCCTGGGCATTCACCACCAACTCACTGAAATGACTGATGCGGACTTCCACCCAGTTGGGCCCGATGGTCAGTTCGTTTCCAGTAAACCGCTCCCGCGAGCCGTTTTCGGCAATATGCATGACTTCTTTGGGAGTCCCGAGACCCGCCGGCAGAGGCAGCCGCACCGTGAACGCCCGGCCGCTTAAGTAACTGTTGGACATGGAGAGATTCTCCACACTGGTATTATCCGCACCTCTCACCGTGACTGTGGCTGTGGGAGTCACCCGATAGGTAATGGTTGCATTATCGTCATCGGAAAGGTTTGCACTGGTGGCGGTTACAGTAACGCCGATCTCCACCACCACCGTGTTATCCGAATTATTTAAAATGTCGTTGCGAATATTGGCCGCAGCAACAATGTCGTTTTTGGCGCTGTCATTCAGCGCATCCGCCACGCCGGAAACGGAAGCACTGTCGATCACGTCGGAAATAGCAGCTTTCTCATCCTCGGATATCGTTGCATTTTCAGCAACTCCCGCTTCCACATTTTCCGTGACCACAACAGGGGCAGTGGAAGGTTCGGTATCTATCACCATCCAGGAATAGCCGGGAATGTCGGAAGCCACTGTGTAATAGTTGTCCGGCACATACTCGCTGGGATCACTGGTGAAATAGCCGCCGGTAACAATGATGTCACGTTTTACCGTTACTGCCACATCGGGCTCCAGAAACATGCGAATCGCCCGGTCGTATTGACTGCTCAGGCAACCGCCTTTGATTTCCACAACGATATCCCGATCGTTGTAGCCGCTCTCCACATAGACGGCGGCACCAGAATGGGGGAAAGACTCTGGATCATTCGGGTCCCCCTCATAGGGCTCGTCAATCTCATCCGCCGGTCCCGTGGCACGAATGACCGTATCCTCACCGCTGATATCCACGTTTCCGCCTTTAATAACGATGGCATTGTTGACACCAGTGATTACAGAGTTCTCAATGGTAAGCTTGCCGCTTTTCGGAGGAAAGTAGATGGCGGTCGCTGCATTTACTGTGGAATTCTTGACAATCAGACTATTGCTGCTGTTAATGCCCTGTACGCCCAATCCCTGATCTGTCACATCCAGATCAACGTGATCCAATGTTACTGTGACATTGTCACAGGGAGTATCTGCCGCCCCATCGCCATTTGTATCAAGCGCATAAACATAAATACCGTATGCGTAAGTCCCGTGGCCAACCAACCCGCCATTTTGAATGGTCAGATCCATATCCCCGGCACACACTTTGAAAACGTCCATCGCATTGGTACTGGTATATGTACAGTTATTTAGATCTAATAGATAATTTCCGCTCCGGTCAAATGTCACGGCGTCGCCAGTTGCACTTGTCAGCAGCGTTATCGTTACGCGTTCTTCCGATTCTTGAGCCACTTCTCCGGCGGCATCTATGGCATCCTGCAGGGTGAGATAATATTCGCCATCTACCTGCGCCACAGCCGCTTCCTCAATCGGCATGACAACGTAATCATCTCCCTCCTGCACACTGACGTGGCCGTCGGCACAGAAGTTATCCGTCGGGTTTTCGGTTTCGCTGTTGCTGGGATCGTAGTTTGTGAAGGTGCCGCCATAGACCCGGAAGGCTGTGTCAGTTTCATCAATTCTGTTTAAAATCCAGAACTTGCCGTTCCAATCAACTCTGGCAGAAAACGCACCGCCCAAAATGTCAGCCGAGGAGGTGCCTGCAAGCTGAATACAAGTAAGACCGCATTCAAATGTGCCGTTTTCGATCGTCAAATGGGCTGTATCGAAGAGACGGAATGTATATCCAAGGCCATCATGATCCATATAGCCATCACTGACAACGATTCCACCATTTCCGCAGATCGTTATATTCGAATTTCCTTCGATATCAAAAACAACCCATTTGTGAGGGGCACTTACCGCACCCAATGTGATAATGTGCCCATCCATATCGAGGGTCACGGTTTTGTTTTGAATTGTGATAGGCAAAGTAAGCGTGATATCCTGCGAAAGCCGGACAGTTGAATTCTGGGCATCATTTTCCAGAGCGGATACCAGTTCCGCTTCCGTGGAAACCATGACCGTCTCACCATCGCGGACCTCAAGGGAAGCCTCTTCCTCTGCGCTGTTTTCTGTTGCGACATCTATTTCCTGCTGTTGGGCAATCGGAGTTTCCTCCTCACCCTCCTCCGCAAGCGCCGCTGCGGAGAGCAGCGACAGCGAAAGGACCAGAGCCATTATGGCTGACAGAACTCTCTTTTTCATTTGCAACTTCTCCTTCTCTTTTGTAGGATTCTCTGCTTTCAAAGATCACCATGCCCTATCTCATAGGATATGGCAACAGGCACCTGCTGCGCCTGATTCGAATCATAATAACCATTTTGTCTTATTCAAGGCTATTATACCATGATGCTCCAATATTACAAGCAAAATTTCCATGAAAATCGGTCGAAGGGAGTGGCTGCGTGAGAAGATACTCACACAGCCACTCCCTTGACCTGCAGCATAAGATAGATCCTCACATGGATCAGCCGTCCACTCTGTTTGCGGAAGAGACTTCCACCTCAAAATCTTTCTTATGCCAATCCCAGCGGCGCCGCGATTACCCGGACCACCATACCGGCGATCATGCCCACAAAGGGATCACAGACGGCGGTAACTGCCAGTGTGACGCTGCAGGCCAGTGCATCCCCTGGAGCTGCCCCAGAAAATGCAATGGACAGGTTCTCCGGCAGCGTCATGAAGGAGCCCAGTACAAACAGGACGCCGGCCACAGAGCCCTCCGGCAGCAGCCGGATGATTTTAGGCAGCTGCCGGGACAGCAGGATCACCATCATAATGGCCATCAGGATCACCGCGGAAACCACCGGGTGAGGCGCTGCTGCGGAGGGCGAGATCACCACGGAGATCGGCGATCCGCCGAACATGGAGGACAAGGCGTCTGCCAGGCCGGAGTAGACGGAGACGATGTTGACATCTGTCTCCAGGCCGGACATACCGCTGGTGATGCCGGATGCTGCGATGTTGCCGCCGATGGTCAGGCACATGACGGCCAGAACGCCCCTGACCACTGTAAAGTTGAAAATCGGCTTCTGGAGCTGGAATCGGTCACCGGTCTCCATCTTGACCTCTGTCTCGATCTTCAATACCCGGGCCGCAACGGCGCACAGGATAATGGGCACCAGGCTGGCGTAGCCGATGTTCTGGGTCAGTAAGTACATGATGATAGAAGTTCCGATGGAGAGCCAGCCGATAATACGGTGGCGCTTGCCCATATCAAAGGCCAGGCGGCACAGCATAATACCTACGCCGCACATCATGGCGGAGATGATGTTGTCTCCTGCCAGGGCGATGATATCGTCCAGCAGGCCAATGCCGCCCAGCAGCGCCATGCCCAGGCCGGCACAGAACACGATGGTGAGCCGCTCCCGGCGATCCCGGCCCATGGAGCCCGCCATGATGATGGTCTCCGCCTGGAAGGAGAGGGGCAGTGCAGAGCGGAAAATAACGCAGAACAGGATGCCCACCAGATACGCCAGCGCAGAAGGCAGCATGGCAAATCCAAAGGACATGGCCATGACTGATTGGTTGATACTGTTCAGTGCGCCGCTGATACCGCAGATGATATCTTCCAAGACCAACATAATGTTCCCCCTTATCCTTGTTTTCCGCAGGTATTCAATTCAAAACGCCCGGAATCCGCTCCAGGAGCGCGCGGCAGAGACGGTTTCCCTGCTCCGCCAGAGCCGTCTCGTCCACTCCGGCCAGCCTGCCGTTCTCGTAGACCACCCGGCCGTTGATCATGGTCATCCAGACGTGATCCGTGGCACCGACCCGGCCGATCAAGTTCTGCGGGTCATGGCTGGTACCCACCATCTCCAGGCCGGAGATATCCAGCAAGAACAGATCTGCCGCCTTACCGGGCTCCAGGGAACCAATATCGGATCGGCCCAGCAGGCGGGCACCGTTCGCCGTTGCCGCCTTCAGCAGGTCATAGGCCGCCACGCAGCCTCCCCGTGCCTTGCTGTGGTGGGCCTGGAGCAGATAACCGATCCGGATGCAGCTGAGGAGATTGGAGCCATCGTTGGTGGAGCTTCCGTCGCACCCAAGGCCCACCGTGACGCCCCACTCCTTCAAACGCTTGAGGGGCAGGATGGGGAATCCCCCCAGCATGGCGGCCTCCGGGCAGTGGGCGATGCCACAGCCCAGACGGGCCATCCGCTGGAATTCCTGGTCATTCAAGTCCCAGCAGTGGGCAAACCAGGCGTCCTCCCCCACAAAACCGATCTTCTCGCACCAGTCCAGCGTCCGCATTCCGGTACGGGCTACCATGACCTCCGTCTCTCCCTCCCCCAGGTGGGTGTGCAGCCGGACGCCCTCGGACCTGGCCAGCTTCAATGCTTCCACAAAGGTTTCCTCATAGCAGTTGATGGGCTGACAGGGGGCCAGAACGATCTGGCGCATGGAGAATTTCCCGGGATCGTGATAGGTGCGGATCAGCCGCAGGGAATCCTGGAGGAAGGCCTCTGTGGTCTCACACATGCCGTCCGGGATCGTGCTGCCCTTGCTCTTGGGCAGCGTATTGGTTCCCCGCCCTGCGTGGAGCCGAATGCCCAGCGCCGCTGCGGCCTCCATCTGCCGGTCGATGGGGGCCGTTCCGGTATAAGGGGTGTAGCAGTACTGCAGATCAAAAGCAGTGGTGCAGCCGTGCTTGATCAGATCCGCCATGGCCGTGAGCGAGGCGTAGTAGACGGCCTCGTCGTCCAGATGGTCAAAGACCTGATAGATCTTGTCCAGCCACTCCATCAGCGTCATATTGGGGCAGTCGATGCTCTTCAGATTGCGAACAAAGGACTGGAAGAGATGGTGATGGGTGTTCACCAGCCCCGGGTAGACGATCTTCCCGGTTCCGTCGATAACCCGGCAGCCATCCGCTCCCTTTAATCCCTGCCCGATCTGCAGAATCTCCGGTCCCTGCACCAGAAGATCGCAGTTGTGATAGACGTGATTTTCCTCGTCACAGGTCACAATTGCCTGTGCATGTTTGATCAGGATCTGCTCCATATTCCGCTCGCTTCCCTTCAATCAATTTCAAGAGGGGCTCTTGATATTGCCATCATAAAGTTTATACTAAGTATAAGGTCAAGACCCAAACCACGAATTTTGGGAGGAAATTCACATGGAGCTGCCTCAGCAGGAAAAAATGCCCCTGTTCACCGTGGCACAGATCTCCGAGATCTTCCGAATCTCACCCCAAGCCGTCCGCTTTTACCACAAAAAAGGGCTGCTGATCCCTCAGCAGCGGCAGGAGAATGGGTACCGGCAGTACGGCTACAACCAAATCTATACCCTGGCCGCCATCTGCTATCTGCGGCGGATGGGTGTTTCTGTTGATGAAATCCACCGGTATCTCCGAATAAATGACGCTGCCCGGAACCTGGACAGCCTCCGGGCATACAGCCATCAGCTCCGCCGGGAACGGGAGCGGCTTTTGGACATCAGCGAGACGCTGGATCAAAGGGTGGCATTCATCGAACGGGAGTGGGGCCGGGCCGGCAGTAAGCCGGAGGTGCGGACTCTGCCGGATCGATACTATGTCCCTCTGGGCAGTGAGCTGACTGCGGCGGACAATGAGCTGTTCTTCCGATACCCCACGCTGGTCACCTATCGGCCCGCGGCGAACGGGACGCGTCTTCGCCAGTCCTTTGGGGCCTATTTGGAGACTGAGCGGCCGGCTGAAACCGTCAATATGCCGGTGCGGAAAATTCGGGGCGGGCAGTATCTGACCGCCTATCATCAGGGGGCCTATTCCACCGTTTGGCCCAGGGTCTGCCAGCTGCGGCAGGAATATTCCCAATATGCTCTGCAAGAGACCGCATACTGTATCAACGTCATTGATCAATTTGTGGAGAGCAACGCAGATAACTATGTGGTCTGCCTGCAGATTCCTTTTGCAGAGTGACTTCATCATTGGCGCCTCAAACAGGGAAAGCCCCATGCTGCCTTAATTGCGCACAGCCGTAAAATGATTGGTGGAATTTCATTTTACGGCACCTCCCCCGCCTTTCTTTTTCGAGCCCCAGAACCGGACCCGGAATGGTGAAAACTGCCGCGGAGCGGATGGACGAACCGGCCGCGGCCCATCACCGGTCGGCCGTTGGCTCAGGTCCGGCCCCACAACCACAAAATCACCGTTTTCCGGTTGGAAAGCGGTGATTTTGTGCTCTTGGCAACTTCTTTCGGTGGTCCCGATTTCCTGTACACCGGTGTGCTCCGGCATTCCGGCCACCGTCCTGATGCCTGCGCCGTTTTGGAGACCGGCGTGGCAAAGGCGTGCCGCAGGCCGTGAACTCTCACTTTCGGCTGTCCTGCCCGCTTCAGCACCCGGTGGAGCACGCTGCCTGGGGAGATGGGACCGCGGGTGGGAGGGTACGGCAGGCGTTTTTAAGGGTGCCTCCACGACCTCTCCGCCGACTCCGTGCACGGCCCTTTTCCAGCGGTTTCTTAACGAAGGCGGGACCGGGCTCCTATCCGGAATTGATTTGTCCGCCACCGGCAGTACCCCCGGCCCGTTTGCCCTTTCGTTCCCATATCCGTTTCATAAATCATTTACAGAGGCCCCGCTCCCCCATTGGGTGCATGCCCTTTTTGAGATACCCGGTGAGGGGAGCCATAGCCGCTTGCACCAACGGCAGAGACGACAGCGCGATCCCGATTCAAAGGAAAAACGCAGGCGCTTCAGCCAATCATCTCTTTTGGCCGGAGCGCCCGCGTTTTCGATCATGGAATGTTTTGAAATGATGTATTTATGTTATTACGGCAATCACGCCGAGAGAATGGCCCTCACCGCATGGCCAGCGTCACCTCTGTTTTCGCGGCCGGCTTTCCCCGGCAAAACACCTCTGCGGCGCAGGTCGCAATGGCCTTCTCCCGCCTCTCATTTATAAGGGAGACGCGGATTTCGATAGTGTCCCCCGGTACGATTTTTTGCAGGAATGTCACCCGGTCGATCCCTAAAAACAGAGGGAGCTTTCCCCGGTACCGTTCCAGTGACAGCAGCAGAATATCCGCCGTCTGCGCGGTAGCCTCAACGGTATAGACTCCGGGCAAAACAGGGTCTCCCGGAAAGTGCCCTTTGAATATTTCCCGCGCCGGATCTACGTAAAAGGTAGAAATGCAGCGTTCACCGGGAACGAGTTCCTGGACCTGATCCACCAGCAGCATGGGCGGACGATGCGGGATGATCTCCATGATCTGCTTTTGATCCAATTGCATGACGGCCTTCCTATCCGATCTTTCGATCACTTCTTGTCGTACTCGTAGAAGCCCTTCCCGGTCTTGCGCCCAAGTTCGCCGGAATCCACAAATCTCTGCAGCACCGGGCTGGGACGGAACCGGTCTCCATAGGCGTCAAACAGGATCTTGTCAACACTGAGGTTGAGGTCATGGCCCAGCTGATCCAGCAGCTTGCAGATCCCCACAGGGTGCCCCAGGCCATAGACGCAGCACTTGTCCACATCCTCGGGGGAGCACACGCCCTCCTCTACCAGCCTCATCGCTTCACCGTAAAAGATGTGGAACATCCGATTCAGTGCGAAACCGACCACATCCTTCACCCGGATCGGCTCCTTTCCGATGGAAGCCAGCAGATCATAGACGGTGTCGGCAGTTTCCTGCGTGGTCTGATTTCCGGACACGACCTCCACCAGCTTCATGACGCTTGCCGGGGAATTGAAATGCGTCCCCACAAAGGCCCGCCCCTTCTGGACCGCAGAGGCCAATTTGGTAATGGATATCGCGGAAGTATTACTGGCGAAAATAGTTTCCGGCTTGCAGATCTGATCCAGCTCCCGGAACACCCCCTGCTTCACATCCACATTTTCCAGGACCGCTTCAAAGATCAGATCACAGTCCGCCAGATCGTGATTGTCCGCTGTCACCGTGACCCGTTCCAAAATGGCGCATTTCTCTTCTTCCGTCAGTTTCCCCTTGGCGACGCGCTTTGCCAAAATGGCCTCCTGCTTGTTCCTGCCGTTTTGCGCGAACTCCATCTTGATATCTGCCAGGACCGTTTCATACCCGGCCATCTCAAAGCACAGGGCGATCTCCGCGCCCATCATACCGGCTCCGATGACACCAATTTTTTTGATTTCCATGCCCATGACTCCTTTCCTTTTTTGGCACCGCTGTCAGCGCTTGAGATTTTCAATGATCGTGGTCGCACCCAATCCGCCGCCGCAACAGGCAGAAATCATGCCGTATCTCCCACCTGTTTTTTCCAGCTGCCGCATGGCGAAGATCGTGATCCGTGCGCCCGATGCGCCATTGGGATGTCCAACGGCGATCGCGCCGCCGTTGGGGTTCCACTTTGCCTGGTTGATGGTCCTGCCGCTCTCTTTCTCCATTTGACAGATCACGCCCAGGTTTTGCGCCGCGAACGCCTCGTTGCACTCGATCACATCAATGTCGTCAAGCCCCAGCCCCGCATGCTTCATCGCTTTCAGATTTGAGTAGCAAGGCGCAAGGCCCATCAGATCCTCATAGTATCCCACATGGGCGCAGGTGACCCAGCGCGCAATGGGTTCATAGCCCAGCTCCGCGGCTTTTTCGGCCGTCATCACCAGCATAAAGGCGGCTCCGTCGTTCAAGCCGGAGGCGTTTCCAGCCGTGGTGACACCATCCGGATAGATCGGCCGCAGTCTGGACAATCCCTCAAAAGTGGTATCGGGGCGCGGAAACTCGTCCTGATCGATGACCCGCTCCGCCGTCTTTCGGGTGGCGGGCATGGTAATGGGAAGGATCTCCGGGCCAATGGTCCCGTTTTGATACCCCGCCTGCAGACGCTCCTGGCTGCGCAGGGCAAATTCGTCGCATTCCGTCCGGCTGATCCCGCACAGCTTCGCAATCTTGTCGCTGACACAAATCATGGGAATATCCCGCTCCTGGATGGGGGTCAAGCCCTTGTCATAACAGATCGGCGCCAGCTCCTTATAAGGCGGAGTAGTTGTGGACATGAACGCCGGATGCTGGGAATGACATTCCGTTCCTCCGCAGATCACGATTTCCGCCATATCCGCTTTGATCTTCCAGACGGCCTGGTTGAGCGCCATAATGGAGGACCCGCACTGCATCTCAACAAAGGTCGCGGACGTCTCATAAGGCAGGCCCGCATACAGAGCCGCATATCGGGCGACCGCCTGCGTTTTCGAGCAGCCATGTGCGCAGCCGACGATTGCGCTGTCTACGAACGCCCGCTCCTGGATCTTTGTTTTCTGCACCAGTCCCTTTATGACCTCCCCGGCAATCTCGCTGGCCGACAATTCCCGCAAACCGCCTCCCAGTTTCCCAAAAGCGGATCTCGCATAGTCAACAATGACCACTTCTCGTTCCTTCATCACGTCACCCCCTGTTTACCGCCTCAGATTTTCAATAATGGTGGTCGTTCCATGTCCGCCGCCGCAACAGGCGGAAAACAATCCGTATTTGGCGCCCGTTCTTTCAAGCTGCTTCATGGCAAACCACGCAATGCGCGCGCCCGACGCGCCGTTGGGGTGTCCGATGGCTATGGCACCGCCGTTCGGGTTCCAAATGGCCGGATTGACTTTCCTGCCGATCTGAGACTCCAGCTCCGCGATAACGGACAGGTTTTGTGCGGCGAACGCCTCGTTGCACTCGAATACGCCCAGATCCTCCACAGTCAATCCTGCCTGCCGCAGAGCCTTGAGACTGGAAAATACCGGGCCGATTCCCATGTAGCGGGGCTCCACGCCCACATCCGCACCGCAGACCCACTTGGCGTAAGGCTGATAGCCCAGCTCAGCCGCTTTCTCGGCCGACATCATCAGGACAAAGGCGGCCCCGTCGTTTTTCCCGGAGGCGTTTCCTGCGGTGGTGACGCCGTCCGAAAGAACGGGCTTGAGCTTACGCAGGCCGTCCATCGTGACATCAGGCCGGGGATGCTCGTCTTTGTCAAAGATCTGTTCCGGATTCTTCCTGTCCGCCGGTTTTTTATAGGGAATGATCTCTGGGCCGATCACGCCGTCCCGATAGGCTGCTTGCAGGGATTCCTGGGACCGCAAAGCAAATTCGTCGCACATCTCACGGGTGATTCCCCATCGTTTGGCCATCAGGTCCGAGACCTGCAGCATGGAGATATCCTGTTCGGGCGTGGGTGCCAAATGCATCTTCAGCGGTCGGGGCCCGATCTGACGGTAGGGAGGGATCGTGGTGTCGAAATAAACAGCTGTGGTGGAATGGGATTCCATGCCTCCGGCCACCAGCACATCCGCGAACCCCAAACCGATTTGAGCTGCCGCGTGATTGATGGACGTGATGGCGGAACCACACTGCATTTCGATGTAATGGCACTCTGTTTCTACCGGGAGCCCTGCTCCCAAGGCCGCATACCGCGCCGGATTAAACGCTTTTGTATCGCCCTGGGCGCTGCCGCACACAACGCCGTCGATCCGGGCACGCTCTGTGATGCCCGTCTTTTCCATCAGTCCCGCGATGACCAAAGAGGCGAGATCTGTGCTGCACAGGTCCTTCAAACCGCCACCCTGCTTTCCAAAGACGGACCGAGCCCCATCTACAAATACAACTTCTCGCATGTCATTTCCTCTCTATTCCCTCGTCTCAGGCGTGTTCCACACAGCTTTTCAGCTGGCTTCCCGCCACCAAACCGCGAAGAATGTCATTCGTCCCATCGTAAATCGTGCAGACACGGACGTCACGATAAAACCGCTCCATCCCCACTTCTCTCAGGTAGCCGTATCCGCCAAAGAAGTCCAGACTCCGGTCCACCACCAGCTTCGCCGCGTCCGTCGCGGCGATCTTTGCCATGGCAGAGATCGCTGTTTGCCCGGACCGGCCCTCGTCCAAACAGCGCCCCGCCCGTTCGACCATTAGCCATCCGCTCTCCCAGGCAAGCGTCATTTCTGCAAACTTTCCCTGGAGGACGGCATTCTTGTTGAGGGGTTTCCCGAAGCAGACCCGGTCTTTGCCGTACACTGCGGCCCGCTCCATGGCCGTGCGGGCCGCGCCCAGCGCGGCGGCGCCGACTCCGGGGCGTGTGCAGTTGAGTACCTTCATCAGGATCTTCCAGCCCTTGCCCTCCTGGCCGACCAAACGCTCCCGGGGCACCCGAACGTCGTTGAACGCGATGCGGTTGATGGGAACGCCTGTGACGCCACAGGTCTCCGTGTGCGGGAAAACCGTAAGGCCCGGCGTGTCCCGGTCCACCAAGAACAGTGTGATGCCGTCATATCCCTCCACATCGGAGAGCCTGGCAGCCACGAGGAAGTAATCGGCAAACCCAGCGTTCATGATCATGCATTTCTCGCCCTGGATACGGTAGCCGCCGTCTTCCCGGAATACGGTGGTCTGCATCCCGGCGGCGTCGGACCCGCCCCCCGCTTCTGTCAGGCAGAAGCAAGCGTGCTTGTCCAATTCCAGCATCTCCTGCAACTGCTGCCGCAGGCGCTGGTCCTCGCCGGCAAATTGCAGAGCGTAGATGATGAGAGACTGCGTTGTCATAATATGTACGCTGGTATTGTCCAGCGCGCCCACTTCCCGCAGCGCCACCAGCCACCTGGAAACACTTTGAACGCCGACGGCGGAGTTTCCCGGAGCCAGATTTTCAAAGACCCGGGCTTCTCTCAGGAACGAAAACACGTCTTCCGGAAGGGGCTGCCCATCTACATAGTCCTTCAGGCCGATTTCGTGAATCCGGTACTGTTTCCCCAATTCCCTGATGGAACTTGCATAGGAATCCTGCTCATACATGAGAATCTCCTCCTAATCAGCGATTTTCAAATTTGGGCTTTCTCTTTTCAATAAACGCCGCCATGCCCTCCTTCTGGTCATAAGAGCTGAACAGGGAGGCCCAGATCTCCGCCTCACGGTTGATCGCGCTTACGTAATCCGTGTCCCGGATGCCGTTTTCGATGGACTCTTTCGCGGCTCTGAGGGCCACGGCGCTGCGGGTCTTCAGCTTTTCGGCCCACTTGGTCGCAACGGCCTTCAACTCCTCGGGCGCCACCGCCGCATTGACGAGGCCGATCCGCTCCGCCTCCTCTCCGGAGACGATCCGGCTCATGAAGATCATCTCTTTCGCCTTCGCCTCGCCGATCAGACGGGGCAGCCGGACGGTCCCGCCGGCGCCGGGAATAATACCCAGATTCAGCTCGGTCAGACCTAGGGTGGCCTCCTTGCTGGCAATGCGCAGGTCACAGGTCAACGCCAGCTCCAGGCCGCCGCCAAAGGCATAGCCCTCAATGACGGCAATGGAAGGGATCCCCAACGCCTCGATCTTGTTGTATGTATCCGAGAATACAAAGGCTCTGGCTCCCTCCGGATCGCAGACGGCCATGGCTTTGATGTCCGCGCCGGCTGCAAAGTTCTTCTCGCTGTAGAACACAAGCACGCGGATGGCCGGGTCTCCCTTGATCTGCTCCAGCATGGCGTCCATCTCATCAACCAGGTCCTTGGAGAGCGCGTTCAGCGCTTCCGGGCGATTGACACTGATGGTCGCGATGCCGTTTTCCACCGTCATTTTGATTTTATCGCTCATAGTAGCCTCCTATATTTCTGCTTTCAGTATGGGATCGAATCTCAAATGACTCCTCCGGCCCTGAGCGCCTCCAGATCAGCTCCATCCATGCCCAGCAGATCGCAGTAAACGCGGGAATTGTCCTCTCCCAGGGCGGGGGCGACTTTGCGCACACCGGTGGGGGTGTCCGACAATTTCAAATGGCTGCCGGTGATCCGCATCTCTCCCAATACGGGATGATGAATGTGTGGAAACATCTCCCGTGCGCCTGCAATGTGCGGATCGGCAACGACCTTGTCGATGGTATTGATGGGGCCCGCCGGAATACCGGCGGCCAAAAGCCGGTCCACCGCTTCTTCCGGGGTCTGATCCGCCAGCCATTCCTCCAGTACCTCCTGCAGCTGGTCGTTATGGGCCATGCGGGCCTCGTTGCTCACGAACCGCTCGTCCTCTGCCAGTTCCGGCCGGTCAATCAGCTGGCACAGCTCACCAAAAAGCTTGTCGTTGCCGCAAGCGATGATGATATCACCGCCTTTGCACGCATAGGAGGCAAACGGCGCCAACACGCCATCCCGATTTCCGGTCAGTCCGGGTACCACACCGGTAGAGAGATAGATGTGGTTGATTGTGCTCAGGGCGGTCACGCCGGAGTCTACCAGCGCGATGTCGACATGCTGGCCAATACCGCTTTTGACCGCACGGCTGTATGCGGCCAGGACACCCACTGCAAGGCTCATGCCGCTGAGGATATCGCACAGCGCCGTGTTTACGCGGGTGGGCTTGCCGCCGGGCCAGCCGGTGACGCTCATGATGCCGCTCATGGCCTGCCCCAGGATGTCGTACCCCGCACGACTGGCATAGGGGCCGGTCTGGCCAAAGCCGGAGATGGACCCCAGCACCACCCAGGGATTGACGCGCTTCAGTTCCGCGTAGCCGAAGCCCAAGCGCTCCAGCACGCCGGGGCGGAAGTTCTCAACGATGATATCCGCCTTTTTTACCAGTTCCCACAAGATCTCCTTGCCTCTCGGGGATTTCATGTTCAAAGTGATGCTTTCCTTGTTGCGATTGAGCATGATGAAATAGGGGCTTTCTCCCTGGATCAACGGTCCAAACTTTCTGGTGTCATCTCCCACGCCGGGCATCTCCACTTTAATGACACGGGCGCCCATATCTGCCATCAGCATGGTGGCATAGGGGCCGGAGACCACTCTGGAGAGATCCAGCACCACGACGCCGTTCAGCGCGATATTATCCATTGCAGTACTCCTCCTCCCATCAGTAGAGGACCAGCTCCACGACGCAGGTACTCAGCTGCGGCACGAAAATCACCAGCAGGCATGCCACCAGTAGCACGCCGATAAAGGGCAGTGCTCCCCTGACCACAGTTTCGATCTTCTCCTTGAACGTTCCGGTCAGAGCAAACAGGATCACGCCAAAGGGCGGAGAGACCTGGGCCACCATGGTCATAACGATGGTCATGATCATGAAGTGCAGCGTGTTGATGCCCAGAACCTGAGTGACCGGGAAGAAAATCGGAACGGTCAAATACAAAATCGGGATCACATCGATGAACATTCCAAAGATCAGATATACGATGGCGCAGCCCACCATAAAGACCGTCGGCGTCAAGTGCATATCCACGACAATTTGGCTGATGGTCTGCGGCACTTTCATGTATGTAATAGCAGAGGAGAAGGCCGCCACCGCGCCCAAAATCAGATAGATCTGAGATGTGGTTTTGCAGGCGTCCTTGGTAGCCTGGATAAACGCCTTGAACGTAAACTTGTCACGGTAGAAGATCGGGCAGATGACGACACAATACAAAATGGACAGGGCGGCGGACTCCGTCGCGGTAAAAACACCGGTATAGATCGAGCCCATCACAATGACCGGCATTCCCAGCGCGGGCAGGGCATGTTTCAGAGCCTTCCACCGCTGATCCCAGGGATATCTGGGCCGGACTTCGCGGGGGGACATCAATACCGCGATCACGATCATCATAGCCGCAATCACGATGCCCGGCAGATAACCCGCCGTGAAATATTCCACAACAGAACCACTGACCATTCCGGCAAAGATGATCATATAAATGCTGGGCGGGATCATCAGTCCCAGGGTGCCGGCGACAGCGACCAGTCCATAGGTGAGATTCTTGTTGTAGCCGGCCCGCAGCATCTCAGGCACTGCCATACTGCCGATTGCCACGGCCGTGGCAATGCCCGAGCCGGTGATCGCACCGAAAAAGGCGCAGGCTACCACCACTGCGATTGCAAGGCCGCCGCGGATATGCCCCAAAAATTTTTCGCACATATCGAACAGGGCCGTGGCGGGTCCGCACTTGCCCATAATGGCACCCGACAGCAGGAAAAAGGGCGTACACAGCAGCGGCCAGCTGTCAACCGAACTGAAGAATCCTTGGGGCATGACGGTTCCGGGGATGTTCAGGATCCCAACTGTGCCTGTAAGTCCCGCGAGTCCCAGAGCGGTCATAATGGGCGCGCCGATAATTGCCAAACCGGCAAAAATTCCGAAAACAATAAGAGCTGACACTTATTTCCCCTCCTCTGAATCGCCAATGTCAATATGCTGGAGCTCGTTCGACTCAAGGATGTCTTCGATCTCCGCCGTCAGCGACTCGTCCGCAGAGTCTTCCTGCTTGAATTGCAAGATCTCGCGAATGATGAGTGCAATGCAAAAAACCGTGGCAAAGAAGAATCCGACTGGAATAATCATGGTGGGCATCCACTGCTCAAACTTGGAGGAAAATGTCAGAATGTGCGTCTCGTAGAGAGAAGACACATAGATAATACTGTTGTAAAACGTGAAGGACACTAACCCCAGCGTAGCGATCTCCCCGATGATTCTGACGACTTTCCGGGTTCGACCTTTCAGCTTCAAAAGCAGCAGGTCCATATTGATATGCCCGCCCATCCACAGCAGTGGGCCGCACAGCAGAATCACAACGCCAATGTGCAGATACCTGGATATCTCCTCAGCCCACTGGAAAGAGACGTGGAAGATATATCGCAGGAACACCGTGGCGTTCACAAACGCGGCACAGGCAATGAGCAGCACACAGCCAATCGTCAGGAGGAAATTGCTCAGGCCGTTAAAAAACCTTAAAAACTTTTTCAAAATATCCCCGCCTTTCTGAGAGTACGCGGGCACAAAACCGCACCCGCGTACCAAATCAAACCTCAAATTGCGAACATGCAGACAATGCGGAAGATGTGTCAGCCACTGTAAGTTCCGTCAGTAATGCTGGTTGCCAGCTCGATCAGCTGTGCACCGTTGGGGATCTGCTCTTCGTACGCATCCCACACGGCCCTTGCCATTTCCGCAGCCTTGTTATACTCCTCCTCACTCAGTTCAATGATTTCAATGCCCATCTCACCCGAAATCGCTTCATACGACTCATCCAGCAGGGGCGTGATGTACTCGATGGAGTGATCCAGAAGCTCCCCGCCGACCTCATCCATCAGCTGCTGCAGATCCGCAGGCAGACTGTCATAGAAGGATTTGGAGACAGTCTGC
>QFCF01001574.1_pt1 | contig 17600 bp, 13 predicted proteins | sample 5346961 | NCBI WGS metagenome assembly QFCF01 (sample SAMN09062253, study PRJNA434731) | Human gut metagenome, whole genome shotgun sequencing project. | reverse complement strand
CACGTGGTCCGGGTGGGGGAGGCCATGGCGGAGGTGTTCCGCGGCCAGGGCTTCCAGGTGATCCACGACACCAATTTGTACGACTATCCCGCCTATAACGGCTCGTATGACAGGTCTAAGGCGGCGGTGCGGGACTGGCTGGCCAAGTATCCCACCATCCGGATCATCCTGGACGTCCACCGGGACGCCCTGGTGGGCAGCGACGGATCTATCTATAAGCTGGTCACCCAGGAGAATGGGAAAAAGACCGCCCAGGTCATGCTGGTGGTGGGTACCGACGGCGGCGGGGCGCAGCATCCGTACTGGATCGACAATCTGGCCCTGGCCGTCCGGTTCCAGGAGGAGCTGATCTCCGACTATGTGAGCCTGGCCCGGCCCATCGTACTGCGCAACAGCAGCTATAACCAACAGCTCTCCCCAGGCTATCTGCTGGTGGAGGTGGGGGGCCACGGGAACACCCTCACCGAGGCGGTGGACGGGGCCCGCCTCTTTGCCCAGAGCGTCAGCCAGGTGCTGAACACCATGTGGGTCACATAATGCAGAAAAGTGACAGGTCCCGGGACGCCGCTCCAAAGCGCCCGGAACCTGTCACTGAAAAAGAGGATTAAAATGAAACGAACTTGTCTCTTGCAGGATTCATCCTATCAAAGAGTTATTACAAAAGAGACGAAAAAGTATTACATAACCTTTAAATTTTCCCGGGACTGGACTGATATTCCGCCGGAGGCTGGAGGGGAGCGCCCTTGACGGGGAGGAGAAAACCGGGTAAACTGAGAAACGATCCAACCAGCGCCCACCCCCTATCCCTCGGGACAGGGGGCATTGGTGCTTTTTGATTTCCATATCATGGGATATATTGGTACGAGGAGTGATATTTGATGGAGATACTCCGCTCTGTTTTGAGAGAGCTGCCGGAATTTCAACAGCTGCTGGCAGCGTTGGACGGCGGACAGTCCCCGGTGGCGGTGTCCGGACTGGCGGCGGTCCACCGGGCCCACTTCGCCGCCTGCCTGGGGCAGGAGAGCGGCCGCCCGGTGGTGATGGTGTGCGCCGACGAGGGGGAGGCGGAGCGGATGGCTCGAGACCTGTCCTTCCTCACAGGCGGGGAGGTCCCTGTGCTGGCCGCCCGGTCCTTTCTGTTCCACAACATCGCCACGGTCTCCCGACAGTGGGAGCACCGGCGTCTCCGCCTCCTCTACCGTCTGACCCGGGGGGAGATCCCCTGTCTGGTGGCCACTGTGGAGGCCCTGCTCCAGCGCACCCTCCCGCCGGAGGCGCTGGAGCGCGCCTGCGCGGTTTTGGAGGTGGGACAGACCGCTGATCTGGAGGAGCTGACCGCCCACCTGACGCAGGCGGGCTATGTCCGCTGCGAGCAGGTGGAGGGGCCGGGCCAGTTTGCCCTCCGGGGCGGCATCCTGGATGTGTACTCCCCAGCTATGGAGGCCCCGGTGCGGGCTGAGTTTTTCGGGGATGAGGTGGACGCTCTGGGGATCTTTGATCCGGGGACCCAGCGGCGGACGGCCAATGTGGAGAAGGCTGTGCTGCTCCCTGCGGCGGAGACCCTGCTCCATCTGGCCCCCGGCGGCCTGGCCGGCCTGTTGAAGCAGCTGGACCGGCGCTCCGCCGCCGCCGTCCAGGACGGCCTGGAGGAACTGGCGGCCACCCTCCGGCAGGACCGGGAGGCCCTGGAGGAGGGGCGCTCCTTCCCGGTGGCCGACCGGTATCTTCCCCTAATCTATCCGGAGCTTGCCACCGCGGTGGACTATCTCCCCTATGACGCCTGCGTCCTCTTCTCGGAGAGCAGCCGGGTGGGGGAACGGGCCAAGACCTGGCAGTGGCAGCTGGAGGAGGACGTCAAGACCCTGCTGGAGCGGGGAGAGCTGGATGGGACCTGCGGGGCGCTGTCCCGCTCCTATGAGCAGCTGTGCCGCAGGCTGGAGGACTTCCCCTTTGCCTATCTGGACTCCTTCGCCCTGTCCGCCTATCCGGCGGCCCCCCGGTGTGTGCTGTCCCTGATGGCCAAGCAGCTGCCCTCCTTCGGGGCCAGCCTGGAGACCGCGGTGCAGGACCTGAGCCACTACCAGAGCGCCGGATTTTCCGTCCTGGTGCTGGTGTCCAGCGAGCAGCGGGCCCTGAACCTCCAGACCCTCCTCCGGGAGCAGAAGGTGAAGTCCGGGGTGGACTTCACCCTAAAAGCCCTGCCGCGGCCGGGACAGATCCTCCTCACTGTGGGCGGGCTGTCCGGGGGGATGGAGTATCCCGGGCTGAAGCTGGCGGTCATCACCGAGGGCCAGTCCGGCGGAGCCAAGAAGCGCCCCCGCCCGGTCAAAAAGGAGGCCACCAACCGGCAGAAGCTGAAGTCCTATGCGGATCTGTCCCCCGGGGATCTGGTGGTCCACGAGCACCACGGGGTAGGCCGGTATGTGGGCATGGTGAAGATGCCTGCCGACGGTATCGAGAAGGACTATGTGAAGATCGCCTACGCCGGGACGGACGTGCTGTATGTCCCCGCCACCCAGCTGGACCTGGTCTCCAAGTATATCGGGGGAGGAGAAGACGCCCAGGAGACGAAAAAGCTGTCCAAGCTGGGGGGGACGGACTGGGAGCGGGCCAAGACCAAGGCGAAGAAGGCGGTGGCCGACCTGGCCAAGGGGCTGATCCAGCTGTACGCCCAGCGCCAGCGACAGCCCGGCTTTGCCTTCTCTCCGGACTCCCCGTGGCAGCGGGAATTCGAGGAGCAGTTTGAATACTCCGAGACCGATGACCAGCTGCGGTGCATCGGGGAGATCAAGCGGGACATGGAGCACCCTGTGCCCATGGACCGGCTGCTGTGCGGCGATGTGGGATACGGCAAGACAGAGGTGGCCTTCCGGGCCATGATGAAATGCGTGCTGGACGGCAAACAGGCCGCCATTCTGGTGCCCACCACTGTTCTGGCCCGGCAGCACTATCTCACCGCCCTGCGCCGCTTTGCCCGGTATCCGGTGAACATCGACGTAGTCTCCCGCTTCCGCACCCCCGCCCAGATGAAGGAGACCCTGCGCCGGGTGGAGGAGGGGCGGGTGGACATCCTGATCGGCACCCACCGCCTGTTCAACAAAGATGTGCGGTTCAAGGACCTGGGCCTGCTGGTGGTGGACGAGGAGCAGCGCTTCGGCGTCCAGCACAAGGAGAAGCTGAAGGAGCGCTTTGCCCAGGTGGATGTGCTCACCCTGTCCGCCACCCCCATTCCACGCACCCTGAACATGGCCATGTCGGGCATCCGGGATATGTCCACCCTGGAGGAGCCGCCCGCCGACCGCCTGCCGGTGCAGACCTATGTGCTGGAGCACAACTGGCCGGTGCTGGCCGACGCCATGCGCCGGGAGCTGGAGCGGGGCGGACAGGTGTACTACCTCCACAACCGGGTGGAGACCATTGACCGCACCGCCGCCCGCATCGGACAGATGCTGGGGGAGGACGCGGCGGTGGGGGTGGCCCACGGCAAGATGAGCCAGGAGGCCATCGACGATGTGATGAGCCGCATGACCGACGGGGAGCTGAACGTGCTGGTGTGCACAACCATCATTGAGACGGGCATCGACCTGCCCAACGCCAACACCCTCATCATCGAGGACGCCGACCATCTGGGCCTGGCCCAGCTCCACCAGATCCGGGGCCGGGTGGGCCGGTCCAACCGCCGGGCCTTCGCCTATCTCACCTACCGCCGGGGGAAGGTGCTCACCGAGGTGGCAGCTAAGCGCCTGTCGGCCATCCGGGAATTTGCGGAGTTCGGCTCCGGCTTCAAGATCGCCATGCGGGACCTGGAGATCCGGGGCGCGGGCAACGTGCTGGGCCCGGAGCAGAGCGGCTTCATGCTGTCGGTGGGCTATGATATGTATTTGAAGCTGCTGGAGGAGGCGGTGCTCACTCAGCAGGGCCAGCCAGTTCCCAAGCGCACCGAGTGCGCCGCCGATCTGGCGGTGGCCGCCTCCATCCCGGACCGGTATGTCCCCGCGCCGGAGCAGCGGATGGACCTGTACCGGCGCATTGCCGCCATCCGCAGTGAGGAGGAGGCGGATGACCTGGTGGATGAGCTCATCGACCGCTATGGCGAGCCGCCCCGGACGGTGAACAACCTGATCTCCGTGGCCCTGCTCCGGGCGGCGGCGGCAGAGGCGGACATCACCGACATCGCCCAGAAGAACGGGCAGCTGATCTTTACCCTGGAGCAGTTCCGGCTGGAGCCCTTCTCCCTGCTGTGCGGCGGGGAGCGCTATCGGAACCGCCTGCTCCTCATCCCGGGGGACGTGCCCCGGTTTACCCTCCGCCTGCGGAAGGGGGACGACCCGCTCCGCTGTGCCCAGAACCTGGTGGAGGACTATGCCCGGGCCTACGGGGAGGCAGACTGAGAAAAAGTTCCACAATTTCGGGCCGGCGTGTGGAAAAACGCCCGCCCTGCGGGAAAGAGGAGGCTGTACCCATGGATCATAAGGACTATATGCGGCGGGCGCTGGAGCTGGCTGCCCAGGCCGGGGAGGAGGGCGACGTGCCCGTGGGCTGCGTCATCGTCCGGGACGGGGCGATCGTGGGGGAGGGGCGCAACCGCCGGGAGGAGAACGGCGACGCCACCGCCCACGCGGAGCTGGAGGCCATCCGGGACGCCTGCCGCCGCCTGGGCAGCTGGCGGCTCCACCGGTGTACCATGTACGTCACCCTGGAGCCCTGCCCCATGTGTGCCGGAGGGATCATCAACGCCCGGGTGGATACGGTGCGCTATGGGACCCGGGACGACAAGGCGGGGGCCTGCGGCTCGGTGCTCAACCTGTTTGAGGAGCGCTTCAACCACCATCCCCGGCTGTACCGCGGCCCGCTGGAGCGCGAGTGCCAGGAGATCCTTCAGGACTTTTTCCAGGGCCTGCGGGAGGACGGGGCCGGGGAGAATGGATAAAGGAAAATGTTTAATCCTTTTGTAACAACTTGCGCTGGTTTTATTCATAAAAATCGGGTATCCTAAGGATGCAAGGCAAGAGCACAACTCTTTTTCATCTGAATCCTCCATCCTTTTTAGAACGCAGCCGGGAAAACCGGCTGCGTTCTCCTTTGTCCCGGAGCAGGGCAAAAAAAGTGCGCCCCTGAGGGGCGCATGGAGGCTCAGTCCGCCAGATCGAAGATCAGGCGGACGGTGAGGAGGGCCAGGACCACGAAGAACATAGGGCGAATGACCTTGGCTCCGCCCCGCAGGGCCAGCCCGGAGCCCACATATCCCCCAGCCAGACCGCACAGGGCGGCAGGGATGCCTACGGCCCAGACCACCTCGCCCGCCAGGGCAAAGGTGACCAGGGAGGCGGCGTTGGAGGCGGCGTTGGCCGCCTTTGTGTTGCCGGAGGCGGTGAGCAGATCGAATTTGCAGAGGCTGGTATAGGCCAGCATGAGGAAGGTGCCCGCTCCGGGGCCGAAAAATCCGTCGTAGCACCCCACCGCAAGGCCGATTGCCAGGGAGAGCAGGGAGAGGCGGAGCGGGGAGAACTGGCCGGAGCGGTCCTCCGTTCCGAAGTCCCGCTTTAAAAGGAGAAAGACGGCCATCACCGGAACGATGGCCAGCATGATGTAATAGAGGAACTGGTCCGGCAGGATGAGGTTCAGCTTGGCTCCCGCCCAGGCCCCCGCCAGGGCTCCGGCCGCGCCCCAGGCGGCGCTGGGCATCCGGATCTCTCCCCGGCGCCAGAAGCGGAAGGCGGAGAGCAGGGTGCCCCACACGTTGCCGCACTTGTTAGTGGCGGAGGCGGCGTGGGGGTCCAGTCCGGCCAGCAGATAGGCGGGGAGGGTGATCAGCCCGCCGCCGCCGGCCACGGCGTCCACGATGCCCCCCAGGAACACCAGGGGACACACGATCAGCAGGATGCGCAACAGGTCATTCCATTCCATTGACAACGCCCTCCTAGTTTCACAGGAGCAGATAAAATGCGTCCGGCAGGCCGGACGCGAACAGGAAATGTGGTGAGTTTTATTATTCTATCATACCGGAGGTGGAAAAGCTACCCGCTATTTCCACAAAATCCGGCAGAAACTCTCGTGGAACTCTTCGGCGCAAAAGCCTTGACGGTGTCCAGCGGGTTGCGTAAAATAAAAAGGAATGGATCAGGATCTGTAATGATAAGACAAAAGGAGTGAGGGCATGGCCAGACAGGGGTTTGATAACGACCAGTATCTGAAGCTCCAGTCCCAGCATATCCGGGAGCGTATCGCCCAGTTTGGGGGCAAGCTGTACCTGGAATTTGGAGGCAAGCTGTTTGATGACTTCCACGCCAGCCGGGTGCTGCCCGGGTTTGAGCCGGACAGCAAGATCCGGATGCTGGCACAGATGAAGGACAGCGCGGAGGTCATCATCGCCATCAATGCCGCCGACATTGAGAAAAATAAGGTGCGGGGGGACCTGGGCATCACATACGACAGCGACGTTCTCCGCCTCATCGACGCGTTTCGCTCCATGGAGCTGTATGTGGGCAGCGTGGTGGTCACCCAGTATTCCGGACAGCCCGCCGCCGACGCCTTCCAGACCCGGCTGGAGCAGCTGGGGATCCGGGTGTACCGCCACTATCCCATCGCGGGCTATCCTCACAACATTGCCCATATCGTCTCGGACGAGGGATTTGGCAGGAACCAGTATATCGAGACCAGCTGCCCTCTGGTGGTGGTCACTGCCCCCGGTCCGGGCAGCGGTAAGATGGCCACCTGCCTCAGCCAGCTCTACCACGAGCACAAGCGGGGCATCACTGCCGGCTATGCCAAGTTTGAGACCTTCCCCATCTGGAACCTGCCCCTGAAGCACCCGGTGAACCTGGCCTATGAGGCGGCCACCGCCGACCTGGATGACGTGAATATGATCCCTTCCATCTCCAGGCCTACGGTGAGACCACGGTGAACTACAACCGGGATGTGGAGGTGTTCCCCGTCTTGGCGGCTATGTTTGAGAGGATCACCGGCGTCTGCCCTTATAAATCCCCCACGGATATGGGGGTGAATATGGCGGGAAAGTGTATCTATGATGATGAGGCAGTTCAGGATGCCGCCCGGCAGGAGATCATCCGCCGCTACTATGACGCCCTGTGCGAGCGCCGCCAGGGCAGAGGCTCCGACCACACAGTGTACCGGCTGGAGCTGCTGATGCAGCAGGCGGGGGTCACCCCGGACATCCGGCCCGTGGTGGCCGCGGCCAACGAGGCCGCCCAGCGCACCGGCGAGCCCGCCATGGCCATCCAGCTCCCGGACGGAGAGATGGTCATTGGCAAGACCTCTGAGCTGATGGGCTGCTCCGCCGCCGCCCTGCTCAACGCCCTGAAGGCCCTGTCCGGCGCGGGAGGGCACGGCATCCACCTGATCAAGCAGTCGGCCATTGAGCCCATCCAGACCGTCAAGGTGAAGTACCTGGGCTCCAACAACCCCCGGCTTCACAGCGACGAGGTGCTGGTGGCCCTGGCCGCCTCCGCCAACCTGGATGCCAAGGCCCTGGCCGCCCTGCGGTCCCTGGCTGCGCTGAACGGCTGTCAAGCCCACTGCTCCGTCATCCTCTCGCCTCCGGACGAGAGCACCTATAAGAAGCTGGGCCTCCAGCTTACCTGCGAGCCCCAGTACCAGACCAACAATTTGTATCACCGGTAAGCGGCAATTTTATCAAAAGCACCACGACGCGCCCCTGGAGAAACGATTTCTTCCCCAGGGGCGCGTTTTTTGATGCAGGGGCGGATGAGCGAAAAAGCCTTGGTGATGAGGGCGGTCCATTTCCGTCGTAGGGGCGGCCCCATGTGGCCGCCCGCCCTCCGGTTTTGCTGTGTTCCGCCTGAGACTTTGTAGGGGCGGGTCTCCTGACCCGCCCGCCGTTTTTCAGAAGGGTTTCATTCCACGGTGAGGGTTTCGCCCTTTGGGCGAGTTTCTTTCCCAACGATGGGAAAGAAACCAAAGGATCGCCGGGGGAGACTCACATCGCCGTCAGGAACAGGTTCCCTCCGGCTCCAGTTCGTTCTCCCCCGGACCCCGGGAATTTACGGGGCCCAATTCCAGGGGGTGACCGATAACTTTCAGGCGTGGGAGGAATCACGACTGCCCCCGCAACCGCGCCGCTGCCGCTGTCGGTCCGAAATCAAGACGGGCTGGTATGCTGGACCAAACGGGCGCGCCTGATGGCTCAAGGTCTAATCTCTGCGGAGGTGAACTGGCGGGCGGATCTGGGATCCGCCCCTACGGGGCAATTTCGGTCATACGCAATACGATGACCACCGCAGCCGTGAAAGCGATTCTGTTTCGCCGAGATTTATGAAAGGGCCTTGAATCGCCGTAGGGGCGGCCCCATGTGGCCGCCCGCCTGTTCTCTGCTGGGGAATGTCTCCCCACCGTCCCGTAGGGGAGGGGCTTGCCCCTCCCGCCGTATCTCGGGAATGGCAGTGGATCGCTGTAGGGGCGGGACACCGGCCCGCCCGTCCCCCGCGGACCTGACGCCCGCAGGGCGCGATGATCCAGCGCGCTGCCTCTCAGACCGTTCCGCAGGGGCAGCCCAAGGCCGGCTGGATCAGGGGATGATAATAAGGTGTTTGCCAGCGGGCAGTTCCAGCTCGCTTTGATAGGCATATTCCACGCAGGCGTCCAGATCCCAGGCGTCCAGGAAAATCTGATCGATGGCGGACAGGGTGTTCCCATTTTCACAGGCAGGCAGAGGCACAGAAACCGCTTGGCCGGATGGGTCGTACTGCACCGTTTCCATGACAGACGGCACGCCGTTGATCAACGCGGTGACAGATCCGGCGGTCAACTCCAGTGTGGTCCCGCGGTATACGGCAGTCAGAGAGCGCGAGACCGGGTCCCAGGAGAAGTCCGCTCCCAGCCCGCGGCAAAGAGAGGCCGCATCGGCGATGTAGGAGCGAGCTGTCCCGTGAAAAGGCTCCGGTATGATCTCAGTCCGGAAGGGGTACAGGCGGGCGTCCAGCTGGGCGGGGCGGGGAGCGGAGCCGTCTGTGGGAAATTCGGTATACCCATAGATCACAGACGCCACCTGTGAGAGGTCCAGCACAGTGCGGAACTGCTGTCCGCCGCTGGGGCTGAGCAGCTGTGCCCGGGTCAGAACGCTCCCATCTTTCATGCGCAGAAAGAGCGGAACGGTGTAGGTTTGGGGGCGTGTGTGTGCCGGAAGCCCCTCGACCTGGAGTTCCAGAGAGTAGGAGGTGGCGGAGAGGGTGAATTCCTTGAGAATGGCCTGCTGTCCGGTGATGGTATCGATGGTCACCGGCTCGTTTGGGGTGAGATGGATGGGTTCCAGCATGGTGTCCAGAGGGATGGACACGGCGTGATCCTCTCCCATGAAGTCCAGCCAAAGCAGGAGCGGACGGTCCTGTTTGCCCATGAAACCGTCGAAATTCAAATCGACCTGCCAGGTGCGGCTGGCGTCCGTCCGGGCGGGCAGCTCCTGGACGCCCATGCTGTGGGCGGTGATTTGGGCGGTATCAGAGGAGCCGGGGGAGGCGAGGGCCCAGCAAATGGTGTGGGGGCTGGCGATGCGCAGGTGCTCCAGCTCTGAGGCGGCCTGCTGATTCAGCGCCTCCACCGTCATCAGAATATAGAGGTTTTGGCCATCATACAGGCTGTTGTCCACCGTCAGGCGATAGCCCTCATGTTCCGTGCTGGGGATGGTTGTCTGGACATAGGGCTCCAAGCTGCCGGTATCCCCCTGGAAAAACAGGTCCAGCACCCCCGCCTGATAGGCGGCGGCAAAGGCTGCGCCGGTCATCAGGATCGCGGCGGCTGCGGCCGCGGCGGCGGTTTTCCACCTCCGTCCTGGGCGGCGGGGGGGCGATCCGGCCGTTTTCCCCTCCAGCACACTTATGATCCTTGCCTCGGCCTCGGGGGGGAGCGTGACCTGGTCCATGGCCCGATTAAACTCCTGTTTCATGGTATCCCTCCTGTTCCAGCTGTTCCTTCAGCTTTTTCCGGGCCCGATGGAGCCGGGAGGTAACGGTGCTCTGGCTCACCCGGAGCATCCCGGCGATCTCCCCGGTGGAGTACCCCTCGTAGTAGAAGAGATATATGACCGCCCGGTCCGTGGGCTTCAGCTTCCGGACGGCCTGGGCCACCGCCTCCACCCGGGGCGGGAGGACGGCCACGGCCTGGGCCTCGTCCAGGGGGACGGTGGCCCGGCGGCGCAGCCGCCGCCATAGGTCCCGGCACTGGTTGGCGGTCACTTGGAGCAGCCACGCCTTTTCCTTTCCCACCTCCAGCTCCGGCTGGGTCTCCAGATATTTGAGGAATACCGTCTGGGTCACATCCTCTGCGTCGGCGGCTGAGCCGGTAAAGGACAGGGCAAGGCGGTAGACCGGGTCCTTATACCGGTGGAACAGGGCGATCACATCGTCCATCCCGGCGCCTCCTTTCTCGTTTCTTCTTTGAGCGCTCACTGATAAAACGCTTTCTCAAAGCGAATTGTCACCGGGTTCGGAATTTTTTGTGTGCCTGGGCCTCGCGGCCGGGGGACGGTGGAGCCGTGTTATATGGATGCCTCCGGAGCGGGAGCCATGGCCCGGGAGAGCTGCCACAGCCGGAGCAGGATGTAGGCACGGGCGCAGAAGCCGGCGGCGGCCGCCGCCAGCGTCAGCCAGGGGGCCCGGAGCAGCAGGTCCTGGAAGTAGAAGAGGGTGGTCAGCAGGACAGCCGCGGTCCGGGCGGAGCGCAGCTGCCGGGGGAGGGGCGCGCCGGGGAGCAGGGCCTCCGCCAGACCGGCCAGATCGGTGAACAGCTGAAAGTCGGCGTACATCCGGACCAGAGCGGCCAGAAGGGAGAGCGCGCCGGGGATATGAGGGGAGAGGCCGGGGAAAAACTGCTGAAGGGACCAGAGCCCCAGGGCCAGCCAGAAGGGGCCCAGCAGGCCCAGACTGGGCCGGTCGGCGGCCAGAGACCGGGTCCCGCGGGCCACCAGCCAGAAGCCGATACAGTTGGGGAGCAAGGGGAGCGTGAAGGAGAAGCCAAAGCGGAAATTCAGGTCAAAGTCCAGAAACAGGAGCAGTGTGCCCCAGAAAATGGACCGGAGGGCGGAAAAGCGGATGTGCTGACGGGTCATGGAAGGACCTCCTCTCGCTCCGGAGCGAGGGAGAAGCTCCCGCCGTCCGGCGTGGTGTACCGGGGGGTGAGGGGGACGGAGAAGGTCTCCCCCTGGGCGTTGGTCACACAGGCGGTAAAGCCGTCCGGGGCGGTGTACTGGCGCAGATCCCCCGTCCAGCAGTCGCGCCAGCCGCTGCCGCCGCCGCCCCCCTCATGGAACGTGATCTGTTCGCCGGCCTCCAGGGTATGAAATTCATACCACTGGTGGAAGGAGGCGCGGTTTTCCACGGCGGTCTCAGGCAGTGCTTGCGCGTTTGCATGATCATAGGTCGTGTGAATGTCCACAATGTCCGGGTCATTCCAGTATGGGACGATGTCCACCATGTAGGAGCGCTGCTGGCCGCAGGTGTTCTCCCGGGTGACCACCATCCCACTGTATAGGGCGGAAAAGCCGGGGAGACGGGGCATGGGGGCGGGGGAGAGGGCGTTATCCTCCTCCGCTTCCCCGGTCGTGAAGGGGAAGGAGGACGGATCGCGGGTGGTGCGGAGCCGCTCACGGCCCAGAAAGCCGTCCCCAGTCTCCAAAATCTGGGCGGCGGATACCTCCAGACGCAGGCTGTCGGCCTCGCCGCTCCAGGTGACCGGGCCGCAGAGCGGAAGCTGCATATCATAAAAGCCGTTCTCCAGAAGGCCCTCCGTCTCCGCCAGCTTCTCCACTGTCCAGTACGGCCCGTCTGGCAGGAGGCGCACCGTGTGGCACAGGTACTCCACCGGCCAGGGGGCGCCGTCCTCCCGGGGGTAGACGTCCCCCACCTGCATCTCCTGATCCCGGAACCAGAACACCTGACACAGGAAGCCGCCGCGGCCGTCGGAGACCAGCCCCCGGAACACCGGGCCGGACCGCCACCAGCGGTGGAGCTGCTCCGGATGCTCCTCCGGCAGACGCAGGGCCTCACGGTACTGCTCCAGCGCCTGGGGCAGACCATCCTCCTGGACAGTTATCCCCCGGCAAAGAAGGGCCAGGGCGGGCTGGTGGAGGCGGTGGAGCATGGCTTTGCCATAGGCGTCCAGTGCCCCGGCCACGGTGGCGGCCCGGCTGCGCTCCGCTGTGGCCAGGATGCCGGGGACGCCGCAGCCCTGGGGGGATACCGTGACCGGATCGGTCTCCCCGCCCGGGGCGGGGCCTCCCACGGCCAGGGCCATGACCAGCGCCGCCCCCATACAGCCGGACACCAGGGCCATTCCCCGGGGAAAGCGCTTGAAGCGGGCGATGGCCTGGATGCGGGCCTGGATGGCCCGGGCCCCATTGGCCATGGTGGTGGCCCCTGGGACGCGCACCGTCCGACTGTCCGCCATGGACAGGAGGACCCGGCCGTAATCCCGGCGGTCCTCCCCCTCCAGACGCTCCAGAACACGCTGGTCGCACAGGGCCTCCCGGTCGTTGTCCACCTTGTCAAAGACCAGCCACAGAAGGGGATCACACCAGTGGAGACAGCGGAGGGCGGCGGTGAGCCACCCAGCCCACAGGTCCCGGTGCTTCAGGTGGAGAAGCTCATGCAGGATGACCTTTTCGTCCGGCTCCCAGCCCATAGGCAGGACCAGAGCGGGAGCAAAAAATCCCATCAGGAAGGGGCTTCGCTCCCAGCGGCACTCCACCACGCGCCGGGGGCGGGGCAGCTGGTACCGTTGGGCCACAGCGTCGATGGCCGCCCGCCGGGGGCCCTCCACCGGGACGCCCCGGGAGACCCGGAGGGACAGGCGCAGGGCGCACCCCAGGTACCACAGGGCCAGGCCCAGCGCCCCGGCCAGATAGAGGAGGAACAGCCAGTCGGTGAGGGACCGGGGGGCCTCCGCTGGGAGAAGGGGGATGGGGCCTTGGGGGAGGGAGAGTGTCCAGGGGGAGCTGTACGCGGAGTCCAGAGTCAGCTCTGCCCCAGCCCGGGCGGCCTCCAGCCAGGGCCACACATCCAGAACGGTGGACCGGCCCCACGCCCCCACGGGGATCAGCAGTCTCAGGACCAGCACCCCCCAGATTCCGTACTGCCACCGGGGGGAGAGCAGATTTCGGAAGATCCGCTGGAGCAGAAGGAGAAAGAGGGCGCACAGCCCGCCCGCCGCCGTCTGCTGAAGAAGCATCCAGATATTTTCCACCGGCTACACCTCCATCTCGTCCAGAAGGCGGCGCAGCTCCGCCCGCTCCTCCCGGTCCAGCTGGCCGGAGCGCACGAAGGCTGCCACCAGCCGCCCCGCCGAGCCGCCGTAGGCCCGGTCGGCCAGGGAGCGCTCCTCCTCCGCCACACAGAGCTCCCGGGAGCGGGCGGCAGAGTACCGCCGGGGGCTCTGGGTGTCGGCGGTCACAAGGTCCTTGGCCATCATCCGGGTCAAATAGGTGTGTACCGTGGTGCGGCTCCAGCCGGTGTCCTCCGCCAGCCGGGCCAGCACCTCCCCCAGCGTCTGGGGGCCGCCCTGCCACAGGGCCTCCATCACCTTCCACTCGCGGTCTGTCAGCCGGTCCATATCCATTCCTCCTACTGATGTAGTATCTAAGAATATACTACATCAGTAGAAGAAATGTGTCAAGCCATTTTGCTGGGCTCCGGAGCGGAAAACCAGGGATAAACACCGCCCGGGCGGCAGATACTACCGGGGAGAAGGGAGGGGACGCCATGGGCATTCTGGAGCCGGAGCGGACAGACGCCGGACCGCATCCCAGAAGGGAGCCCCGCTTTGACGGGCCGCTGACGCTGGAGGCCCTGGGGCAGGTGTTTGAGGGCTGTGCGGACTATATGGAGCGGAGGGTGTACCTCCACGGAGACCGGGCGCGCACGGTGACGGTGTGCTATCTGCTGGGGATGACCCGGAACGAGCGGCTGAGCGACTATATCCTCCGCCCTCTGGCCCAGGACCCCGCCCTCAGCCGGGCCCCGGAGGAGGAGCTGTTTTCCCTGCTCCAGTACGGGGCGCTGTACAACCTGGCGGCCAACCGGCGGACTGCTCTGGACGAGGTGGTCAACGACCTGATCCTGGGCAGCTGCGCCCTGTTTTTCCCCGGGCGGGCCGATGTGCTCACCCTGCCGGTGCCCACGGAGGAGAAGCGCTCCGTAGGGGAGCCGGAGAACGAGCCAGCCCTGAAGGGGGTGCGAGAGTCCTTCGTGGAGTCGATCCGCACCAACACCGCCATGGTCCGCCGGCATCTGAAGGCCCCGGAGCTGAAGATCCGGGAGCACATCGTGGGCCGCCGGTCCCGGACGCAGGTGGATGTGCTCTATCTGGAGGGGATCGCCGACCCGGAGACGGTGGAGCGGCTGCGCCGCCGGCTGGACAACATCGACATCGACGGGGTGGAGGCCGCGGGCAATCTGGAGGAATATCTGGTGGACCATCTGAACACCCCCTTTCCCACCATGCCCTACACCCAGCGGCCCGACCGCTTCTGCCAGGGGCTGCTGGAGGGCCGGGTGGGGCTGATGGCGGACGGGCTCCCCTTTGCCTGGCTGCTCCCCGGGACCATCGACCAGTTTTTCAAAACGGGGCAGGACCGGGCCTTCCACTGGATGACGGCCTCCATCCTCAACCTGGTGCGGTGGTTTTGTGCCCTGGTGACCGTGCTGCTGCCCGGACTATATATCGCGGTGGTCACCTTCCACCCGGAGGCCATCCCGGTGAAGCTGGCCCTGTCCATTGTGGCCGCAAAACAGGAGGTGCCCTTTTCCACCGTGTTCGAGGTGCTCATTATGCTCCTGGCCTTTGAGGTGCTCCAGGAAGCGGGACTGCGCCTCCCCAGCCCCATCGGGGCCACGGTGTCCATCCTGGGCGGGCTGGTGGTGGGCAATGCGGCGGTGGAGGCCCGCATCGTCTCCCCGGCGGTGCTCATCGCGGTGGCCATCGCGGGGGTGGCCGGGTATACCATGCCCAGCCAGGACTTTGCCGCCGCCCTGCGGCTGTGGCGCTTCCTGCTGGCCATCCTGGCCAGCGCCGCGGGGCTGTTCGGACTGGCGGCGGGCTGCGCGGGGCTGATCTATCACCTGGCCAGTCTGGAGACCTTCGGGGTGCCCTATCTGGCTCCCTTCACCGCCGGGGCGGGACAGCCCCGGGGACATCCCAACCTGTTGCGGCCTCCGCTGCCCCGGATGAAGTGGCGGGACGGGGCCAGACATACCGAAAACCGGAGGAATCAGCGATGAAGAAACGACTGGCCGCCGCAGTATTGGCCGTATCGGCGGCGCTGCTGGCGGGCTGCGGCAAGGCCGCCCTGCCCTATGCCCGGGAAATGGGGGACATGGCCCTGCTGCGCACCATGGGCGTGGACACCGGGGAGAAGGACGGGGATCTCCGGGTGACCGTCTCCACGGGGAGGCGGGCCGCGGGGCTCCAGGGGGAGGGGCAGCCGCCCCTGATCCTGTCGGCAGAGGGGGGATCCCTCAGCTCGGCCTGCCTGGCGATGCAGGGGCTCAGCGACAGCTATGTCTTTTATGGCTATGTGGACCAGCTGCTCCTGGGGGAGGGGCTGGCGCTGGAGGGGATCCAGACGGTGCTGGACTACTTTGCCCAGGATGTGGAGCTGGGTCTGGGCACGCAGCTGTGGCTGATCCGGGGGGATACCGCCCAGGGGGCCGTGCGGGCCGGAGAGGAGAACGGGGTGGACAGCCGCCTGTCCACCCTTCAGACGGACAGCGAGATGGGGGCGGCGGGCATCACCCGCACGGTGGGGGAGACGTCCGCCGCCCTTCTGGAGTGGGGAAGCGCCTACCTCCCCGCACTCCGCGCGGTAGAGCAGGAGAGAGAGGGAGAGACCGCTCTGCTGGAGGCGGGGTACGGTGTGCTCCGAAACGGGCGGCTGGTAGGCTATCTGGATGGGGAGAGCGCCCGGGGACTGGAGCTGCTTACCGGGCGGACCACAGCGGATATTTTGGAGGTAGAGCTGCCCTCCGGCCGGACCGTGGCGCGGCTTGCGGGGGCGGCAGTGCAGTGGAGCCCGGAGTTCCATGGGGACGAGCTGAAGAAACTGCGCCTCACCTGCCGGGTGAACGCCGCTCTGGCAGAGGGGCGGCGGCAGCTGGAGGAGCGTGAACAGGAGGAGCTGCGCCGTGCCCTGGAGGCGCGGGAGGAAGAGCGGCTGCGGCGGGTGCTGGACCAGCTGCGCAGCTGGGGAACGGACTGCGCCGGAGTGGGCAGCCAGGTGAGCCGGGCGGATCCGGCCCGCTGGGAGAAGCTGGGATCCCAGTGGACACGGCTGTTTTCCACTGTGCCGGTGGAGATCTCGGTGGAGGTCTCCCTGGGGGACCGGTGAGGCGTTTTGTATGGAAGAAATGGAAGGAGAGGGGGATCCCGTTGGAACAGGACCGTATTTCAACTCGTCAGCTGGGCGCGCTGCTGTGGGCCGGGCTGATGGCGCCGGCGGCGGAGTTGCTCCCGGCGGTGACGCTTCCGCTGGCGGGGCGGGCGGCCTGGCTGTCCGCTCTGGCGGCTCTGCCTGTGGTGCTGCTGATCGGGTGGGGGCTGGCCCGGCTGGATCTGCACCGGGGCGGCCTGGCCGGAACAGTCTGCCGGGAAATGGGGCCGTGGGCGGGCAAAGGGGTGCTCCTCTTTTATATCGTATGGGGGGAACTGCTGCTGGCCCTGCGCCTGCGCCTGTGCGCCCAGCGCCTGTTGACCGCCGGGGAGCGGGACGGCTCACTGTGGTTCTTCCTTCCCGCGGCTGCGGCGCTGGTCCTGTGGATGGCCCGGGGAAAGCTGTCGGCCTTTGCCCGGGCGGGACAGGTCTTTCTGGCGGTACTGCTCACCGCGGCTGCGGCTGTGCTCCTCCTTTCCCTGCCTCAGACAAAGGGGGAACATCTGCTGCCTCTCTGGTGGGGAGACCTGCCCAACGCGGCCCGGGCGGCCGTTCCGGTGCTGGGCGTGCTGGGCTATGGGATGTTCGCCGGGTTCCTGGTGGGAGATCTGGAAGCGGCGCGCCCCGGACGGAATGGGTGGATCCTGTGGAGCGCGGGGGGCTGCTGCCTGCTGGCCCTCTCCCAGGCAGTGGTGATCGGAAATCTGGGTCCAGCCCTGGCGAAGCGGCTGGATGATCCGTTTTTCGCGCTGGCCAAAAGCATCGGCGTAGAGGGGGCCTTCCAGCGAGTGGAGAGCATCATCGCGGCGGTTTGGACCTTCGCCGATCTGACCCTTATGGGACTGCTGGCTTTTGCTGTCTGGCGGGCCGCTGCCGGAGTGATCCCAAGACTGAGACAGAAGCCGGCGGTGACTACCGCGGTGCTCACGGCGGTAGTGCTGGGGGTCGCGGCCTTTCCCGACGGTATTTCCGCGGAGAGGGCGGGGCGTGGGATCGCACTGTGGGGCAATCTGATTGCCGGGGTTGGGATTCCGGCGTTGGTGGTTTTGATTAGCTGGGTGAGAGGGAACTTGCAGGACTGAGCACATTTTGTGGCGTGGAGAGCTGTGAGCCGGTAGATATAGAACAAAAAGAGGAAATATGAAAAAAGCAGAAAAAAGTGCTTGACAAAGGAGGCAGGATTTGCTATGATAACTGAGCGTTTGCG
>QFCF01001559.1_pt1 | contig 17716 bp, 20 predicted proteins | sample 5346961 | NCBI WGS metagenome assembly QFCF01 (sample SAMN09062253, study PRJNA434731) | Human gut metagenome, whole genome shotgun sequencing project. | reverse complement strand
AACCATGTCTCTTTTTATCTTCTTTTCAATTTGCGAAAATTATTGTACCTTATCCTTTTTCCCTTCTCTGCTCTGAATCTGTGTTGATATAAAAATATCCAGCAAATCATCCCTCGATTTGCTGGATATTATGCTTATACCCCACATATATTGATACTTTGGTCTCACAATTTATTCCTATCATGTGTCATTCATCAGAAACCGCTCCCCATCAGATACCTTGACGCAGATAAAATTGCTGGAATCTTCTTCCTGAAAGACAAGCCCATCCTGGTCAACAGCAAAACGGTTTACGCGATCATGTCCGCTATCATCAGAAATCGTTAAAATATTTTGTTCCAATTCCCATGTTCCATGTCCAATATAGCTGCTCAAAAGTCCTTCATAATACTGGAATGTACCATCACTGTTAATTGTAAGGGTAAAATTCCCTCCAAAGCCATCTCCCTCATAGGTATAGCTCTGATCTGTGATGTCGTCTTCCTGCACCATTGCCTCTTGTCCACTTCCACAGCCTGCCAGCACACAAGACAATATCACACCAAATAATATGAACAATTTCATATCAATTACCTTCTTCAAAGTTATGCTTATGATATACAATAGACGCAGAATCCTTTGGTATTTTCTTATTTTACTATGTTTAAATGGTTTCTGCAAGGTATGTCGGTAAAATCGTCGGAGTGACGGCCCATCAAGCACGATTCGGAACCAAGAGTGCCGCTCATGCCGTTTTACAGCTCGGGGCTGCCATTTCGTGAATCGATGGGCTTTTTCAATCAGCTTTCAGCCTGAGCAGGGGACTTTTTCTCTTTTGCTGGACAAATGCTCCGGCTTGTGTTAGGATACCTGCTGACGAGTCTCCACACCTCGTCCAAGCGGGACCCGGCACTCCGGCCTGTCTCCCGTTCGTTCGGCGGAGCATCTGCTCCGGCGTTCTCTAAACAAGAAAATGGAGGTTTTTTTATGCGCAAATTCTCTGTCCAAGACCTGACCCTGGCAGCCCTCCTGGCGGCGGTGTACGCCACCCTCACCCTGGTCCTGCCCATCCCCGCCTTCACCGGCATCCAGATCCGTATGTCCGAGGCCCTTACCGTTCTGCCCTTCCTCTTTCCGGCGGCTACCCCGGGCCTGTTCGTGGGGTGCATCGTGGCCAACCTGTTTTCCCCCTATCCGCTGGACATCGTGTGCGGCTCCGCCGCCACCCTTCTGGCCTGCCTGATGACCCAGCGGATGCCCAGCCGCTGGCTGGCTCCCCTTCCCCCGGTGCTGTGCAACGCCGCCATCGTGGGGGCGGAGATCGCCTGGTTTGAGACGGGCTTCGGCCCCGGCTTCTGGCCGGCCTATGCCTTCAACGCCTTGACCGTGGGCCTGGGCGAGCTACTGGCCTGCTATCTTCTGGGCAGCCTGCTGCTCAGCGCCCTGCCCCGCGTCTCCTTCTTCCGCGCCCTCATTCCGGCCGACCGCCTGGACCGGCTGGCCGCCCACGCCTGAATCAGCTTCAGCCCTCACAGCGCCGGACGGGTGGACGCCCGGTGCTTCAGGACCCGGACTCTCCGGGTCCTTTTTTATTTCTACTTCATCGTTCATTTACTTACCTCTCATCCTACTGTATAATGGGATCACACAGTGGCGGTCAGCTAAACCGCCATTCTACTTTTGAGATCGGAGGTCTGTCTGATATGAAGTTTCATCTTGTCACTGGAGACATCACCACGTTAGAGGTGGACGCCATCGTCAACGCCGCCAACACCTCCCTGCTGGGCGGCGGCGGAGTGGACGGGGCCATCCACCGGGCAGCCGGTCCGGAGCTGTTGGCCGAGTGCCGCACCCTCCACGGCTGTCCCACCGGCCAGGCCAAGGCGACGAAGGGCTACCGCCTTCCGGCCAAATACGTCATCCATACAGTCGGCCCCGTGTGGCACGGGGGCGGAAGGGGGGAGCAGGAGCTGCTGGCCTCCTGCTACCGCACCTCCCTGGCCCGGTCTCTGGAGCCGCGCTGCCGCACGGTGGCCTTCCCCGCCATCAGCACAGGGGTCTACCACTATCCGCCCCAGGAGGCCGCCGCCATCGCGGTGGCCGAGTGCCGCCGCTTTCTCACGGAACACCCAGACGGACCGGAGATCACCTTCGTCTGCTTCAGCAGCCACATGGCCGCCATCTACCGGCAGCTGCTGGATCAGGAGACGGAACAGATGTGACCTATGCCTGCGGAGGCCTCCGGGCTCGTCCCGGCTTGCCGGAATCGTCAGGCCAGCGGCCTCCACTATATCGTCCGGAGCTGTGGGCGTCCTCTCAAGACGCGCCGTTCTGCAACTCCCGCTTGCCGCCGGGGCCGGTTTATGATACACTGGACAAAAATGTCCCGGGGGGCCATGCCCAGCGCCAGCCCTGGCCGGGGGCAAGGAGGGATCACCTATGGACGCTGCCGCGCGCCGCGCCGCAATTTTATCTGTTCTGGAGCGGGCCGAACACCCGGTGAGCGCCGCCGCCCTGGCCCGGGAGTTCTCCGTCAGCCGACAGATCATCGTAGGGGACGTAGCCCTGCTGCGGGCGGGGGGACTGTCCATTGCAGCTACCCCGAGGGGGTATATGCTCCCGGAGGAACGGAGCGGGCTGATCCGCACTCTGGCCTGCCGCCACCGGGCGGACCAGATGGAGGACGAGCTCAACGCCATCGTGGACCAGGGCTGTACGGTGATCGACGTCATTGTGGAGCATCCGATCTACGGCCAGCTCACCGGCCCCCTCCAGCTGTCCAGCCGGTACGATGTGGCCCAGTTTGTGGACCGCTGCCGCCAATCTGACGCCCTCCCCCTGTCCAACCTCACGGAGGGTATCCACCTGCACACCATCTCCTGCCCAAGCGAGGCCACCTTTCAGCGGGTCCGGGCCGCCCTGGAACAGCTGGGCGTCCTGCTGGAGGCATGATCCATACAAACTCGCATCCTGCTCCATACCAGAAGTGCTCCCCTCTGCCTGACCGGCGGAGGGGAGCTTTTTCAAAGAGGTGAGGGATTCGGAAAAAGCGGGTTGACAATCAGTCCCGATTCGTGTATGATGCAATGTACAGGTGTCTTGACACCTATATACCATTTATAAAGCAGGTGTATCCAATGGAAGGATTCAAGGCATTCCTGAAACGGAAAAATATTGAGATCTCAGCCAAGCGCTATGGGATCGATGCCCTGGGCGCTATGGCCCAGGGTCTGTTCTGCTCTCTGCTCATCGGCACCATCATCAAGACCCTGGGGCAGCAGCTGTCCATCCAGTACCTCATCGACATTGGCGCCTATGCCATGGCCGTCTCCGGCCCGGCTATGGCAGTCGCCATCGGATATGCCCTGAAGGCCGATCCCATGGTCCTCTTCTCTCTCGCCGCCGTGGGCTGGGCGGCCAATGCCGAGGGCGGAGCGGGCGGCCCGCTTGCCGTCCTGATCATCGCCATCATTGCCGCAGAGTGCGGAAAAATGGTGAGCAAGGAGACCAAAGTGGATATTCTGGTCACCCCAGGCGTCACCATTTTAATCGGCGTGGCCCTGGCCAAGCTCATTGCTCCCCCGATCGGCACCGCCGCCAGCGCCTTCGGCCTGGTCATTGACAACGCCACCAAGCTCCAGCCCTTCTGGATGGGGATCGCCGTATCCGTCCTGGTGGGCATCGCCCTCACCCTTCCCATCTCCTCGGCCGCCATCTGCTCCGTGCTGGGCCTGACCGGACTGGCGGGCGGAGCCGCCGTGGCCGGCTGCTGCGCCCAGATGGTGGGCTTCGCCGTTATGTCCTTCAAGGAAAACCGCTGGGGCGGTCTGGTCTCCCAGGGCCTGGGCACCTCCATGCTCCAGATGCCCAACATTGTGAAAAATCCCCGGATCTGGATCCCTCCCACGCTGGCCTCCGCCATCTCCGGTCCCATCGCCACCTGCGTGTTCGGACTGGAGATGAACGGCGCCCCCATCAACTCCGGAATGGGCACCTGCGGCCTGTGCGGACAGATCGGCGTGTGGACCGGCTGGCTCGCCCCCAGTGAGGAGGCCCTCGCCAGAGGGGCAGCCGCCATCGTCCCCACCGGCTTTGACTGGCTGGGCTTGATCCTGATCTGCTTTGTCCTGCCTGCCATTCTGTCCTGGGTCTTCTGCCAGATCCTGCGGAAGACCGGCTGGATCCGGGAGGGTGATCTGACCCTCCCCCAGTGATTCGGTAAAGTACACAATTTTCCCGCCGCTGTATTGCTTTTTTTAAGAAAATAAGGTACGCTCTCCAGTATAGAACAGAACCGTCCGAAGCACTGGGATGAGGCGGTGGGCGGAGTCCGCCCTGCCGCCTGTGAGGTGTACTTATGAAAAAGCATCCGGGCAAGGCGCTGGCCAATATGGTCCTCAGCTGCGTGCTGTGCAGCATCGCGGTCAACTGGGTGGCCCTCCCCAACGGCTTTGTGGTCACTGGGATCACCGGCCTTTCCATGACCGCCGCCCAATTCACCGGCGTCAACTACGCGCTGATCTACTATGGTCTGGCCCTGGCGATCCTGCTGTGTACCGCCCTGACGCTGGGCTGGCGGGAGGTCTCCAACATCCTGGTGCTCTCCCTGCTCTACCCGGTGGTGCTCTGGGGGCTGAACCACATCCAGGTGGAGATCATCCTTCAGGAAAAGCTCATTGCGGTCATGCTCTTCGGCGCGATCTACGGTCTGGGCTCCGGTCTCACCTACCGCCTGGGCTACTCCTACGGCGGAACGGACACTCTGGCCAAGCTGCTGAAACAGCGCCTGTTCCGGGCGGTTCCGCTGAAGTACCTTCTGCTGGCTCTGGACGGAGGCATCATGCTCCTCATGCTGTCCGCCTTCTCTCTGGACGCGGTGGCCTATGCCTTTGTAGGACAGCTGCTCTATGTCAGCTGCATGAACCACATCGTCTTCAACCTGGGGCCCAAGCTCTATGAGGTAGAGATCATCTGCGACCAGCCCCAGGAGATCGAGCGCTTCATCATCCAGGACATCCGCAAGAGCGCCACCATCGACCAGGTGGTGGGAAGCTACTCCGGGCAGTCCAAGACCCAGCTGGACTGTGTTTGCACCTCCCGGGAGTATGTCCGCCTCCGGGAGTTCATCCGGGACGGGGGCTATGACTGCTTCATCAAGGTCTATCCCCTCACCCATGTGTTCGGCCATAACAAGGACTTCCACCATCTGGACGATGACAATTTGGAATAAGAACGGACCTCTCCGCGGCGCGGAGAGGTCCGTTTTCTTTCTTGTCCGGCAGATCAGAGCCGTGTGTTACCCGTGGTCCAGCCCCTTCAGCCGCCCCACCAGCAGCTGGGCGCACAGGCCGGTGAACAGGCCGCTGGCCGCCCCGGCCACCACCAGATAGGGCAGATAGGCCAGCACCGTCCAGCTTCCCAGCAGGGCGGCGGCCACCAGCAGCTGCCCCAGGTTATGGAACACCGCGGAGATGGGGCTGCACAGCCAGATCTGCCTCCAGGTCAGCAGCCGGGACAGCAGCAGCAGGACCAGCCAGCACAGCAACCCGCCCCCCAGGCTGTAAAACAGCGTCATCATCTGCCCGGAGAACACCGCCCCCAAAAACACCCGGGTCACCAGAATGAGCAGCGCGTCCCCCGGCCCCAGGGCAAAGACGGCGTACACCGTGACGATATTGGCCAGCCCCAGCTTGACCCCCGGGATGGGGATGGGGACCGGGATCTGCGCCTCCGCCATGAAAATGGTCAGGGCGATGGCGGTGAGCAGGGCCAGCCGGGTGATCCGGCGGGCTCCGTCAGCCGGCCGCCGTGTCCACAAAGCCCTCACCCCCCACGATCTCCACGATCACCTGGTTGGGCAGGCAGACCACCGGCACGGTGGAGTCGGAGATCCACCCCTGGCGGACGCACACCTGGTCGGGACAGGTAGCGGAGACGATCCGGATCCGCCCCGGCTCCACCTCCACCACGTTTTCCGCGCCCCCCTCCCCGGTCAGCGGAAAGGAGTAGGCCTCCCGCACCCGGTCCAGGCGGATCTCCTCCACCAGCTCGCCCCGCTGATAGACCCGGGCCAGCACGCCTCCGCCGGGGCCGCTCCGCTGCCACCAGATCACGCCGGCGCACAGCAGAACCACGCCCCCCAGCAGGGCGGCCAGCAGCGCTGTTCGTTTCTTCATGCCTCCACCACCGTTATCTCCAGGTCCTGGCGCTGTGGGTTGACCCGGTAATTCTCCTCCAGCCCTTCCGTCAGGGCCACAGAGCCGTCCTCCCGGACCCAGATCACCTGGACGTCCAGCTCCGAATGGGCACGCCAAAGCTCGATCCCGGCCTCCTCACCCAGCACGAACAGGGCGGTAGCCAGGCCGTCGCACACCGTGCCGTCCGGCCCCACCACCGTGACCGACGCCAGCCCGGTTCGGGCCGGAGCGGCGGTCTTCGGGTCCAGGATGTGCCAGTAGGTCTGTCCGTCCTGCTGAAAATACCTCTGATAGCTGCCGGAGGTGACCACAGCCTGATCCACCACCTGGATGGCCAGCAGGTTGTCCACCTGCTCCGAGGCCGGGTCCTGGACCCCCACCGACCAGGGGGAGCCGTCCGGTTTTCCGCCCACAGTCTGGACGTTGCCCCCCAGGTTCAGCAGGGCGGAGGTCACCCCCTGCTCCCGCAGCCGCTCCGCCAGGCGCGCCCCGGCATAGCCCTTGGCCACCGCCCCCAGGTCCAGCTCCATCCCGGCGGGCAGACGGACCCTCCGCCCATCCAGGTCCAGCTCCACCTGAGTATAGTCGATCCCCTCCGCCAGAGCGGACTGTTCCGCCTCTCCGGGCACCCGGTATTCCCCCGTGGTAAAGCCCCAGGCCTTGACGGCGGAGTAGGCGGTGAGGTCCAGCGCCCCGCCGGTGAGGCGGCACAGCTCCAGGGCCTGGAAGAGGAGCTCCGCCGTCTCCTCCGAGAGGGAGACCCACTCCCCGCCGCTGTGGTCCACCGCCCAGATCTCGCTGTTTTCATCGGTGGCCGACCACAGATCCTCCCAGTGGTACAGCTGCTCCACCGCCTGGTTCAGCTGCTCCTGACCGCCCCCCTCCCACAGCTCCAGAGACATGATGGTATCCATCACAAAGACCTGGGTGGACACGGCGGGCTCTGTCCGGGTCACGCAGCCGGACAGCAGCACCGCGCCGCCCAGGGCCAGGGCGGCCAGGCGGAGACACTTCGCTCTCTTCATGGACTGCCCCGCCTTACAGCAGCTCCCGGTACAGGGCGGAGGCGTCCGCCTTGCCCACGCTGTCCGCCACTGCCAGCACCTCCACCTTTACGGTGCGCTCGCCGAACTTCAGCTCCAGCACATCCCCGGGCTTCACCTCATAGCTGGCCTTCACGCCGCGGCCGTTGGCCGTCACCCGGCCGTTGTCACAGGCCTCATTGGCCACTGTGCGCCGCTTGATCAGGCGGGAGACCTTTAACCACTTATCCAATCGCATGACTTCTGTTCCTCTCTGTCGCTGATAAAAATAGGGGCGCCGCCCCTCGGTGTGGCGGCGCCCCGGGATCACGCTCCGGACCGGCCCTTACTTCGCCACCGCGTCCTTCAGGGCCTTACCGGCCTTGAACACGGGCAGACGGGCCTCGGAAATGGGGATCTCCTCCCCGGTCTTGGGGTTGCGGCCCACGCGGGCGGCGCGGGTCTTGACCTCAAAGGAGCCGAAGCCCACCAGCTGGACCTTCTCACCCTCGATCAGCGCGCCGGTAATGGCCTCCACGGCGGCGGTGATGGCAGCCTCGGCGTCCTTCTTGGACAGATCGGCCTTTTCCGCCACAGCGGCGATCAGTTCAGTTTTATTCATGTCGTCTTCCTCCTAAGAACATCGACGGCCGCGCACGCAGCCTGTCTTTTGAAATATCACTTAAAGCCGGGACGAACGCCAGCTTTTAAGCCTGAGCCTCCGGATGTGATTTCGCCCGGGTCCAGAGGGCCTCCAGCTCCTCCAGGGAGCACTCCTTCAGAGCACGGGGCGCCAGCTCCTCCACCGTCCGGAACCGGCGGATGAATTTGTCACAGGCCTGTGTGAGGGCCTGCTCGCTGTCCAGCCCCAGGAAACGCCCCGCCTTCACCGCGGCGAAGAGCAGGTCGCCCAGCTCCTCCTCCGGGTCTCCGTCCCCGTGGGCGGCGCGGCGGAACTCGTCCACCTCCTCGGCCAGCTTGTCCAGGGCGGGCTCCCGGTCCGGCCAGTCAAAGCCGGCCTTGGCGGCCTTGCTCTGGACCTTCTCCGCCCGGATCAGGGCGGGAAGGGAGCGCGCCACCGCCTCCAGAGTGTCTGTGGCGGTGCGCTGGGACTTCTCCTCCCGCTTCTGGGCGTCCCAGGTATCCAGGGCCTGCTCTGAGTCTTCTGCCCGGACCGCGCCAAAGACATGGGGGTGGCGGAACACCATTTTCTTAGCCACGCCGTCCACCACGTCGCCGAAGGAGAACAGTCCCTCCTCCTCCGCCATGCGGGCATGGAACACCACCTGGAGCAGGACGTCGCCCAGCTCCTCCTTCAGGTGCTCCGGGTCCTCCTCATCGATGGCCTCCACCGCCTCATACGCCTCCTCCAGCATATTCCGGCGGATGCTCTGGTGGGTCTGCTCCCGGTCCCAGGGACATCCCCCGGGCGCCCGGAGCAGCTCCATGATGCGCAGCAGGTCCTCGATCCCATAGGAATCTACATATTGAAAATCTACCACAATCTCGCTTCCTTCGCAAGGTATTTTTTACGTCTTTTCTAGGAAAGATGCAGGATCCGGGCTATTTTTTCCCCCTTGGGCATGAGGGCGAGGTCCTCCCGGGTGATGGCCCGCAGGGCAATGATCAAAATCCCATACACCGCCACTGCCACCAGGATGGCGCAGATCACCGCCAGACCGTTGCCCGTCCGGCTCAGGCCCACGATCTTCTGGGTGGCCTGATCCAGCTCACACAGCTTCCCGGCAGCCATCAGCACCTTGGACAGCAGACCGTACACCGCCCAGGCCCCCAGACCCATCAGGGCGGAGGCCGCCGCCGGCTTGGCGAACACCTGGAAATAAGAGGGCCGCCGGGGGATCACCCGGGCGATGACCACCAGGTCCAGCACCATGCACAGGGCAAAGCACAGGATATTGCCCATAGGGGCCCCATAGATCCCCATGCTGGGCACAACGACCACATGGTAGTTGGTAAAGATCTTCACCACCCCGCCCAGCAGCATAATGGCCACCGGGAGGTTGACAAAGCCGTGGGCCTGGAGGATGGAGTTGCACACCAGCATCATACACACGAACAGGGTGGCCAGACCCAGTGTGGACAACAGGGGGCCGGCCAGGTCCGCGTTCAGACTGGGGAAGATCAGGGCCATGATGGGCTTTCCCAGCACATACAGCCCCACCGCCATGGGACAGGCCACCAAGGCCGTGATCCGCAGGGCGGAGCCGGTGATCCGTCCCGCGCCCCGGCGGTCCCGGCGGGCCAGCGCGCCCGAGACGGCGGGGATCACCGCCGCGGTCACCGCCGCCATCAGGGAGGTCGGCAGGTTATAGATATTCAGCGCTCCGTTGTAGTTGCCGTAGAGGGTGCGGCTGATCCCCTCCAGCGTGGTATGCAGGGCCATCGCGGCCTCCGCCTGCCCCCCCTGCCCCGCCATGCTCTGCTCCAGCAGGGCCATGGTGACTGCGCTTCCCTGGGGCAGGGCGGCCTGCCACGCCTTCATGGCCTGCTCCAGATCGGTGAAGTCTACGATCCCCTGGTACAGCGCCCAGGTGTCCGGGTTTTCCAGCAAGGCCCGCTGGAGCTGTCCCTGGACTAGGGAACTGTCGATCACGGTGACGATGCCCACCATGGAGGAGCTGATAGTGATGGGCACGGCGATCATCAGCAGCTCCTTCAAAATCTTGGCGGCGCCGTCCGGCCGGTCGTCGGACAGGTCCCCCTCCTGCCCCCGGGTGATGAGGAAGTTCATCAGCATATAGGCCAGGGCCACGATGGTGCCCACCGTCACGCCGGTGATGGCGCCCGCAGCGGCGTGGCTGGCGTCCGCGCCCTGCTTCACCAGCCAGTAGGCCAGACCCAGGCCCACCGTCAGCTTGCACAGGGCCTCGATGATCTGGGACACCGCGGTGGGGGTCATGCGGCCGTGTCCCTGGGCATAGCCCCGGAAGGCGGACAGACAGCCCACACAGATCACCGCCGGGGCCAGAGCTTTGATGCCCGGAGCGGCCATGCTGTCATGCATCAGGCCGGCCAGCTGGTCGGCGCAGAAGAACATCACCAGGAAGGACAGCACGCCCAGGGTCAAAAACAGGGCCATAGCCAGCCGGAAGGTCCGCCGGACCTGATTCTGACGGCCCAGGGCGTTGGCCTCGCTCACCAGCTTGGACACCGCCACCGGCAGTCCGGCGGTGGAGATGGTGAGCAGCACGGCGTAGATGTTATAGGCGTTGCCGAAGTCCGCGGTCCCCTGCTCACCGATGATGTTGAGCAGCGGGATCTTATAGAACAGACCGATCAGCTTGACCACCAGGATCCCGGCCGCCAGCACGGCGGCGCCGCCGAAGAAGGTGTTCTGCTTCGGACTCTGCGCCACGCGGCGCGGGGGATGGCTGTGTTGGGCCATGGGAAACCTCCTTTTCGTTCGGGGCGGGGCGGGCCCGTCAGGCTCCGCCGCCCCTCACGCTACCAAAAATCCGGGGCAGGGCATAGCCCTCCACCTCCGCGCGGATCTTCTCCAGATCCAGGGTGAAGAACTCTCCCCTCTCATATATGACCCGTCCCCGGGCCATATTCATCACAACGTTGGAGCCTCGGGCCGAATAGACCAGATCCTCCTCCACGTCATGGCAGGGGAACAGATTGGGCGCGGCTAGATCCACCAGGATCAGGTCCGCCGTTTTGCCCGGAGCGATGACCCCGGTGTTCCGTCCCAGGGCCCGCGCCCCGTTGACGGTGGCCATCTCCAGGGCCTGCCGCGCGGTCACTGCCGTGGGGTCCAGGCCGATCCCCTTGTGGAGGATGGCGGCCAGCTTGATCTCCTCAAACAGGTCGTGGCTGTTGTTGGAGGCCACGCCATCGGTGCCCAGGGCCACGTTGCCCCCCCGCTCCAGCAACCTGGGCGCCCGGGCCGCGCCGGAGGCCAGCTTCAAGTTGGACACGGGGTTGTGGACGGCGGTAATCCCCCGCCGGGCCATCAGCTCCATGTCCTCATCGGTCACCCAGACGCAGTGGGCGGCTGTGCCGCCGTTGACCCACACACCATATTGGTCCAGCAGGGCCACCGGGGTCTTGCCGTATTTTTGGATACAGTTTTCATGCTCAGACCGGGTCTCGGACACATGGACGTGCATCCCCAGGCCGTGCTCTGCGGCATAGCCGGCCATCCACTCCCACAGGGGCGGGCTGGAGGTATACTCCGCGTGGATGGAGGCATCCACCTTGATCTGACCGTCCCCCGCGCCGTTCCACTCCTCCGTCAGGGCGATCTGGTTCCGGCAGTCCCCACAGGCGTCCGGAGAAAAATCCTCCGGCGCGCCGAAATATACCCCGCCGCAGGACAGGTTGGCGCTGACGCCGGACTCCAGCACCGTCCGGGCCACCGCGCCGGTGTGCATATACATATCCGCGATGCAGGTGGTGCCCGAGGCGATCATCTCCGCCAGGCCCAGGGCGGTCCCGGCAGCCACGCATCGGTCATCCAGCTTGGCCTCGGCAGGGAAGATATAGTCGTTCAGCCAGTGCTGAAGGTCGTGACCCCCGCCATAGCCCCGGAGCAGGGCCATAGGCACATGGGTGTGGCAGTTGACCAGGCCGGGCAGCAGAGCCTTGCCCTGTCCATCGATCACCCAGTCGAACTCCCCACGGGGATGCTCCTGGCCCACAGAGGCGATCCGGGTCCCCTCCACCGCCACGCAGGCGTTTTGAAGCACAGGCCGGGCCGGGTCCATAGTCACAGCGGTGACATTTCGGAACAAGATTTTCATAGAGACCTCACATTTTCCTCAAACAGGCCCGGATCAGGCCGGAGAATTTTTCCCGGGCAGCCTCAGCGGCGTCCAGCACCTCCTGCTCGGACAGGGGCTGATCCAGGATCCCCGCCGCCATGTTGGACAGCAGGGTCAGACCCAGCACCTCCATGCCGCAGTGGCCAGCCACAATGACCTCCGGCGCGGTGGACATCCCCACCGCGTCGCCCCCCAGAATCCGGGCAGCCCGGATCTCCGCCGGGGTCTCATACTGAGGACCGTAGCAATAGAAATATACGCCCTCCCGCAGAGGGATGTCCAGCTCCGCCGCCGTCTCCCTCGCCAGCTCCCGCAGGCGCGGGGTGTACAGGTGGGAGGCGTCGGGGAAGCGGACGCCGAACTCCGGCAGGTTCTCCCCCCGGAGGGGGGACTCGGAGAACATCTTGATCTGGTCGGTGATGAGCATCAGGTCGCCGGCCTTCCACTCCAGATTTACACAGCCGGCGGCGTTGGTGACCACCAGGGTATCACAGCCCAGCAGGCGCAGTACCCGGACGGCATAGGAGACCTCTTCATAGGAGTAGCCCTCATAGTGGTGCATCCGGCCCTGCATCACAGCCACCCGCTGGCCCTCCAGCAGGCCGAACACCAGGCGTCCCTTGTGGCCCGGGGCGGTGGACGCCTTGAAATGGGGGATGTCCCGGTAATCCACCGCGATGGGGTCCTCCACCTCATCCCCCAGATAGCCCAGGCCGGAGCCCAGCACCATTGCGACCTTGGGAGTAAATTTCCCCAGCCGCTCCCGGAGCGCCCGGGCGCTCTCCTGATATTGCTCCATGGTAAAGTTCATCGTCCGCTCCCTCTCACAGTCCGGCGCCGCAGCGGCGGCAGAATTGATCCTCTTTCCCGCATACCGCGCCGCAGGCGGGGCAGGCCCGGGACTGGCGCAGGGCGGAGATCCGCTCCTTCAGCTCAGAGATCCTGGCGCTGAGGCCATCGGCCCGCTCCAGCAGCCCGGATACCTTGTCCCCCTCCTCGCACTGGCCCCGGTGGGCGTCGTACATGACCTGCCCCAGCTGGCGCAGGACGTCGTTGAACTCCCCGTTCAGGTCAAACAGCTGCACATTCAGCTTGGCCACATCCACCATCTGGCCCGCCTTCTTTCCGGCCGCCCGGGCGGTCTGATTGGCGGCGTCCGCGGCCTCCGCCGCAGTGTCCCGGATCCGATCCAGCAGTTCCTTCACCTTGTCATCCATCGCGCGCGCTCCCTTCTGATCTGTCCATACAGCCTCCGTGTGGACGGACGGCCGTTCCGCTCCGTGTCCCGTTCCCTCCGGCGGCCCCGTTTCCCCATGTGTGCGGCGCACCGGACAGGGTATGCAAATTTTGGTCTTTATAGTTTACACCAATTCAGGTCAAAAAGCAACGGATACCACGGGAAACGCTGAAACTCTACGGAGCGTTTCTTGTATTCCGGCGTTTCTTCTGATATGCTGGTATTCGGAGGTGAGGGAAGATGGACAATATACGGACCGGCGCGCTGATCCGCAGGCTCCGCCGGGAGCTGGGCCTGACCCAGCTCCAGCTGGCCGGCCAGCTGGGTGTGAGCGACAAGGCGGTCAGCAAATGGGAGCGCGGCCTTGGAAGCCCGGAGGTCTCCACACTGCCCCGGCTGTCCCAGGTGCTCGGGGTCGATCTGGCCCGGATGCTCCAGGGGGATCTGACCCCCAATGATCTGGTAGGAGGAAATATGAAAAAGCTGAACTATTACGCCTGCCCCGTATGCGGCGGGCTGACCTTCTGCACCGGCGCGGCAGAGGTATCCTGCTGCGGCCGGAAGCTGTCCCCGCTGACGCCCCGCAAGGCAGCCACGGAGGAGAAGCTCCAGATGGAGGAGGTGGAAACCGACTGGTTCATCACCAGCAGCCACCCCATGCGGAAGGAGAACTATATCTCCTTTGTGGCCTTCGCCACAGGCGACCGCCTTCAGGTGATTAAGCAGTACCCCGAGTGGGACCTTCAGCTGCGCATCCCCCGCCGGGGGCACGGGATGCTGCTGTGGTACGCCCAGGCGGACGGCCTGCTGTACCAGCTTCTGTAACGGGCCCAAGACCGTTCCGCCACCGGTTGGACACCTTGACCCTTTTTATGGTATAGTAGAGGCAGGCAGCCGGCGGCGGACGCCCGTTCTTCAACCGCTTCCGCAGCCAGCTTCCCCGGACCCGGCGCTCAAGCGGCCGCGGACCGGATCATCACAAAAATGATTGAGAGGTATTGCGTATGAGCCAGAATCCCATTCCCCAGGGCAAGTACAAGCCCGCTGTCCGCCACGGCGACCTGATCTTTACCGCCGGGATGACCCCCCGCAAAAATGGCGTACTGCTGATGTCCGGCAAGATCACCCCGGACCGTCCCCTGGACGACTACCGGGAAGCGGTCATTCAGGCGGCCTCCAACGCGCTCACCGCTGCGCAGAACACCCTGAAGGAGGGGGAAAGGATCGTGCAGATCCTGTCTCTCACCGTCTATCTCAACGCCTCTCCCGACTACACCACCCACGCCAAGGTGGGCGACATCGCCTCCAACTGGCTGTATGAGCAGCTGGGCGAGGCCGGCATCGGCCCTCGGGCCGCCATCGGGCTGGCCACCCTCCCCGGAAACGCTCCAGTAGAGATCCAGCTGGTGGCCGCCGCCGGATGACCGCTCCGCCTTCTGCTGCAATGTGAAAGGGGGTGTCTCCCATCCAAACGCCCCAGCTTCCTCAATGGGCAAGCCGGGCGGGGACCTGGCTCCTGGACCTGCTGTTCCCCAAAAAGTGTCCCTTCTGCCAGCGTATTCTGGAGGATCCCCGCGCCCCGGCCTGCCCGGACTGCCAGAAAACGCTCCCCTGGCTGTCCGGCCGTGAGGCGGAGCGCCCTGTGGAGTTCACCTCAGGCTGCCTGTCTCCCCTGGCCTACCGGGGCAGGGTGCCCGACTCCGTCCACCGCTATAAATTCCCCGGGACCCCAAGCTATGCCGGGGCCTACGGCCTGCTCATTGCCCAGTGTGTCCGGGACAACCGCGCCGCCCCTCTGGATCTGGTGACCTGGGTCCCCCTCAGTCCCAAGCGGAAACGAAAGCGGGGCTTCGACCAGGCGGAGGCTCTGGCCCGGGCAGCTGCCCAGGAACTGGGGCTCCCTGTCCGCGGGACTTTGGAAAAGTTCCGGAACAACGGCCCTCAATCCCACCTCCACGAGGCGTCGGAACGCCGGGCCAATGTACTCGGGGCCTACCGCCTGCGGGAGGGCGCGGAGCCTGCCGGGCTGCGTATCCTGCTGGTGGACGACGTGGTTACCTCCGGCGCCACCCTCAGCGAGTGCGCCCGGCTCCTGCGCTCCGCCGGAGCCGCGGAGGTGCTCTGCGCCACGCTTGCCCAGGCCCGCAAAAGCTAATCTTCCGTTTTTTTCCTGAAAAACTCACTTTTCCCCTCTGAATTGCAAAATGTCTCGTTTTCTGTTATGATGTCCACCATCAAAACCTGACAGGATCCGCCCCAGCCGCTCTGCTGCGGCCGGCGGTCCTCCGGGACCCTTCCAGGATCCCGTCCACAGTGTGCGCCGGGCCGGTGGGAAAGTGAGTCAAACAAATGAAACGAATCGCGCGGTACCTCCTTTTTGCATTTCTCCTGTGGCTTTTGTTCCTGGTCCTGTCCATGGTCCTCCCGCCCCTGGTCCACAAAACAGCCGGGCCCGGAGACTGGGATGAGAAGTCCGGTATGATGGACGCCGCCCCGGAGCGGGTCCGAAGCATCGACGATAACCAGGACGCCCTGCTGTGGCGGCTCCGGCTCATCGAGGCTGCCCAGGAGCGTGTTATCCTGGCCACCTTCGACTTCTGGGACGGGGAGAGCGGCCGGGATATGATGGGCGCCCTCTGGAACGCGGCGGAGCGGGGCGTGGAGGTGCAGATCCTGGGGGGCGGCCCCAACGGCGGAGGCAAGCCGCTCTCCAGCAGCGGCCTCTTCTGTCAGCTGGCCGCCCACGAGAATGTGGAGGTCCGGCTGTACAATCCCCTCAACCTGCTGACCCCCTGGAAAACCAACTACCGGATGCATGACAAGTATCTGATCGCCGATGACCTGGCCTATCTCCTGGGAGGCCGGAACACCGATGACCGTTTTTTGGGGCGCTACACTGACGGGTATAATGTGGACCGGGACATTCTGGTCTATGAGACAGAGCCCGGCCAGGGACAGTCCTACCGCCAGCTTCTGGACTATTTTGACCGGATCTGGTCCCTCCCCTGCTGCAAGGTCCTGGACCGGCCCGGCGAGGGAGAAGACCTGTCCCAATGCTATGAGGAGACAAGGGCCAGGTATCCCGAGGCGTTTGCCGCTCCGCTCACCCAGACCGAGTGGGAGGCCGCCACTCTGGAGACAGAGGGGGTGGAGCTCTGGACCAACCCCATCGAGCCGGAGAACAAAAAGCCCATCCTCTGGGCCCGGATGATGGACGCCATGGCAAAGGCGGAGGAGGTCCTGGTCCAGACCCCCTATATCATTTGCAGCCGGGATATGTACAGCGATCTCCGGTCTGTCTGCGGCGGCGGCACCCGCACGGACATCCTGATCAACGCGGTGGAGATCGGCAGCAACCCCTTCGGCTGCACCGACTATTTAAACCAGAAGAAGCCCCTGCGGGACACCGGGGCGTCCATGTATGAGTACCTGGGGGACCAGGCCCTGCACACCAAAGCCCTGGTGGTGGGGGAGGATCTGACCCTCGCCGGCTCCTGCAACTTTGATATGAGAAGCGTATATCTGGACACCGAGCTGATGCTGGCCATCCACAGCCCCCAGCTCAACGCCCAGATCCGCGGTCAAATCCAGGTGCTGAAAGAGCAGAGCCGCCGGATGGCCCCGGACGGCTCCATCACCGACGGCCCCGCCTATCAGCCCCGGGAGCAGGGGCTGGGCAAGCAGCTCACCTACGGTCTTCTACGGGTGGTCACCCTGCCCTTCCGGCATCTGCTGTGACCGCTCCCATATCCGCATGATAAACGCCGGAGCGCGCCATCTTTAGGACGGCGCGCTCCGGCGCTTTTTTCTTCGTCCACATACAACTCCCGGCACTTCATGACCGCTTTGAGTTTCCCGCCACGCACTCGATGATGGCGCCCAGGCCGGAGGGACGTGCCGCCGCCACAAAATATGCCGCCATTCACTTGACAGGTGAACGATTGTTCACTATACTATGTGAGTGAACAATCGTTCACTGATTGGAGGGTCATGGTGATGAATACGAAGGAAAAGATATTGGTAACTGCCTTGCGGCTTTTTGCCGTTTATGGATATGAAGCGGTTTCTGTCAGCCAGATCGCCGGGGAATTGGGCATAACAAAAGGCGCCTTATATAAGCACTATAAAAATAAGAGAGACATTTTTAACTGTATCTTTGAATATATCTGCCAACTGGATGTAGAGCGTTCCCGACAGAGCGGCGTTCCGGAACAGGACCATTCAGATATGCCGGAAGCATTTTCTCATGTATTGCCAAAAAGTTTAGCCGATTATATGAAAGCGCAGTTCCATTATTGGAGCGAAGATGAAATCGCCTGCAACTTTCGTAAAATGCTGACACTTGAACAATACAAATCTCCGGAAATGAGCGCTTTATATCAAAAAGTTCTCGTCAGCGGACCATTAGAGTATGTTGAGCGTTTGCTTTGTGAAATGTCAGAAGGACGAGAGAAGCAACTGCCCTCTCCTCATGTGTTGGCAGTCGAGTTTTAT
>QFCF01001525.1_pt1 | contig 18095 bp, 14 predicted proteins | sample 5346961 | NCBI WGS metagenome assembly QFCF01 (sample SAMN09062253, study PRJNA434731) | Human gut metagenome, whole genome shotgun sequencing project. | reverse complement strand
GATCAGTAGTGGTTTGTTTTTTTTGCGCAGTTACGCCTATTTTTGAATGCCTGTCCCATAAAAGTGTCCCAAGTAACCGTACCCGGTGCTGGTGCCGTCCAAAAACTGATCCCGCAACCCTTTGCAAATACTGACTTTTTTCGCAAGGTGTCCTAATGGTGCTGTGCCATGGGGCGCGGTGCCGTCCACCAGGGCGGCCCCCAGGCGGGGGAGGACCACGCCGTCCAGGGAGTCCGGGTCCGCGGAGCAGAGGATGTACTCCACCGTCTCACCGGCCTGGGCGGCCTGCTGGGCCACCCGGCGCATCAGGGTGGATTTTCCGCACCCCGGCCCGCCCTTGAGGATGTAGATGGCATTGGCCGTCTCAGGGGAGAGCAGCTCGGAGTACAGGGAGTAGAAGCCGGCGGGGGAGTTCGCCCCCAGAAAATACTGAATCTCGTGGGATGCAGCCATAAATGGACCCTCCAAATCCTTCAAATCTGCCTCAGACTATGCGCCGCCGGGGGCTGGGGTGCGGCGGAGCGGGAAAATCCGGCCTTCGGGGCTGTTCAACCGGGAAAAATGGGAGTATAATGAAGAAAAACCCGCGGGCCGGAGCCGGTCCGCCGGAACGCCCAGGACGGAGGAAAGAGACCCTATGTCAACAGAGAAAACCAGATTTTTGTCCTATATCTGCCCCCGCTGCCGCCAGTCGGTGATCGTGGAGCGGGACGTGTTTGCCCTGGCCGCCGCGCCGGTCCACATCAAATGCCCCTGCGGCAAGTCGGAGCTGTCGGTGGAGTTCATGCCCCAGCGGGTGCGCCTGAGCGTCCCCTGCGTCTACTGCGGGCGGGAGCACCTGGTGTCCTGCCCCTCCCACGCCTTCCTGCGGGAGCGGGCCCTGGCCTTCTCCTGTACGGCCTCCGGCCTGGACTGCTGCTATGTGGGGGAGGAGGGGCCGGTGTACGCCGCCACCGCCCGGCTGGAGCAGGCGGTGGACAAGCTGGACCAGGACCCCGGCCCGGAGGAGGAGCGCCCCCCCTTCCTGGATCCCATGGTGATGGAGGAGGTCCTGTCCGAGCTGCGGGACATCGCCGCCCGGGGAGGAGTCTCCTGCGCCTGTGGGTCCAAAGCATGGACCTTCCGGGTGAATTACAGCTCGGTGGATCTGGTGTGCGGCCAGTGCGGCGCGGAGATGCGCATTCCAGCCGCCACCGCGGACGACATCGACGACCTGTGCTGTAAGACCAGCCTGCTGATCCGGGGGAGGGCCGATACATGAGCCTGTGGTATGAGATGACCCTGCCCATCGACTCCCGGGATGTGGACGGAAAGGGGGTCTGCAAGGCCTCGGCCCTGCTGGGACACCTCCAGGAGGCGGCCACCCAGGCCGCGGAGCATGGCGGCTTCTCCCGGGAGGTCATCACCCGGGAGCACGGGGCGTTCTGGATGCTCACCCGGGTGTGGTACCGCCTGGAGCGGCCCCTGCGGTGGGAGGAGGAGCTGACCATCCGCACCTGGCACCGGGGCGGACGGGCGGCCACCCTGTACCGGGACTACGACCTGTATGTAGGGCGGGAGCCGGTGGGGGAGTGCGTCTCCGCCTGGGTGCTGGCCCGGCAGTCGGACCGGCAGCTGCTGCGCCTGTCCGGCATCCGGGAGCTGGAAAACACCGGCGGGGGGGACCTGTGCAAGGACAGGAAGCTGTCCAAGCTGCGCCTTCCTGGGGACCTGCGGGAGGCGGACCGCCGCCGCACCCGGTACAGCGACACCGACATCAACGGCCATGTGAACAACACCCGGTACGCGGATTTTGCCTGCGACGCCCTGGAGATGGAGAAGCTGGAGGCGGGGACCTTCCTCTCCCAGCTCCAGATCGGCTATCTGGCGGAGTGCCGCCCGGGGGAGGAGCTGCGCCTGATGGCCGGACAGGAGGGGGAGACCCGCTTTGTCCGCGGTATGGACGAAGACGGCAAATCCCGCTTTGAAGCGGCCCTGATTTTCAGCAAAGAGCTTCCTTGACAAAGGGGAGAGGGCCGGGGTAGAATAAAATATCATACTTCATCATGTGATGTACCGTTTTACATGGGCCCGCGCCCGCGCGGGTGGAAGGAAAAGGAGTTGTAGCTTATGGTCAACCAGGATGCCGCACAGAAGTTCCTCAAGCAGGGGCTCACCTTTGACGATGTTCTGCTGATCCCCGCGGCCAGCGATGTTCTGCCCGCCGACGTGGACCTGCACACCCAGCTGACGAAGAAGATCCGTCTGAATATCCCGCTGATCAGCGCCGCCATGGACACCGTGACTGAGTACCGCATGGCCATCGCCATCGCCCGTGAGGGCGGGATCGGGATCATCCACAAGAATATGTCCATCAGCCAGCAGGCCGAGCAGGTGGATATGGTCAAGCGCTCGGAGAACGGGGTCATTACCAATCCCTTCTGGCTGGCCCCCGGCCACACCCTGGCGGAGGCGGACGAGCTGATGGCCAAGTTCCGCATCTCCGGCGTGCCCATCTGTGACAACGGCAAGCTCATCGGCATCATCACCAACCGGGATATGAAGTTCGAGACCGATATGAGCCAGCTCATCGACAACGTGATGACCAAGGAGAACCTGGTCACCGCCCCCGAGGGCACCACCCTGGCCGAGGCCAAGGAGATCCTCCGCCGCCACAAGGTGGAGAAGCTGCCCATCGTGGACAAGGACTTCCACCTGAAGGGCCTTATCACCATCAAGGACATCGAAAAGGCCGAGGTGTACCCCAACTCCGCCCGTGACGAGAAGGGCCGACGTGCTGGACCGTGTGGCCGCCCTGGTGGAGGCCGGCGTGGACGTGCTGGGTCTGGACTCTGCCCACGGCCACACCCAGAACGTGCTGGAGACCGTCAAGCGCATCAAGGCCCTCTATCCCGACGTGCAGCTGATCGCCGGTAACGTGGCCACCGCCGCCGGCACCCGCGCCCTGATCGAGGCGGGCGCCGACTGTGTCAAGGTGGGCATCGGCCCCGGCTCCATCTGCACCACCCGCGTGGTGGCCGGCATCGGCGTGCCCCAGGTGACCGCCATCTATGACGCGGCCCGCGTGGCCGCCGAGTACGGCGTGCCCATCATCGCCGACGGCGGCGTGAAATTCTCCGGCGACATCGTCAAGGCCATTGCCGCCGGCGGCAATGTGGTGATGATCGGCTCCCTGCTGGCCGGCTGTGAGGAGTCCCCCGGCGACACCGAGATCTATCAGGGCCGCCAGTTCAAGACCTACCGCGGCATGGGCTCCCTGGCCGCCATGAACCACGGCTCCAAGGACCGCTACTTCCAGGAGAGCAACAAGAAGCTGGTCCCCGAGGGCGTGGAGGGCCGCGTGCCTTACAAGGGACTGGCCAGCGACACCATCTATCAGCTGATGGGCGGCCTGAAGGCCGGCATGGGCTACTGCGGCTGCCACACGGTGGACGAGCTGCAGCAGAACGCCCAGTTCATGCAGATCACCGCCGCCGGTCTCCGGGAGTCCCACCCCCACGACATCTATATCACCAAGGAAGCCCCCAACTACACCATCAGCCCCGACTGAGGTGAGACCTGATTCCGCCGCCCGCAGGCGGCGGAGCTCCTTGCAGGAGGACTTTTTTGACAAGCATGGACTGGCCGCCGCACTCGAAGGTGCGGCGGCCAGTCTCTTTCGCCGGCTGTTTTAATTCCGGAGCTCCGACTGCACGGTGAACTGCACCCCATCCTCCACGTTTTCCGCGGCGATGGTGAGGCGGTTCAGTGCGAAGATCTTCCGCGCGATGGCCAGGCCCATGCCGCTGCCTGTGCGGTCCCTGGACCTGTCCCCCCGGTAGAATGGCTCGAACAGCCGGGGGAGCTCTGTTTCCGGGATGGGTCCGGCGTGATTCCAGATGGTGAACACCGGGGCGCGGGGCGACTGCTCCAGCCGGATCCGCACCTGCCCGCCGGGGGTGCAGTACCGGGCCGCGTTGGACAGCAGATTGCCATAGGCCCGTTCCAGCAGCACCCGGTCTCCGGAGATGGTGCAGCCCTCCTGAAGCCTGATTCGCACCGTCAGCCCGTCAAAGAGCGGGGCCGTCTGCTCCAGCAGTGTCCGGATCAGTCCGGTGAGGTCCACCTGTTCCATCCGGGACAGCTGCTCCATCCGCTCCAGCCGGGTCTGCTCCAGCAGCTCCAGCACTAATCTGTCCATCCGGTCGATCTGCTCCTCCATCAGGGCCAGATACTTTTCACGTTCTCCAATACCATGCTCCAGCCCCTCGGCGTATCCCCGCATGAGGGCCAGGGGCGTCTTCAGCTCGTGGGAGGCGGCGCTCACAAAGTCCTGCCTCCGCTGCTCCAGTGCCCGCTCGTCATCCCAGCGGGCTTGCAGCTCCGCAGCCATCCGCCGCAGGTCCCGGTTCAGATCGCCGATCTCGTCCCGGCGGCGGACGCCGCCCTCCAGCCCCTGGAAGTCCAGCCGTGCCACCCGGCCGAAGTCCGCCTTGGTCTTTTCCAGGGGGCACACCACGATTTTTCGGATGACCCAGGCAAACAGCAGGCCCAGTACCGGCGCCAGGACCAGAAGGCGGAGCAGGACGCCCAGATGCTCCCGCAGAGCGCTCTTCAGCGGTGTGGAGATCAAAAATACCTCCACAGAGAAGCTGAGGTCAGGCTCTTCTTCGTTGTACTGGGAGGCGAAGCCGGAGGAATAGCTCTTCAGGATCGAGCTTTTCCGCTCATGCAGCGGTTGGGCGGTGGTCAAGCCGTGGACATGACAGCGCACGGCGTTCATCATCTCCGTACGGGTGCGGTCAAGGAAACGGAAAAAAAAAAAATAGGAGTTCTCCTCCAGCGGCTCGCCGCTCTCGCCGAGGAAGTAGGCGTCCTGGCCGCCTGTTCGGTGATTGGTGAAGCTTGTATCCCCGATGGTGATGGTATCCGCCCAAAAAAAGCGGTGTCTCAGATCCGCGTGCCCCACCGCCCGGATGGGGGCCGCTCCGCCGCCGCGGTTGACCAGCTCCGAGATCGCATAGAGATCGTCGGGGGAGTAATTCTCCAGAAAAATCAGATATTGGTCGTTCCACGGCTCTCCCTCCGGGGCGCTCTGGACCTGAATGCCGATCAAGGTCTCTGCCCAGACCGTCCGGCTGTCATAGTCCGCGCTGATGGGCTGGATGACCGTGTACTGGGAATAGCGGCTGGGCCAGCTGCTGTTTTCCTCGGGAAACAGCACTTCGCTGCGCCGCTGTCCGGCCTCCTCGATCCAATGGTCCCCCTGGTCGAGGCGGTAGTAGTATCCAATCGTATCAACGCCGCCATACTGCATGACCATATCCGCACGGCGCTGGGCCTCGTCATCCTGCGCCTCCATGATCTCCTCCGCCGTACTCATCACCAGAACCGCGCCCACCGCCGTCCACATGAGGAGCATCATCAGAATGGAGCACAGGGTCAGCTTCCAGGACAGGGGAAAGCGAACATTTCTCATCTCCGCCCCTCCGTTCCACCCAGGCGGTAGCCCGCCCCGTAAACCGATTTGATGTGCTGGGCGGCGGTGCCCAGCTTTTGCCGCAGGGCGGCCACATGGCGGTCCACCATCCGCTCGTCCCCGCTGAAGTCCAGGCTCCACACCTTCTGGATCAGGGTGTCCCGGCTGACCGTCCGCCCCTGCTCCCGGAGCAGGATCTCCAGGATCTGAAGCTCCTTGGGCCGCAGGTGGATGGGCTGTCCATCCACGGTGACCTCCCGCAGGGCGGTGTCCAGAAGGATGCTGCCATAGGCCAGCTGCCCCGCCCCCAGAGACTGTCCCCGGCTGCGCCGGAGAATGGCCTGGGCTTTGGCCACCAGGACCGGGAAGGAGAAGGGCTTGGTGATATAGTCGTCCGCGCCTGCGCGGAAGCCCGCCAGGGCGTTTTCCTCCTGGCTCAGGGCGGTGATGAACAGAATGGGGACCGAGCTGTCCTCCCGCACCTGGCAGCACACCTCCAGACCGGAGAAGTGGGGCATCATCACGTCCAGAATGAGCAGGTCAAAGGATTGCTCCGCCACGGCGGCCAGGGCCTGTTCCCCGTCGGAGACAGACAGGACCTCCAGCCCTGCCGCATGGAAAAAGTCCAGGATCAGGGCGGACAGAGCCCGGTCATCCTCCGACAGCAGAATATTGGCTGCCACTGGACCCACCTCCTCTTCTGGATTTATCATAGCAGAACATTGTCCAAAAATCATCCATGTCACAATATTTTACCTGGGACTTTTCTTCCCGGGTAAAATGTGGTACGATAACACCAAATGCAAACCGGGAGGAGGGACACGATGCTGAAGCTGATATTGGGCCGGTCTGGGACCGGAAAGACCACCGCGGTGCTCAACCGCCTGACCGAGGCGGGGCAGAGGAGGAAGCAGGTGCTCATCGTGCCGGAGCAGCAGTCCCATGAGGCGGAGCGCGCCCTGTGCCGGGCGGGCGGGGACCGGGTCTCCCTGTACGCCGAGGTGCTGTCCTTCAGCCGGCTGGCCAACCGGGTGTTTTTGGCCGCGGGCGGGATGGGTGAGCCAGAACTGGACGCTGGCGGCCGGCTGCTGCTGATGCACCAGGCGGTGAAGGCGGTGTCCGACCGGCTGACGGTCTACGCCCGCCCGTCCCGCAGGCCCGCGTTTCTGGAGAGCCTGCTGGCCACGGCGGACGAGCTGAAGAGCAGCTGCGTCCAGCCGGAGCTGCTGCTCCAGGCGGGGCGCGAGCTCCCCGGCCCGGAGGGGGAGAAGCTGCGGGACCTGGGGCTGATCTGCGGGACCTATCAGGCCATGACCGCCCGGACGGCCCTGGATCCCCGGGACCGGCTGACCCGGACGGCGGAGAAGCTGAAGGAGCACCCATGGGCCCGGGGAATGGACCTGTGGCTGGACGGCTTCACCGACTTCACCCCCCAGCAGCGGGAGGTGCTGCGCCCCCTGCTGCGCCAGGCGGACAGCCTCACGGTCACCCTCACCTGCGACCATCTGGAGGAGGACGAGGGGGGCGCGGGGATCTTTTCTCCCGCCCGCCGCACGGCGGCCGGACTGCGCCGGCTGGCGGCCCAGGAGGGGATACCCTGTGAAGTAGAACACCTTGTCCCAGATTGGAATAAGCGGTGCGAGCCCCTCCGGCAGGTGGAGCAGCGGCTGTTTGCCCAGGGGGAGGCGGAGCCGGTCTCCTGTCAGGGGCGGGTGGAGCTGCTGGGGGCGCTGACCCCCCGGTCGGAGGTGGAGCAGGCGGCCGCCGCGATCCGCCGCCTGCTGCGGACCCAGGGCCTGCGCTGCCGGGACATCGGGGTGACGGCCCGGGACCTGTCCGTCTATCAGCCGCTGATCGAGGCCATCTTCCCCCGCTATCAGATCCCGGTGTTCACCTCCGCCATGACGGACATTTTGGAAAAGCCCATCCTCACCCTGGTGACGGCGGCGCTGGACACGGTGGCCAACGGCTACCGCTATGACGATGTGTTCCGCTATCTCAAGACCGGCCTCACCGACCTGCCGGAGGAGGACCGGGATCTGCTGGAGAACTATGTGCTGAAATGGAACCTCCGGGGGAGCCAGTGGACACAGAAAAAGCCCTGGGCCATGCCGCCCAAGGGGTACGGGGCCGCCATCACAGAGGAGGACCGGGCGCTGTTGGAGCGGCTGGACCGGGCCCGCCGCCAGGTGGCGGAGCCGCTGGAGCTTTTGCGGAAAAATCAGAACCACACCGGGGTGGGGCAGGCAATATGCCTTTACAGCTTTATGGAGGCCATCGGCCTGCCCCAGCGGCTGGAGGACCGGGTGGCCGAGCTGCACCGCCGGGACCAGCCCGCCCTGGCGGAGGAGTACCGGCAGCTGTGGGAGATCCTGTGCGGGGGTCTGGAGCAGTGCGCCGCCCTTCTGGGGGAGACCCCCATGGAGCTGGAGGAGTTCTCCGGCCTGTTCCGGCTGGTGCTCTCCCAGTACGACGTGGGCACCATCCCGGTGTCCCTGGACCGGGTGACGGTGGGGGAGACCACCCGGGAGACGGGCCATCCGGTAAAGGTGCTCTTCCTGCTGGGGGCGGACGACGTCTCCATCCCCAAGGCGGGCAGCGCCCCGGGGCTGCTGTCCGACGAGGACCGGTCCCTTCTGGCGGGCTATGGCCTGGAGCTGGCCCAGTCCGCCCAGGAGCTGCTCTACCGGGAGATGACCACGGTATACCTCACCTGCGCCCGTCCGTCGGAGCGGCTGGTGGTCAGCTGGCCCAGCCAGAGCGCCGCCGGGGAGGAGCGCCGCCCCAGCTTTCTGGTGGAGCGGCTGCGGCGGCTGTTCACCGACCTGCGGGTGACGCGGGAGGAGGACTCCGGCGGGGCGTTCCGGCTGGAGGCCCCTCTGCCCGCCCTGGAGCAGGCGGGGCGGAGCCCGGCGGCCCGGCGGGCCCTGGCCGCCCTGCCGGAGTACGCCCCCATGGTGGAGCGGCTGGACCGGGCGGCGGGCTGGAGCCGGGGCCGGCTGTCCCGTTTGGCGGTGGACCGGCTGTACGGGCGGCGGGTGTCCATGTCGGCCTCCCGGATGGACAAGTACAAGTCCTGCCATTTTTCCTATTTCATGCGCTATGGCCTCCAGGCGGAGCCGCGCAAGCCAGCAGGCTTTACAGCGCCGGAGTACGGGACCTTTGTTCATTACGTTTTGGAGCACGTCCTCCGGGACGAGATGTTCCAGCAGACCGTTCTGCCCGGCTTTTCCGACCCGGTGGCCGGGGCGGAGGGACGCCGCCGCCTGCGGGAGCTGACCCGGGCCGCGGTGGACCGCTATGTGGCGGAGGAGCTGGGCGGGCTGGAGCAGCAGACGGAGCGCTTCCGCTATCTGTTCCGCCGGCTGCTCCGGTCGGTGCAGGCGGTGGTGGACAACGTGGCGGAGGAGCTGGCCGCCTCCCAGTTCCGCCCCATCTCCTTCGAGCTGGGCTTCGGCTCCGGTCAGGACCTGCCCCCGGTGGAGCTCTCCGTGGACGGGGTGACCATCAGCGTCACCGGCTTTGTGGACCGGGTGGACGGCTGGGTCCACGACGGGCGGCTCTATCTGCGGGTGGTGGACTATAAGACGGGGAAGAAGTCCTTCGACCTGACGGAGGTGTGGAACGGGCTGGGCCTTCAGATGCTGCTCTACCTGTTTGCCCTGGAGGCCCGGGGGCCGGACTACTACGGACAGCCGGTGGAGGGGGCCGGGGTGCTCTACCTCCCCGCCCGGGACGCGGTGGTCAAGGGGAGCCGCGCCATGACCGACGAGGCGTGGCGGAAGCAGCTGGACCGGGAGCTGACCCGCAGCGGCCTGGTGCTGGACGAGCCGGCGGTGCTCTCCGCCATGGAGGAGCCGGGGGAGCAGGGCTACCGCTTCCTGCCCCTGAAGGTGTCCAAATCCACCGGGGCCATCTCCGGGGAGGCCCTGGCCTCGGCGGAGCGGCTGGGTAAGCTGGGGAGCCACCTCCAGCGGACGCTGGAGGAGATCTGCCGGGAGCTGGCGGAGGGGAACATCGCCGCCGACCCCTTCTGGCGGGGACCGGAGAAAAACGCCTGCCGCTTCTGCGACTACGCCGCCGCCTGCCTCTTTGAGGAGGGCCGGGGGGGCGACTGCCGCCGCTGGCTGCCCAGCGTGAAGAGCCGGGATTTCTGGAAGCAGCTGGAGGAGGAGACAGACGGGGAGGACGGCGCATGATGGACCGGGTGTACAAGCTGGAGATCTTTCTGCCTCCGAGCCACTTTGAGGCGGTGCGGCAGGCCCTGTGGGCGGTGGACGCGGGCCACATCGGGGCCTATGACCGCTGCCTGTCCTGGAGCCGGGCGGAGAGCTGCTGGCGGCCCCTGGAGGGGACGGACCCCTTCCTTGGGACGCCGGGGGAGCTGTGCCGGGCGGAGGAGTGGAAGGTGGAGGTCTGCTGCCGGGAGGACCGGCTGGCGGAGACCCTGGCCGCCGTGCGGGCGGCCCACCCCTATGAGGAGCCGGTGATCAATGTGATCCCCCTGGCTGCCACCGGCCTGGAGGAGAAAAAACAGGGCGGGACGCCCGCGGCGTCCCGGACAAGGAGTGAGATCGCTATGGACGACAACAAAAATATTCTCATCATCAACGATATGCCGGGCTATGGCAAGGTGGCCACGGCGGCTATGCTGCCCATCCTATCCAATATGGGGCACAGTGTGTACAACCTGCCCACCGCCCTGGTGTCCAACACGCTGGACTATGGGACCTTCAGCATCCTGGATACCACCGACTACATGGTGCGGGCCATCGACGCCTGGAAGAAGCTGGGCTTCTCCTTTGACTGCATCACCACGGGCTTTCTGGCCTCGGCGGAGCAGGTGGACATCATCCGGGAGTTCATCGCCAGCCAGAAGAAGGAGGGCCTTCTGGTGATGACCGACCCCATCATGGGGGACGACGGAAAGCTCTATAACGGGGTGACGGAGGAGACGGTGGAGAATATGCGCCGGCTCATCGGGGTGGCGGACGTGATCGTCCCCAACCTGACGGAGGCGGAGTTCCTCACTGGGAAGTACCTGGGGCGGGAGTCCCTCGCCGCCGGGGAGGCCCGGGAGCTGGTGGACGGCCTGCTGGCCTTCGGCCCCCGTTCGGTGGTGGTGACCAGCGGCGTGGAGGAGGAGACCGGCAGCCATGTGGTCTGGGGCTATAACCGGGAGACCGGGGCCCACTTCACCATCCCATACCAGTTCATCCGGGTCCACTTCCCGGGAACGGGGGATATGTTCTCCGCCGTGCTGGTGGGGGAGCTGCTGGCCGGCCGGGGTCTGGAGGCGGCGGCGCGCCGGGCCATGGATGTGCTGGAGACCCTGATCCGGTTGGAGCGGGACGAGGCGGAGAAAAACAAGGGCATCCGCATCGAGAAGTACCTCAGCGTGCTGAACCAGTGACGGGGTGAGGGCGTATGTGGGCAGGGTTCGCGCTGCTGTCGGCGCTGTTCGCCGCGCTGACCTCTATTCTGGCCAAGCTGGGGATGGAGGGGATCAACTCCAACCTGGCCACGGCCATCCGCACGGCGGTGGTCCTGGTGATGGCCTGGGGGATCGTCTTTCTCACGGGGAAGCACCACGGCATCGGGGACATCGGGGGCCGCAGCTGGATTTTTTTGATCCTGTCCGGGGTGGCCACCGGCCTGTCCTGGCTGTGCTACTACCGGGCGCTCCAGCTGGGGGACGCCAGCCGGGTGGTCCCCATCGACAAGTTCAGTGTGGTCATCTCCATGGTGCTGGCCTTTGTGGTGCTGAAGGAGGCGGTGACCGTCAAGACCGTGGTGGGCGGGCTGCTGATCACCGCGGGGACCCTGGTGCTGATCCTGTGACCGGGTCCGTCCCTGAAATCAAACGCATAGGAGGAATGTAGATGCCGCCCAAGGGAAAGCCGGATACCGCCGGCTATCAGCGGTTCAAAAAGGAGCTGGCCGCGGGGACGCCGGGAAAACTGTATGTTCTGCACGGGGAGGAGACCTATCTCCGGGACCACTACCTGGGGAAGCTGCGGTCCCTGCTGCTCACCGGAGGGATGGGGACCTTCAATCTCCATGAGGTCCCGGCCCGGGAGATGTCCCCCCGCCGCCTGGAGGAGGCGCTGGACTGCCTTCCCATGATGGCGGAGCGCACCCTGGTTCTGGTGACCGACTTCGACCTGTTCAAGGCGGGGGAGAAGGATCGGGAGGAATATATCAAGCTGCTGGGGGACCTGCCGGACTATGTGTGTCTGGTGTTCCTGTATGATCTGATCCCCTACAAGGGGGACGCCCGGACCAAGCTGGCCGGTGCCATCAAGCAGAACGGCGTGGTGGTCAACTTCGCCCGCCAGGACCAGGGGGATCTGGTGGACTGGGTGCGCCGGCGGTTCCGGGCCCTGGGGAAGGACATCGACTCCCGCCTGGCCCTGGAGCAGGGGAGGGGGCCCCAGTACCTGGCGGAGCTGTGGGGGCTCAAGCCCTATCCGGCGGAGAAGCTGATGGGGGCGGCCCGCCGGTTCACCCTGCCCTGGTGCCGCCGGGCGGTGGTGCGCTGCGGCGAGGTGGATCTGGCTATGAAGTCCACCGGACAGGACGGGCAGCAGCTGCTCACCGGCCTGCTGCTGGAGCTGGCCGCCCCCGCCTCCCGGCCCGCGCCCCAGCGGAGATAAGGAGGAGCCATGCTGATGATACGGGAAGCGATCGTGGTGGAGGGGCGGTACGACAAAAATACCCTCTCCCAGGTGGTGGACACCCTGATCCTGGAGACCAACGGCTTCGGCATTTTCAAGGACCCGGAGCGGATGTCCCTCCTCCGCCGGGCGGCGGAGCGGCGTGGGCTCATCGTGCTCACCGACTCTGACGGGGCGGGCTTTGTGATCCGGAACCGGATCCGGGGGGCCATCCCGGCGGAGCATTTGAAGCACGCCTATATCCCGGACGTGTACGGGAAGGAGAAGCGGAAGCGCCAGCGGGGCCGGGAGGGCAAGCTGGGGGTGGAGGGGATGCCCCCCCAGGTGCTGGAGCAGGTGCTCCGCCGGGCGGGGGCCACCGTCCTGGATGCCCAGGCCCCGGAGCGGGCTAGGCCCGGCCTGACCAAGGCGGACCTGATGGCTGCGGGGCTCACCGGAGGGGCGGACAGCGCCCGGCGGCGGCAGGCCCTGCTGAAGGAGCTGGAGCTGCCGGAGCACACCTCGGCCAACGCCCTGCTCCAGGTGCTCAACGGCTGCTATTCCCGGGAGGAGGCGCTGGACCTGTTGGGGCTCAAGGACTTTGACGAGATGTAAACCACGGGTTAGCAGAGAGGAAACCGCCGGGTGGTGGCAGAACAGGCGGCCGCCTGATAGGGTGGAGGCGAGGAGATGATGGACCATGACCACAGGACAACGCATCGCCGCCAAGCGGAAGGAGCGGGAGCTGTCCCAGGAGAGCCTGGGGGCGGAGCTGGGGGTATCCCGGCAGACCGTGTATAAGTGGGAGAGTGACACCTCCCTGCCGGAGATCGAGAAGCTGGTGGCCCTGAGCCGCCTGTTCCAGGTGCCTGTGGGCTGGCTGCTGGGGGTGGAGGAGGTCCCGGAGGCGGCGGAGTTCTCCGAGGACCAGCTGAAGCTGCTGGAGGAGCTGCTGGGCCGCTATCAGCGGGCGGAGCAGGCGGAGCTGAGCCAGGGCCAGCGGGCGCAGGTGGAGGCCCTGGTGGAGGAGCGGCTGTCCGGGAGCGGAAGGCCCCGGCGGCGGTGGCCCTGGGTGCTGGCCGCCCTGGCGGTGGTCTGGGCCGGGTGGAGCGTCTTCAGCCGTCTGGACCGGGTAGACAGGCAGTACAACAGTCTGGCCAACTCGGTGAATAACGTCAGCCACTCGGTGAACGCTCAAATCGGCTCTATCACCAGCCGGGTGGAGGAGCTTCTGAAGGCCCAGAACGACCTGACCGCCGACTATGCCACCCGGCTGGTCTCCGCCGATCTGGCAGAAAATACGGCGCGGTTCTCCCTGCGGGCGGTGCCCAAGACCTATACACCCGGAATGTCGGTGGTTTTTCTGGCGGACAGCGGCGGGGAGGTGCGGGAGCTGGAGGCGGCGGAGGAGGAGAACGGAGTGTTTACCGGGGAGATGGCCTGTCCCCTGACGGACAGCGTTACCCTCTCCGCCGTCTTTGTCACCGGGGACACCCGGCAGACCCAGCTGCTGGACCAGTACCAGGGGCTGTACCTGGAGAGCCTTCCCCGGGTAGAGCCAATGGATCTTTCCGGTCTGCTGTGCGTGGAGCGGGGGGAAAACGGCCGCTTCGCCCTGCCGGAGGGATACATTACCGTGGGCGGGGAGGGGGCCTCCGCCCCCGCCGTCAACGGGACCTTGGGGATGAGCCGGCTGAAGGAGGTCCGGGTGGGCCTGTTCCGCAATTTTGAGCTGGTGACCTGGCTGGAGCCCTGTGAGAAGCCGGACAGCTTCGAGGGCTTCACGGGGGAGGCGTTCTACCGGCTGCCCCCTATGGAGCTGGACCTGGCGGAGGGGGACACGCTGGCCTTCGCCGCCGTGGCCGCCGACGAGTATGGCCGGAGGTGGGTGTCCCCCTCGGTCCCGGAGTATCAGGTGCAGGATGGGGAGATCGCCTGGCCGGAGGAATCGGTGGTCTATCAGAAAAATACCCTGGCGGACTGGGGCCTGGAGTAGGCGGCCCGCGCCGGTGCCGTTCAGCGGCTTTTGCCGGAACGGTTTTTTTGACAAGCTGAGCAGGCGGAGGTGAACTTCACCTCCGCCTGCTGTTTTTTGCAGACTGTCACAATATGATGCAGATCAGGCCGCCGGAGCCCTCATTGATGATCCGCTGGAGGGTCTCCCTCAGCTTCTCCCGGGCGTCCTCCGGCATCCGCTTGACCTTGGCGTTCAGATCCTCGCCCACCAGTTCGTGGAAGGATTTCCCAAAGATGTTGGACTGCCAGATCTTGGCTGTATCCCCCTCGAACTCCTGGAGCAGATAGTGGATCATCTCCTCGCTCTGCTTCTCGCTGCCCACGATGGGGGACACCTCTGTCTCAATGTCCGCCCGGATCATGTGGATGGAGGGGGCGCTTGCCTTCAGCCGCACGCCGTACCGCCCGCCCTGGCGGACAATCTCCGGCTCCTCCAGCACCAGGGAGTCAATGGAGGGCACCACGATGCCGTATCCGGTCTCCTCCACCTCCTTCAGGGCGTCGGCCACCTTGTCATACTCCGCCTTCACCTGGGCCAGCTGGGTGAGCAGGGCCATCAGGTCCCCGTCGTCCCCGATCTGGAACCCCGACTGCTGGGACAGCGTATCATAGAATAAGGCCCGGGGAAGCTCCAGCACAGCGGCGGCCAGACCGGTGCCCAGGTCGATGTTGGTCACCCGGGCCTGGCTGACCTGCTCGTACTCCCGCATGGCCCCGATGGCCCAGTCCACGTCCCGGATGCGGTGGAGCTGCTCCGCCCCCTGCCGGATCGCCCCGTACAGGGCGGCCTTGATGGGGTGCTCCTGGGGCAGGGCGTCCACCCAGGGGGGGAGGAACAGGTCCAGCTCCTTCAGGGGGAATTCATACAGCACCTGCTTGAGCAGGCCGCTGATGTCCTCCTCGCCCAGCTCCAGGCAGTTGGCCGCCACACAGGCCACCTGGTGCCGCTGGGCGATGTCCGCCCGGATGGCCCGGGCACGCTCAGAGTCAGGATAGGCGGAGTTGAGCACCACCAGGAAGGGCTTTCCTAGCTCCTTCAGCTCGGCGATCACCCGCTCCTCCGCCTCCAGATAGTCCTCCCGGGGAATATCCGTGATGGTGCCATCGGTGGTGATGACCACCCCGATGGTGGCGTGCTCGGCGATCACCTTGCGGGTGCCGATCTCCGCCGCCTCGGACATGGGGATCTCCCGGTCGAACCAGGGGGTGGTCACCATCCGCTGCTCCTCGCCCTCCAGCTGGCCCACCGCGCCGTCCACCATATAGCCCACGCAGTCGATGAGCCGCACCTGGAAGGCCGCGCCGCCGTCCATGGAGATGGAGACCGCCTCCTCCGGGACGAACTTGGGCTCCGCCGTCATAATGGTGCGGCCAGAGCCGCTCTGAGGCAGCTCGTCCCGGGCACGCTCCCGGCGGTAGACGTTTTCGATGTTGGGGATGACCAGGGTCTCCATGAAGCGCTTGATAAAGGTGGATTTTCCGGTGCGCACCGGCCCCACCACCCCGATGTAGATGTCGCCCTCGGTCCGAAGCGCGATCTCCTCGTAGATTTTGCGATCTTCCACTTGAATTCCTCCTTCGGCCCGCGAGCCGGTCATTTCCCTACACTATATGGGGATAAGCTGTGAGATATGACGGCTCCCCGCCGCCTCCCAGAAGGAAAAACGCCCCGGCCGCGCAGGCGGCCGGGGCGGAACAGCGCGTCAGCGCGCGCTGGGGATCAGGAGCATCTGTCCCAGGGGCAGCTGTCCCTCCTCCAGGCCGTTGGCCTGGACGATCTGCTCCGTGGTGGTGCCGTAGGCCTTGGCCAGCTCCCACAGGCCCTCCCCGGGGGAGGCCAGCCGGAGCACCACCGAGGGCTGATCCCCCTCGCCCCGGGTCCGGGGCTCTCCCAGGACGGCCCCGCACACCGCCGTGGTGTGCCGCTCCCGAAGGATGAGGAACTGGAAGTCCACCGCGAAGCGCACCTCGATCCCACCGGCGGAGGGGGCGGCGAACACCTCCCCGGAGCAGGCCGCCCGGCAGCAGCACCGTGCCCCCTCCGGGGCGTCCAGGCGGCAGGAGACGGTCAGGGGCCGCTGGAGGGCCTGGAGGGCGTCGTTCTCGTCCAGGTAGAGGACGGTGACCCGGGCCTCGCCCTCCAGCACCAGCTGGTCCCCCTCGCGGCTCCTCCGGATCTCGCCCAGAGACACCCAGCTGTCCGTCACGCTGCGGGGCAGGGCACCCGTCTCCATCAGCTCCCGCACGTTCTGGGTGCGGGAGGACTGCTCCACCAGCTGCCACAGGACCTGCTCCTCCCGCTCCACCTGGGTCTGGAGGGCGGTGCTGTACAGGTCCTGGAGGAGGGTGACCGGACGGCGGCTCCACACCTGGGCCTGAGCCAGCAGGTCCAGCACCACCTCCACGGTCCGGCCGTCCTCTCCGGCGGGCTGGCCGCTCAGCTGGGTCAGCCCCCCCGCCATGCGGCACTCGCCCCCCTCGCCCAGCCCCGGGACCTCCATGATCTGGGAGAAGGGGAGGTTCTCCCGGCAGGCGGTCAGCCCACCGCCGGCCTCCTGCACCAGCAGCTGGAGCTCCACTGCCCCCTTGAAAATCAGCTTGCTGCCGATGAGGCGGCTCTCCCCGCACAGGGGCACGGCCCGGCAGGCGGCCAGCTGCACCGGCTCCCCCTGTCCCACGTTCAGCCTGACCTGCTCTGAGAATGTAAAGGGTTTTTCCTGCACAGCCTCCAGCTGATAGCTTTCCTGCTCCGTCATCCGCTGCTGCACCCCGTGCGCCTCAGGGTCCAGCACCCCCTGGCAGCACACCCGCTCCCTGGGCTGGAGGGCGGTCACATCCACCGCCAGGTCGGCCCGGAGCAGCACCTTCCGGGGATTCAGAGCCCGGGCCTCCGCCCCACGGAGACGGACGCAGGCGTGGACCTGGCCCTGCTCTGTCAGCCCCGGGGCCTCCATTTGGGCGGAGAAGGGCAGAGCTGCCTCCATGCGGCGCAGCCCGCCCCCCTCCTCCGGCTGGTAAAGGAGGACGGCCCGGACGCTTCCGCTCACCGCCGCCGCCCCCTCCCGGGCCTGCTTCCCGTTCAGTGTCGCCTGTCCGCATACCGCCACGATGCGGAGGATGTCCGGACAGGCGTCGGGCACGATGGTCTCCAGGGTCTCCTCCTGGCAGAGGGTCCCGTCCGCCGCGATCTCCCAGCAGTGGATCACATCCCGATCAAATTCTAATTCCATGTGCAGTTCCTCTCCCTTTCCCATAGGATGGGCCTCCGGTCACCGGGGCCCGGGCCTTCTTTGGGACACTATATGTCCGGGAACGGGAGAATATGTCCACCTGTCTCAGCCCTTCAGACCAAACAGCCTGCGCAGCAGCCCGCGCAGGCATTTGGGCGAGCGTACCACCACGATACCCATTCTGCGACCCTCCCTCCCAACAGATTGTAGTTCAGTATATGGCCCGGCAGAACCAAATGACACCTCCCGGACAGGCGGACGCGAGGCTGGAGGGAAATTTTTCGCTTGGGACGGAGCGGCCGCCATCCCACGTTGCATTTTCCCCACCGGTCCGGTATAATATAGGTTGTTTGTTTGGAAAGGAGGGGGGCGGCCATGGAGGAGAAACTGGACCTGCCCCGTCTGCTGGTGGCCGCTCCGGCCAGCGGCAGCGGCAAGACCACTGTGACCTGCGCCCTGCTGCGGGTCTTTCAGCGCCGGGGCCTGGACCCCTGCGCCTTCAAGTGCGGGCCGGACTACATCGACCCCATGTTCCACCGGGAGGTGCTGGGCCTGCCCAGCCGGAACCTGGACCTGTTTTTCAGTGGGGAGGACCAGGCTTGTGCCCTGCTGTCCTCCGCCGGACGGGGCCGCGGCGTGGCGGTGCTGGAGGGGGTCATGGGCTGCTACGACGGCGTGGGGGGCACGGAGCGGGCCAGCAGCTGGCATCTGGCCCGGGCCAGATGCCAGCTGCTG